>Ga0209296_1003524_pt1 | contig 10646 bp, 8 predicted proteins | sample S_130206_EF_Meta_FD_187319 | JGI IMG/M metagenome (GOLD analysis project Ga0209296, IMG submission 187319) | Freshwater microbial communities from Lake Simoncouche, Canada to study carbon cycling - S_130206_EF_MetaG (SPAdes) (version 2) | ecosystem: Environmental > Aquatic > Freshwater > Lake ...
CATTATTTTTGTAAAATTTTCAATTATTTTTCGACCACGCTTAATTACCAAGTGACCACCTTAAAAACTGGTTTATTTAGGTAGTTTGGTAGGGGTGTCAAAGGCGCAGGAAAAGAAAAGAGCAAGAGAAAGCATTAGCCACGGATTAACACGGAATCTCACGGAAGGAAGAATACAAAGCAGAACAAGAATGGAACCCCGCATTTGCAAGGTTGACCAAGGCGGCGGGCACCCTTCCGTCATTCTCGCGTAGGCGGGAATCCAGAAATACAGGCAGTTAAGAAAAGACTAGACCCCCGCATACGCGAGGGTGACGAAAGCGCAGAGCCTCCTTCCCGTCATTCTCCGCGAAAGCGGGGAATCCAGATGGTAGAATGCATTGTCATGAAACAACCTACTGTTTACCTTTTGGCCAGTCAGCGAAATGGCACTCTTTATATTGGTGTTACTGGTGATTTGATTCAACGGATTTGGCAGCATCGAACCAATGCGGTGGAGGGATTTACCAAAAAGCACCATGTGCATTCATTGGTTTGGTTTGAGCAGCACCCTTCAATGGAGTCAGCAATTACTTGTGAAAAAGCGTTAAAAAAATGGAAGCGTGCTTGGAAACTTAATTTGATTGAAAAATTCAATCCCGACTGGAAGGATCTTTGGCCTATGATTAATGGTTAGAATCCAGAAAACCAAGAATGAAGAACAAGAATGGAACCCTTCGCGAGGTTGACCAAGGCGGGGCACCCTTCGGCAAGCTCAGGGGCCGGATGCGTCAGCAACTAAAATCAATACGGTGACGGGGATATTTACCAATGAAGGGATTTGTATAACCGTCGTTCACACTTCTAGCTCTGTTTCCGTGCATTTCCGTGTCCTTCCGTGGCAACTCTTATTCTTCTATTTAAATATTCGATAAACAGAAGGTAACCGTCGCTCACGCATCCGGCTCTGAAAGCTATTTGCGACATATTTTCCTTTTGTTATCTATTAACATCTCAAACAAATTTAAAGAGATCAAAACGCACTTTTCTAAAATTGGTGTTTGCAACGCCAGCAAATACGATTAGCATAGTTATTAATCGTATATTGCAAAACAGGATTGTTGTTGCGTTCGCATCAAGCATTAAGCAGATCTAAAACTTGTTTTAAGTACAATTTTCTAAAGGTGATCGCCATGAATTTCTTTAGCCGCAAGGTAACCAAAAAGAATAGCTTCTTCAGCAGGCCTTGTTTAGAAGGCTTGGAAATTCGTTTGGTACCCGCAGGGGAATTCTTGCTGCATAGCAACCCAGGCGCCACCAAACGCATCTTTATGGATTTCGATGGCCATACCACCACGGGCACCGCATGGTTAGGCGGTGCAACCATTGTTACCCCTGCTTACGATATTGATAACAACCCCTCTTCTTTTTCCGCCACGGAATTGGCGAATATTCGAGAAATTTGGGAACGCGTTAGTGAAGATTTTTTACCTTTTAATGTAGATGTCACCACAGAAGATCCAGGGATTGAAGCATTGCGTAAAGTTGGTAGCTCTGATGCAGAATGGGGTATTCGCGCAGTTATTGGCCAAAACACCGCTCCAGCTCCTGGCGCAGGTGGGGTGGCTTATTTAAATTCATTCAGTTGGAATACCGATACGCCATGCTTTATTTTCCCAGCAAGCCTTGGAAATAACTCTAATGTGATTGGAGTTGCAACCAGCCATGAGGTTGGGCACTCCCTTGGTTTATACCACGATGGATATGCCTCTGGTTCTTACTATGGTGGGCATGGTACCGGTGCTACGAGTTGGGGCCCTCTTATGGGCAATCCTAATAGAAACTTAACCCAGTGGAGCAAAGGCGAATATACTGGCGCCGATAATTTAGAAGATGACCTTGCTATCATTACCAATGCCACCAATGGCTTTGGCTACCGAAACGATGATTTCGGCAGCTCTATAGCCACCGCTTCCAACTTGAATTTCACCAATTCCACGACGATTTCTACCACAGGTATCATCGAAAGAAACACCGATCTCGATTACTTCCGCTTTAACCTCGCTGTAGGTGGTGCAGCCACCATTAACATCGATCCCGCTATTAATGGCCCCAACCTCGATATCGAAGCTAAGCTTTACAATGCATCTGGCACCCTACTTTTTACCAGCAACCCAATAAATGCAATTAATGCATCATTCAGCACAACCCTAACGGCAGGTACTTACTTCATCTCCATCGATGGCGTTGGCATGGGGAATCCGTTTAGTAACCCATTAACTTCTGGCTACACGGATTACGGCAGCCTAGGTTTCTATTCCATCACAGGCACCGTACCCAGCGCCACCACCCCCCCCGTTATTACAGGCCCCACAGGCGGCCCGGGCGCATCTACAAGCACCGTCACCATGAACGAAAATATCAGCGCAGTTACCTCGTTCTCTGCAGATAAAACCGTTGCTTGGTCTGTTAATGGCGGGCTCGATCAATCCAAATTCACCATCAACACCTTCACAGGTGCCTTATCCTTCATTAGCGCACCCGACTTTGAAAACCCAACCGATAGCAATGGCGACAATATCTATGTCGTGACCGTTCGGGCAACCGATAGCAATGGCAATATCTCTTCGCAAACCTTAACGGTAACCATCACCGATGTTGTGGAACTACCCCCTGTAATCACCGGGCCAAGTGGTGCCGCGGGCGCCCTCACCAGCACCAAGGGCATCAACGAAAATACCAGCACCGTTTTCACCTTCATCGCAGATAAAACTGTAACTTGGAGTATTAATGGTGGGTTGGATCAATCTAGATTTAGCATTAATTCTGTTACAGGTGCTCTTACCTTCATCAATAATCCAGATTTTGAAAACCCCTCGGATAGTGATTTAAACAATACTTATATCGTAACCATTCGGGCAACTGATTCTTCAGGCTTGACCGCAACCCAAACCCTTACGGTAACCATTTTGGATGTTGTCGAAACCGGAACAGGTACCAATCGCCCAGATATCACCGGGGCGAAAGTCTCTAGCTCCAGCGCAACCGGTCTGGATGCTGGATCAATTACGGGCTTCCGCATTAAATTCAACGAATCCATCCAGATATCCTCCTTCACCACTGCTGATATCACCCTTACCGATCCCAGCGGAACCCCTATTGCAGTTACCAATATCACTGCGGTTCCCAACACCAATAACACTGAATTCACTTTCACCATAACAACCCGAACCACCGCTGGCATTTATACCCTGAAAGTTGGGGCCAATATTCTCGACCTTTCAGGCAACCAAATGAATCAAGATAACAATAGCATAAATGGCCAAATCACCCAGGATCAATATGTAGGATCCTACAGCCTCTTCACCACCTATACTTTCACCAACACCCCCACCAACACCCTCATTAGGGATTTGGCAATTACAACCTCCACCTTAACTATCAACCAAGATATCAACATCAAAGACCTTAACGTTCAGATAAGCCTAAACCATACTGCCCTTTCTGATTTGGTCATTACCCTGCGTTCACCCACCGGCCAAGTCATCACACTATTCAACAAGAAAGGCGGTTGGGCTGATAATCTAGTCAACACCGTTTTTGATGATCAAGCCACTACTGCAATTGCTTCAGGAGCAGCACCTTTTACCGGTTCTTTCCGCCCAGAATTACTATCACAGCTTTCCATATTTAATGAGAAAAATGCCAAGGGCACTTGGACACTAAGTATTACCGATACCGCAGGTGGCGATGTGGGCAAATTGATCTCTTGGAAACTGACCATGGTTTCCAACACAAAGCTTGGCTCTATCACCAACCTTGCAAGCACAAGCGGGGGATCCATCACCGTTACCAATCCTGTTGCAAGCATGGCAATGTTCGCGCCCGCACTTGCCAATGCAATCGTGAATACGCCATCAACAACCACAGCAGGGACTTCAACCACCACTTCAAGCCCTGCTGCATTGCCTAACAATACTACTTCCCCAGCGAATTCCCTAGTTCCCAATGCACCTTCCAATGGCAATACAAGTTCTTCATCCAGCCAAAGGCCAACAACCCAACAAACTGTAGCTGATCAACTCTTTTCCGGTTTGTTCAGGATTTAAACACTTATAAAAATACTAAAATCCCGCGTGAGGTTGACGAGGGCAGTGGGTGCAAAACCAAAAAGTGCAAATGGAGCGGTTGCAGTGGGGCTTCCCCATCGCAACCGCTCTCTCTTTAAAAATGCCCACATCAATAAACAGATAAGAATAAAGAAAAAGACTAGCCACGGATTAACACTGAATTTCAAGGAAAGAAGAATAAGAATAAAATCCCACACAAGGTTGATAACCAAAAAAGTGCTAATGGAGCGGTTGCAGTGGGGCTTCCCCATCGCAACCGCTCTCTCTTTAAAAATGCCCAAAAGGAAATGACCCATCCAACGCAGTGGATGGGCTTGAAGGCAATAGGTGTGTGTGGAAAGTAGTGAAGGTAAAAAGGCGAGCGAGCGAAGCGAAAGGGCCCTTTTCCCGGAGGGAAGAGGGTTGGGAGTTGGGAGAAATATAAAGAAAGTAAAAGAGAGAATGTAAAAAGAAAGTAAAAGAGTAACTAAAACAAAAACTGAGCTGCACCTAATGCGGGGTGGTCGCCTAGCCTGCATGAATGAACACCCAACCCCCTTATAAATTACGCATCCGCGAGCACCGAAAAGTTTGCGCAAGCGAACTTCTAGTGCATCCGCTCAACCCCCGCATTCATCCCGATGCACAAAAATCTGCGCTCACCGCAATCTTAAACGAAATCGGGTTCGCCCGCAGTTTACTTGCTTACGAAACCCCCGAAGGCAAGCTTCAACTGATCGATGGCCATTTACGCAAAGAACTTTTCCACGATCAAGAAGTCATGGTGGAAATTCTGGATGTTAACGAGCAAGAAGCGAACGCGCTTTTATTATCGCTTGATCCCCTTGCTTCACTTGCCCAATTCGATTCGCCCACACTCGAAGCACTGCGAAAAGCAGCATCAACACAATCCGAAGCATTGCAAAACCTTTGGGATTCAATCGATTCTTCAACCAGAAAAACCAAGGATGAACTCCAAGAAGCAACGGAAAAGAAAGAACCAATTCTTAAAGAACAATTTTTGGTTCTTGTGGAATGCGAATCCGAAGCACAGCAGTTAAGCCTATTGGATTCGCTCAAAAAACAACAGTTCCAATGCAAGGCATTACTTTCCTAAACCCGGGAGAAATTATGAAAGTTGTTGTTGAATTAAAAAGTACTTTGGTCGATTCGCCAAGAGTTGCACAAGTGCGTGGCTTATTCGACCTTGAGCCCAGCGCAGTTGATCATCATGTTCGAATACATGAACTTGCGATTGAGGAAAAACCTTGGAACCTTGGGTTGATCACTGGGCCAAGTGGTTCGGGCAAAAGCACTCTCTCTAAAGTACTTTGGCCTGATGCAGTTTTACCTACGAACCCATGGCATCCTGCAGCATCTTTGCTCGATTCTTTCCCCATGGAACTTGGTGTTAAAGAGGTGGTAGAGATATTATCCTCGGTCGGTTTTAGTTCGCCACCTGCTTGGCTAAGGCCTTTTGCATCCCTTTCGAACGGGCAACAATTCCGTGCAACCCTGGCACTGCTGATCGCACAAGCCAAGGCAAAGCCCAGCGCTACGCCAATTGTTTTTGATGAGTTTACTTCGGTGGTGGATCGCACGGTTGCGCGCATAGGATCGACCGCGCTTGCTCGGATCATCCGCAAACTGGATATGAAATTTGTCGCGGTGACTTGCCATGATGACATTATTGAATGGTTGCAGCCCGATTGGATTTATCGAGTGGATGAGGGATTGTTTACATGGAGGTGCCTTCGGCGAAGGCCAGAAATCGAGTTGGAAATCGTTCGCACAAAAGCATCCGCATGGCATCTGTTCGCACCGCATCATTATTTAACTAATTCAATAGCCCCTTCAGCCATTTGTTATTTGGCAAGTTGGAACAAACAGCCTGTTGCGTTTTCAGCATGGCTTCCTTTTGTGGGTAAGGGGCCACCCACTAGGAGGGAGCACCGAACAGTTTGCTTGCCAGATTTCCAAGGAGTTGGGATTGGTCAGGCATTATCAGCAACGATTGCATCGATGTTTAAAGGTTTGGAATTAAGGGCAATCAGCACAACAACGCATCCGGGATTAATAGCTTCGCGGATTCGTAGTCCGCATTGGCAAATGAGAAGGGCGCCCTCGCTGGCACATGGTTCGCAGGGGAAAATGAATTTGAGCCATGCCTGTACGAGATTGACAGCGGGGTTTGAATACATCGGCAAAGCGATGCCAAGCCGACTGGCACGGGATCTTTTTCGCACCTATCAAAGCTGAATAGGAAGAGATGATTATGAACAAGCAACCCACGCCTGAAATCACGCAGATGATAAGTTCTTATTTGCAAGCGGGTGGGACCCCTGCGATTGCAGCGCAGGCAGCGGGCATTTCGGAGCAGACTTTCAATCATTGGGTTGCAAAAGGAAAAACAGCCAAAGCGAGCAAAGCACTTAAGGCTTTTTATAAAGCAGTGGAGCAAGCGCATGCGCAGGCAAGATTAAGGGCGGAGATAGCAGCGTTTAATGATAAACCGTTGGAATGGTTGAAAAGTGGACCATGCAAGGGCGAAGTTGAGTGGGGTAAAAGAACTACGGGGAAAAAACCGGTAGTAGATCCACTGCCCCAGCTTCATACCCAAAAATTCTTGCAACTTTTGCTGAAAGTTTTGCAAGCATACCCTGAAGCGAGAAAAGCCCTTGCAGATGCTATGCATCAAACAAAGGCTTAATCTCGGATAAATTATTAAAGGGTAGAAGAGCCCAATAGGCCTCCAGTGAAATAACCCGCTGAAACATTAGGCTTGGTTACAAGTCCTGAAGTAGTAAGGGATATTTTTGGTGGAATGATGTAAGCGCTTTCGGTTTCGACTAATCCAGAAGTTTCAAAGCTGAAGATGGAAGCGACTGGTGATCCACCTGGCCCTGCGAGAGCAACTGCAACTTCCTGCCCGCTACTATTTTTTGCAACACCAGCACGGATTGCACCACTAAATTTATTAAACACATTAGTTACCGGAATGCCCGTTGGTTCGTTATTAAGGATGACACCAAATTGATTGTTGGTGGTGCCTACGACAAGGTCGGTAATACCCAAGCCTTGGTCAAGGTTTCCTGCGGCGATACTAAGTCCGCCCCTACTCTTGAAATCGTTGAATGCAAAGAAATCATCAACAAGTTTGGGGGAGTTACCATAGCCGTTAACATCAAAAGACCTGATGTTATAGCCTGCATTGCTAGCTGGTGCGACAATGACTTCTTCACCGGCATTGGAATTGCGCTGGCCAGCAGTAACAACCACGCCGCCGTTAAACTTTGGTGCATAAGCAAAGAAATTATTAAGAGGGGAGGTGGTATTAACCCCGGTAGCGGTGCCAGCATAAACAGTAACGCGAGGTCCGCCAGTAGCGCCGGCGCCACAAATGATATCATCAAAGCCATCATTATTCGTATCGCCCGCAGCGATATAAACCCCACCTTTAAAGGTGGGTTGATTAAAAGCATAGAACTGGGCAATAGGTTGTGGGTTAACTGTTAAAGTTGCAAAATCAATGGTAAATACTTTGATATGGGTGGAACCGCCTGGGCCAGCAGCGGTGATGATATCACGATTTCCATCACCATTGACATCACCAAGGGCAACGCGAACCCCGCCTGTAAAACTAGAGTCATAAGCAAAGAAGGATAAATATTGGGGTCCATTACCCAAAGTATCAGTGTTATTAAAGGTAATTGTCACGAGCGGGCCGCCACCAGAATCTGCACCCACCGCGGTGAAATCATTCAAGGAACCCTGCCCCATGACAATAGGCTGGGCAGTCGCGGGAGTAAGCCTGGCTTCAAGGCTAAGGAGTTCAAGCTTTGTGGAAGCGTTTTTAGGGTTCGCCTTCTTAGAATTGAAGAGCTTATTTAAAAATTTACGCATCTGAATACTCCCATAACTTAAACATCAAATAATGCTGGCCGATGTTGTGAAACAAATACGAACACCGGGTTGCTAATGAATGATCGGCAAATGGGGGAGATAATTTGAATGAATAACTTAAGAAATAATTTTTATTTTGGAAATAAAGTGAGAGAGCTAAAAGGAATAGAGTGCAACTTCCGCAAACTAATCAAATTGACACGAATTGGTAATATGGGGTGATATATCCCGAATTACCCAAATTACAAAAGGAATAAAAGATTGAGAAACAAAAAAACCCATGGGGTTTAAATCTGTGGGTTCTAATAGAAAGCTTGGGCGAAGCTTGCGATTACTAAGAAATTGCATCAAGGAACTTGGGGGTCGGAAGAGATATCGCCAGATTGGGGAGTTTCCGAATAGTAGAAATTTTCACTGGAGATATTCGAATTAAAGGTAGCAACACTGCCATCAGCCATAGCAACATTAATAGAACCACCGATGCCATGCAATTTAAGAGGGTGAACCTCATTGGACCGGAGATTAAACTGGGGGGCCATATGACATTGGCAGTTCCAGTTAACTGTTTGCAGGGCTGGGTTGGTAGTCCAACCAGCGCTGGCACCCGACATGTTCACATAACCAAAACGAGTCCAATAAGAACTGGAATAAGTGGAAGTAGCTAGCACGGTGACCGGGCTAGTAGCGTTATCATAACTGGTAACCACGGGTGGGGTACCATAAGCCCAAAGGCCAGCGCCTTCAGTAGGGAGACTAGTGCCAGTACGTGTAGCAATTGCATAACGTTCGCCAAAAATAGTCGTGTGGGAAAGGCCATCAAGTATACCAGTAAACTTTATCCCATTATCGCCAAAGACTTGAAAGTTTGCAGAGTAACTGGAAAGGCCCCAAGAAGTTCCAGTCGCAGTTTTGGCCCAGTTTGGCCAGGGGTTGGTAAGGCCGCCTGCTATCCAAATTGGCACAGTGGCAGGCAGGGTATAGACACCATTGTTGGCGGACCAAGTGGGATCAAGCGGGTTGTTCAAACCCTTAATCACGGCGCTACGGCCTACATCTTTGCCTAATTTAAAAACTGCTTCCTGTTCGATATAAGGCAAAAGATTAAAGAATAAGGAAGCTTGGCCGCCACCCCCTGCTCCAGATCCTGCAACCTGAGTACCTACCACGCCATACATTGGTGGTGTGATTTGGAATTGATCATGGCAATTATGAACCGCAAGTGCCAATTGTTTTAGGTTGTTCTTGGATTGGGCTCTGGCTGCTGCTTCACGCACTTTCTGCACAGCAGGCAATAATAATCCAATCAAGATAGCAATAATAGCGATAACAACTAACAACTCAATCAATGTGAATGCTTTTCTGAAAGCAAGATGCTTGGTAAGCATGGGTAAAAACTCCATTTAAAAGGCAGTATCAAATACAATAATAATACAAAACGATAGTTTTACAGGGTTGCGAACTGGGGATTAAGGCATCCAATGCCTAGCCAGAACGAGTGGAACGGACACGCCGCCACGAAGAATTATTTGGTTCAGGTAAACCCTTGACCAAACACGACAGGACTCGTTGCCAAGCGGATGGCAAAGAAAGGCTTCGAAGATAGTGCTGAAATACACATGAGCCAAAAATCCTGTTAAATGAAACTTAGGAATTAGTTTAAGTGGATGCATTGTAAATGTCAAGAAGGAAACGAATGGGTCGGGCGACAGATGCGATGAAGATCTCGTGAAACCCAAAAGGCATCTTTTTCAAAGAACACTAGCGAACTCACCCAGATCTGCCATTACAATCAACCCATATTCAACAACCTAAAGGGGCATTACCATGGATCGCAGGTCTTTTGTTGGAACCGTAACAGCGAGTTTGGCTGCAACTACAAACACCCTAACTGCGCAGGAAAAAAAGCCCCGCATTCTTATTGTTGCTGGGCCATCTTCACATCCCCCAGGCACCCATGAAGTTCCAGCTGGAGCAAGGCTGATGAAGCATTGCCTAGAGAATATCACGAACTCCGCACCCATCAACGCTGATGTTGTTTCGAAATGGCCGGAAGACCCTGCAATGCTTGCATCGTATTCAAGCCTCGTGTTCATTGGTGATGTTTTTCCACCGATGAAAATGCCAGAGCCTTCGAAAATCCTGAAGGATATAGGAGCCATGATGGATCGGGGCTGTGGGATTGTCTGCGTGCATTACGCAACCGGATTAACTGCAAAGGATGTCGCGGAAGATGGCGACCACCCGTTACTACAATGGATGGGGGGCTATTTTGCAACAGGCTGCAAGCATCATAAAAGCATCGCTCGCATTTTCCCAAAATCAACCATCACGCCCGCAGCGAAGGACCACCCGATCAACCGTGGTTGGAAAGAATACACCATCAATGATGAACCCTACATCAACAATTATTTTAGCAAGGATGGCAACAAGCTTGCTGCCAATGTAACTGCAATCGCAACCGCAATGCTGCCCCCAGAAAAACCAAGCGCAGAAGTGGTCGCATGGGCAACGCAAAGAAAAGATGGTGGACGCGGCTTTGCAATCGTGATGCCACACTTCTTCCGCAATTGGAAAGAAGAAGACATGCGCAAGTGCATCCTTAATGGCATCGTCTGGAGTGCTGGTGGTGAAATCCCGAAGGATGGCATCATTACAA
>Ga0209296_1003527_pt1 | contig 10642 bp, 15 predicted proteins | sample S_130206_EF_Meta_FD_187319 | JGI IMG/M metagenome (GOLD analysis project Ga0209296, IMG submission 187319) | Freshwater microbial communities from Lake Simoncouche, Canada to study carbon cycling - S_130206_EF_MetaG (SPAdes) (version 2) | ecosystem: Environmental > Aquatic > Freshwater > Lake ...
ATGAAGGAGAATTCAATGGAGCTTGCTCTAGAAGACAACGCCCCCAACCGGAGGGTGTATCTTGTAACACAATACGTGGCACAAGTAGCGTTTGTAGCTCTCGCTTGGCAGTTCACACACGCCTGGAAAGACACATCAAACGCGTCGCTTTTTGGCGACTTGGCAGAAGTGCTCGGCTACGTAATCATCATGGCCTCCCTCCTTTCGTTCGCGGAAGTAGAAGAACCATGGGGTACCTGGCGCGTCCCGCTAGATGTAGCGGTAACACGCAAAGCGAAAGCTAAGTCTGTTTTGTCGCACGTCGCATTTGTGTTTGAGAAAACACATCTACGCCAAGTGATGAAGTACGTAAAAGAAACATGCACACCGGTGTCTGACTTCATTGTTGGCCCGCTGCAGCGTCTCTTTTACGTTGGTGTCCGCATATCGCGCACCGGCGAAGCAGATAAAGTAAAAGTGGTATCGCGTAAAAACGGTGTCATTGACTACACGCCAAGCGTCCCGTTAAAGTGCAGCCAAGGCGCGATGATTCCATCGTTAGCTAAAGCCAGACTTGAGAACAGGGTTCGCTCTTTGCCGTTCTGCCGTCCGACGCCAACTGCAATCAGCCAACGCTACGGAAAAAACGTAACTGTGGTAGATTTCAGTGCAGCCATCATCGCTTCGGCGCTTTTGACTCTCGCTAAACTGTTGTAAACATTAAAAGCCAGCCTAGATTTTATTATCTGGGCTGGCTTTTCTTATACTCGTTGGTTCCCGCACTCGTGGCACTCGTCTTCGCGTATTCCTGCCTTCCAACCATCTTTACAAATGTGTCCGCTCTCGGTCATGCTGTGTCTCCTTTCATTGCTTTACGTCTGCGCCTGTCATAAAGCAGTGCGCCGACCAACAAAAAGGCAGCGCCTCCTATGAACGGAAGTCTCGAGCCACCGCTCTTGGTGTCACAGATGACAACTAGCTCAGCTTCTCCTGCGTCTTTAAGTGAGGTAGTTACGGACACTTTTTGGCCTTCACTACCTACTGTGGTCTCTACGCCGTTAGTGACAATCACAGCACTACGCACAGCACCAGGCAGACGCAACGTCACTGTCTCTTCATAAAGGCGCCAAAGGGTGCTTGTTAAAGCCGCGCTGTCTTCTTCTGTCTCAACGCTTGCAGCTAGCGCGTTACGCAGGTCGTGTGGGGTGACGAGAGAGACGCGCACCAACAAAGTCCCATCGCCTTTATCAGTTACAGAAACTGCCGACACGCCTGTGGCTTTACCTGACTGTTCACTTACTTTTAAAGGAGTCTTGAACACAGCTTGACCATCGTCGTACTCAGCTTCTATGTCTCCAACGGAGTACCCGCTGTAGGCCGCTATCTTGGTCTGGGCTTCTTCTAAGTGGGAAGCTCCCCACTCAGCAGCTTCCTCACCTAGGCGCAGTGTGGCGCGCGCTTCGTAGCTGGCGTCCGGCAGGACGCGTAGATCTACCTCATGGGAAGCCTGGCACCCTGTGAGGAAAAGCAGGAATGCCGTACAAAGGAGTGTTCTAGTGGCGCGCACCCTTTCTAACGTCCGCCAGAGGCCGTTTTCGGCCACACGCACGTGTGTGCAGCAGTAGCGGCTTCAGGCACTATCTAGGTGTGTCTGATAATCTCTCCTCAGTAACCGCGCTGCGCGAAGCCCTAGAACGTCTCCCTGAAGGGACCGAGATCGTGCGCATGTTCGCCAAACTCGGCCTCTGGTCATCTGAGCTGCACCGCTCTGCTGGAGAGCGAAAAGCGTTCCCTTCAGAGGTCTCCAAACTCGGCGCCCCAGAACTCTCTGATTTAACAGCTCGCGTAGTGTCAGACGCTGGCCGTGTCGTAGAGCTAGTAGGTCTCTTGAACGGTCTAGATGCTCGCATGAAGATCCGCCTTCGGGCAGCCCGCGCAGCGTCGCGTTCCAAGCAACGCCGTGACTGGCCAGCAGATCAAAAGTCTCCAACAAAACAGGAACTCGACGACCTTGCAGACGAAGATCCGACAGTAGTAGCTCTAGAAGAGCAATCTGGGCTGCTACTTCTCCTCCTCGCTCAGTCATCAGCTGTTCGTGACGCTAACCAGATGTACAGAGAGAGTCTCTCTCGTGAAGTGTCTTACCGTTCAGCACAGCTTCAAGCAAGAATGTACTAACACTCCTGCGCCAAGTGAGGTGATGGTCGGGTCCTGCGTAACGGGTTCCCGTGAATCAGGTCAGGGTCGGAAGACAGCAGCCTTCAGCGGATCGGCTCGTATGCCGCAGACCACCTGGCCGTCACTTCAGTTGGCACAGCAGTGAATACAAAGTAGCAATGTAAAAGCACTCACTCACCCTGCGCGCCTAAACACGTCTTGTCGTCACTGTGGTGTTTGTGAACATTGTACTCGCTGACGACTCACGCACTGCGCGTAAAATGATCCTGCAACGACTCCGACAAGCAGGTTGTTTCTGTACGGTACGCGAAGCTTCAGACGGTGAACAGGCCTACGCACTGATTAAGGCACAAAACCCAGACGTTGTCTTATCTGACTGGCACATGCCAAACATGACCGGCCCAGAGCTCTTGCGACTCATGCGCGCCTCACACATGGCTACTCCCTTTTTCTTTGTCACAGCGTCTGCAACAGCCAGGATGGACGAAGAAGCAGCACTCGCTGGCGCCCAGGGCGTCATTGACGCAGCACGCGTTGTGAAGGCATTAGAGGCTCTAAGCGCACACGCCTGCTGGGATGAAGCTTTCACAAGCGACAACAAGCGTCTGTCTTAAGCAGCTCTCATCAACAGGTTACCTAGACAGGTCTAGATAGGGATAGTGGGTAATAAAGTGCGACCGCAACACGTTCCGCGCCCGCACTGAGTCCATATTTCTTAAAATACTCGCACCCGGGCTCCTTGCCAGAACGCCTGATTCACCCACGTTCTAGTGAGTGAAGAACAGCCAAAACCAGAAAAAAGCGCGCTGGGCTCTGTGGTTCTGTCTGGTCCCTTTCTGGGATCTCGCACCCGTACTGACGAACTCTAAGCACTCTGTTCTCGTTTCGTTCACATATCTTGCTGTACGTATGTTCTTGACTTGCGTAGGAGCATGGCTTGCGTACCGGGCAGTTAAACGCCTTGATCTTTACACCGTACTTGTCGGGGTAGCTGCGTTATCTGCTGTTTCGCTACTAGCTGTCGTCGATCCGCACCTGGCGGTTCTCGCGTTCGCAGCAGCAGCGCTTAGCGCTCTGTTCATAGCTAACGTTATCTCCGGCGCGCGTTCGGCCGCAGTGTGCGTAGTGCCTGTTGTCATTATTGTAGGACAACTACCAATTTGGGGTTCATCACTTCTCACGTTCTTTGGTGTTGCACTGCTCTCTGTTACAGGTATCTTGTGTGCGCGTTATAAAGCAAGAGACGTCATCTTGGCGCCAGGAGTAGCTCTCGCTGGCTACCCGACTCTTGGAGTCTCGATGATTCTGCCGTCATACAACGCCGGCCCTCGTTTGTTGTCTACTATCAAAGACGCACATCAGGAACTGGGAAAACTCGGTGTCACTTACGAGATCATTGTTGTAGATGACGGCTCCGTTGATGGTTCTTGCGACTTTGATCCAGATGTTCTCTGTGTCACGCTTTTGTCTAAAGAAAACGGCGGCAAAGGAACAGCAATAGCAACTGGTATTGGTGCTTCAACTGGCGCTCTAGTTGGTTTCCTAGACGCAGACGGCGACATCCATCCAAGGTTCTTTGCTGCAGCGGTCGAACAGGCGATGATTAACGACGAGCCGCGTGTTGTTGTGGGTTCAAAGGTCTTAGAGGGCTCCCAAGTTGATGGCACTACTTTGTTGCGCCGCATCACTTCATGGGGTTTTCGTTCTTTGATGCGTTCTTGCGTAAGAACAGGTGTGCGTGACTCCCAGGTGGGTTGCAAAGTGTTCCCAGGCACTGCACTGCGTTCTTTGTCTGGAACCCTGCGTGAGAAGGCCTATCTATGTGATGTAGAGATACTCGCTTATTTACACGGGGCCGGCGCAACCATCAAGTCGATCCCGGTCACGATCAACCCTCGAACTTCAACAACAGTAACGACTCGCGCAACGTTAAAGATGCTGAGCGGAATGTTCGCCTTGGCGGCTGTCGATTTCTCATCTGCACGTCCACTACCGCGTGACCTTCCGTAAAAGCATCTGTTCTTACGTGCCTGTTTTCATGTTTTTGACACTTGTGAAGATATGAAAATGAAGATCCTCGCCTCGGTTGTCGCAACTTCACCTGTTGCCGGTTTCATGATATTTTTCACAGCATTTTTCATAGTTATTGCCGTTGTACGACTAGTTAAAGTAACCCGCGAGGTACGCCACCGCAGGAAACAAAGCATGATTCTTTTAGAAGAGACGCGTAGCAAGGTAGCTCCTTACTGGGTGTTGTTTGCAGCTATCGCTGATGGGCGCTTACGTTTTACTAACGGCGGACAGTGGTATTACACAGATGAAGAGGGCCGCCTAGTGGTTGCGGATCTTGGCGCAAGGGGCTCTGAGCGTTTTGAAGTTTATGATGCGTCAGATCCGTGGGCGCAGAACTATCTCCGTGATAACCCGCCAAGGCCGCCAGATCACGCGCTTGCGTTGTCGATGGGGCGTAATTGTCGGTTGTTTGAACGCCTCACTGAAGCATATTAAAAAGAAGCTTCAGTGAGTCGTGCCAGCTCTAATGCTGCCCATCGCGCGCCTGGTGTCATTGGTGGTGCAGCCATTTTTTTGAGCATCTTTAACTGGAGTCCGTACGCAGTGAGCATCTCGTTCGCAGTTTCTTCACCACACCACTTGCTCACTAGATCGACGAAGTGGATATCGACTCGCCCTTCGGCTGGGTGGAACTCACCTACGAGAACTAGGTCGCAAGTATCAACAACGGCTCGCGCGCTCGTTGGGTAGTGACTAGACATACGCCCGGCCGCGCAGGAGATTTTCTCTGCAAAAGTGGTGAGGTTTATGGCATCATGCGCGTTGCCTTCGTACCAGATCTCAATCTGCTGTCCGTCGTCTGTGCTTTTACCAACGATGCCTGATCCTGGGAGAATGCCGCACAGGGCTTTGTCTGCGGTCTGGTTTGCTGGTACGTAGATGTGGCAGATGTCTTGAGTCATGCAGATAGTGTGCCACGGAATATGTGGGGAGCACGCAAGCTTCGATCTTGTTACAAGAGAGCGGGGTGTTTCGTATAAAAAGACAACATCAAAACCGTTAGGTAATGATGTTGTGTTTCGGCAAAGTACTTTTTGAGGGTACCTTACTATAGTCTTTTTTTTCAGTTCTTAGCTGCTCTATCTGTTTAAGGATAGGTTGTTTTTGTTACTTCCAGAAGCTCTTGAGTGAAGTGACGCCGTAGACTGTTTCTGTCTTCGACTTGTCGCGGGTAGCAATGCGGCGGAGAAGATTCTTGCGAACCTGAACCACAACATTGTAACAAACGGTCACTTGCTCCATGCCATCCCAAACGCGCTCAGTGTAATGAGCGAAGTCAAGGCTGGTTGGATTGGTCACTTTTTCAAGGGAGACTACTAGTGTGTAGCCTTTCTTCAGCGGTGACTTGTCGCCATCGAGAAGAACCCATGAACGTGAGTCTGCACGGCAATAGTCGTGTTCAGCAACCCAAGAAAGGTCCCTGATGTCGCCCAGGATTGTTGTGTCGTTGCTCGATGTACCTTTTATGCGGTTCTGAGCAGCAACTTTGATCTTGGTGTCTGGTTCGAGTGACGCCGCATATGCGACTTCTCGAGCTCGCTCGACGATCGAGATTGCCTCGAGCACCGGTTTGATGAGTGTTTGTGTTGTCATGATCCCTCCTGGGATTGTGAATTTAAACGCATCGGGCGTTTGGCCGGGTAAGCGGTTCGTCTCTGGATTTCTCCATCAACTAGGTGTTCCTCTTTACCGCTCAAGTCGCACCGTGTGGTACGGCCTCAGCGGGAAAGAGGAACTTTGTTTGTGCTGACTCACACCGTGGGCGCAGATTGAGAGCGTGCAAGACGCTCTAGGCGCATTTATCCGGCTGCTACGGTGTCCGCTATGAAGGAAGCCCGGGCTGAAAGCCCAGAGCCTGTCAGATGCACTCCATCAGATGTGTAGGAGGCTTTAGCGCGAGCTTGGGGCTCTGATGCCCACTCGATCATGTGGCAGCGGGGTCGCTTTGAGCACCAAGAGCGAGCTGCGTCGTTCCAGGCCTTTACGCGCTCCTGGCGCTTGCCTCCGCCGAGTTTGGCAACGGTGACGATCCAGATCTCGCGCGAACCTGATAAACGGGCAAGGGATGAAAACCTGGAGCCCACCTCGTTGGCTGGGTACAAAGCGGCGTCGTTGGTTCCAAGGGCGACAATCACAGCGTCGCGCAGCTGCCCGGCGTCACGCCATATGCGTACCTGCTCGATGCCCTCAGGGCGACAGTTGGATTGGATTTTGGAGGCATGAACTTGAAGCACGCCGTCTTTGCGGCACTGCCAGCCTGTGCGTAAAGCGCGCGACCCGACACCACTAACGAGGGCTTCCAGGCCCTCTCCCTCTAGAGCTTTTTGATACAGGGATGGATTTTCACCAACCAAACTGTCGCCTACAAGAGCAACAGACACCACAGCGTTCCCGCCGCGTGTCGCTTCTCCTTCAGCCCTTACAGGGAAGAGGCAGAAAGCCGCGTAGAACAGGCCGAGAAAGCCGAATAGATAGAGAGAGTTAGCTAGGAAGCCAGGACGTTGTGCGGGTGTTCTTTGTATCACCCATTTACTGTGCCTGGAGTCAAAGATCCGCCACGCGAACCTTACTTAGGTGGTAGACCCGGTTTAGGTGGTAGTCCAATGGTCAGGAAGTAGCAACCCAGCCTGTGATGACAACGTCACCTACAGAGTGCTCATACCAAAGCTCTGAGCGCTCTATAAGGTGTGCTTTAAACTCAGATTGGAAATTAGCAGAGAGTACCTCAGCGTTGGACTTACCAGAGAGAAACGCGAGTGCTTCTTCCGGGATCTTTGAAAGCTTCGGCTTCATGGCCTCAACGTCTACTTCGCCTGCAGCGTGTCCGCCAGCTGCGCTGTGATCTGGGAGAACCATCACCGTCAAGTTGACTTTAAGAAAGCCTCCACCAGCCAAGTTCACAATGACAGCGTCAAGTGGAACGCTCGTCGCTTCAAGTCGCTTGACTGGCATGGTTGTCTCTGCGCCCTCAATAACAACACTCGTACCACCTTGTACGGTCGCTCCACCAAAGAGCATTTTGCCAGCGAACAAGCCACCGATGCCGACGACGAGTGCGATGATGATCAGCTTCTTAGAGCCGCCCTTGGCCTCGTCTGCGCCTTCTGCTGCATCCTTCTGTTTCTTAGCCATGTTTCCTCGTCTCTATCTTCCTGTCCAGCATGCTGGACCTGCCACTTCGCACCTAATAGCCAGTGTCGGCTCTAACACCGTGACAAGCCAGGCTTTGGATGCCAGTCTTTGGTTTGTTTGGTCACTCATTTAACGGCCGATAGGACGACTAGCTCAACGCGACGATTTTTGGACTGACCTTCTGCAGTATCGTTCGGCGCTAGCGGCTTCGTGTCGCCGTACCCGCTGGCCGAGATCCTGTCACGTGGATATCCTTCAACGTCTACGAAATAGCGCAGTACGTTCGTCGCGCGGGACGTGGAGAGCTCCCAGTTGGACGGGTAGCGACCGTTGCTAATAGGCCGAGAGTCGGTGTGTCCTTCGATCTGAATATGGTTGTCTAACTTTTTGAGGGCGCTGACTACTCCGTTGAGGATCTGCTTTCCACGTATCTGTACGTCAGCCTCGCCTGAGATGAAAAGAACCTGGTCTGTGACGATGGTGACGACCAGACCACGTTCTTCTTGTCGGAAAGAAACACTGTCACCAAGACCGGCTTTACCTAGTTCGTCTTTCAGCTGCGCTATCACGGCCTTGAACTGTTGCTGCTCGTTTTTGACGAGCTGTTCTTGCTGTTCTTGCGCGTTGAGTGCTTGCTCTGCTTTTAGTGCTCGACCTGCATCAAGACCAAAGTCGACTGGTGATCCTTGGGTGGAAGTAGCACCACCGTCAAGAACACCGTCACCGCCAGGGAATGGAATCTCGCCGCCGAGCTCTGATGCAAGCGCGTTTGCTACAGCCGCGAACTTCTGCTCATCTACTTTAGAAGTAGCCCACAAACAAAGAAACATCGCCAGTAGCAGCGTCAGCAAGTCGGCGTACGGGATAACCCAAGCTTCGTGGTTGACGTGCTCTTCATGCTCTTCGTGCTCTTCGTGCTTTCTATGCCCGCCTTTAGCCCCGTGAGCGCCTTTTTCTTTCGCTTCTGAGGACACTTTTACTCCTTGGCCGCAGACTCGCGCTCAGAAGGAGCGAGGAAAGTCACGAGGGTCTCTTCGACAACTCGTGGGTTTTTACCGGCTTGGATACTCATCACGCCTTCCAGCAACATCGCGCGGTACTCCACTTCTTCAGCAGAGAGACGCTTGAGTTTGTTAGAAAACGGAAGCATGATGCCGTTGGCCATGAACACGCCCCAGAAAGTAGCCACGAAAGCTGCTGAGATACCATGCGCAAGCAAAACCGGGTCACTGAGGTGACTCATTGATGCGATCAGACCGAACACAGCACCGATGATGCCGAAAGTCGGTGCGAACACACCAAAGGCCTGACACCAGTCAGCACCAATTTTGTGACGAGCCTTCATTGCTTTGATGTCAGTCTTGAGCACTTCCTCAATAGCTTCAGGGTCGATGCCGTCGATGGCCATCTGTAGTCCCTTTTTCAAGAAAGGATCTTCGACCTTGCCGTTCTCAGCCTCAAGAGCCAAAATACCATCGCGACGTGCAGTACCTGCGAACTCCACTATTTTCTTGATGGCACCGACCTTGTCAAGGGGCGCCCCAGGGAGAAAGGTCTTCAAGATCACCTTGAAAGCTCCTGTGGTGTCTTTCAGCTTGAAGCTCATCATCGTCGCACCAAGAGAGGACAAGATAACGATCAAAAGCGCCGCCGGGATAGAGACTAGGTAAGCAGGGTTGACGCCTTTCATCAAGCCACCAACGAAAATACCAATCAGAACGAGAATAAAACCTACGAGGTTGCCGAGCTCCATGCTCACTCACCTCCGTCTTCGATGGCACCTAAATAGTCGGTGTGGTTAAAAGCAGGATCGGCAGCCAGACGGTGCGCTACAGCCATGGTGACAGCTCTGGCTTCTACGATACGGGCGAAGATAGCGTCAGGGCGCTCTGTGACCACATAGTGGTCACCGTTGGTCAGCCAGATAGTGGTCTCATGGTGACCTTCTAAGCGCTCAATGAGGTCCTCATTGAGATATAGAGGCTCGTCAGCCCGTATGCGTGTAAGACGTATCATTCGACGTTCATCCTTCCTTGTCTGCAAAGACCTAAACCAGCCATAGTCCAGGCGCGCAAGCGTTCTGGCAGTAGGGTGGGCCCGGATTTAGTCTCGGCCCCCTCTCGCAGCAGTTGGCACTACGCCAAGTGACAACCATCTCGCCAATCTGTGTGTTTACGGCACAGTCCAATCCATGACTTTGCTATCCCCGTGCCACGAGCTCTCTGCTCTCGTTTGGGACCTCCGCCAGCACCTTGAGGTGCTTGTATACAGGCTTGAAGTTCAGCAGCTCCTTTTAGCCGCGTCGCGAACAACGCACGTAGCACGCGCTATCGCCGATGTGGAAGAGACGACTGCACAGATAGCCAGTCTTGAAGCAGATCTTGCTAGAGCCGCCGCAGCGTCGGCGAAGTTGCATGACATAGAACCTCTAACAACGTTGGAGAGTCTGGCGGAAGTGTGCGACCAAGAGCATGGCTTTAGTTTGAAAGATCACCGTAACGCTCTTGTTACACTCGGTTCTCAAGTAGAAGAGCTAGTGCGTTCCAACAAGGATCTCGCGCGCAAAGTAATGCAAGCTCGAGAAGTTATTTCCACCCTCGCACCACAGGCCGATACTTACTCTGCCACTGGGGCACCTGCGCAAGCCACAAGGCCTGCGTTGAAGCTCAACCGTACTGTCTGAGGTCTTATGTCATCTATTCAATCACTCAGCTCTGCTCTCTCAGGACTCGTCGCTGCTCGACGTAAGTTAGAGACACACGGCCATAACATCGCTAACGCTTCCACAGAGGGCTACACGCGCCAACGCGCTATTCAGTCACCTGTCGGTGCTGGAGTTGTAGCGCACGTGTTCGCGTCATCGCCAAGTGATCCCGGTGGCGTTGTGTCAATGGGAGTAGAGCGCCTCTCAGATGTTTTGCTGCAGTCACGTATGGCAACAGCCATTGAGGGCCAAGGAGCTACACAAGCCACAGAGAAGTACATGATGCGCATTGAGGACGCCTTTGCTGAACCATCAGATTCGGCTATCTCAGGGCAGCTCACTCGCTACTGGGGTTCATGGGCTTCGTTGGCCATCTCCCCTGATTCGACAGCTGCACGCCAACAGGTTCTCGCCGAAGGAGAGCAGCTTGCCTATTCGTTGCGCCGAGCCGACACAGAGATGTCAGACACTCTCACTTACGCAGGAGCTGAACTTGAAGCAACTGCTTCTGAGATCAACAATCTTTCAGAGCAAATAGCAGACCTTAACGGCGCGATTGTTTCTGCAGGTAAGAAC
>Ga0209296_1003530_pt1 | contig 10638 bp, 18 predicted proteins | sample S_130206_EF_Meta_FD_187319 | JGI IMG/M metagenome (GOLD analysis project Ga0209296, IMG submission 187319) | Freshwater microbial communities from Lake Simoncouche, Canada to study carbon cycling - S_130206_EF_MetaG (SPAdes) (version 2) | ecosystem: Environmental > Aquatic > Freshwater > Lake ...
GATGACTTGCCTGATGCTCTCTCTTACATTGACCAACTGGCTGTGACCTCATACTTTGTTGATGACCAAGAAGATGAGTGGGAGCCTCTAGATATTATTTCGGGGATATAAATGGCAACAGACAAACAAGTCAAGTTAGAACAAAACGAGTTTTATCAACCTACAGAGGCTGACGAAGAACTTACAGCATTTGTTACTGACCACTGCACTAAGTGGCGCGACTACAGAGATACTAATTTTCTTCCTGATTGGCTGGAATACGAGCGCATCTTCCGAGGTCAATGGGCTTCTGAAGACAAGACCCGTGAGTCTGAGCGTAGCCGAATTGTAACCCCTGCTACCCAACAAGCAGTAGAGACTCGCCATGCTGAGATCATGGAAGCTATCTTTGGTCAGGGCGACTTCTTTGACATTGAAGACAACATCCAAGACGTTAATGGAAACCCCATTGATGTTGAGATGATTAAAGCTCAGTTGATGGAAGATTTCAAGAAAGACAAGATCAGGAAATCTATCGACCAGATCGAATTGATGGCTGAAATCTATGGAACAGGCATTGGCGAGATTATTGTCAAGACTGAAAAAGAATTTATTCCCTCTACTCAACTCATCCCTAATCAACAAGGTCAAGCGGCTATTGGCGTGATTGAGAGAGACAGGATTGGCGTGAAGATCATGCCTATCAACCCCAAGAACTTCTTGTTTGACCCTAATGGAACATCTATTGATGACTGCATGGGCGTGGCTATTGAGAAATACGTCTCAATCCACAAGGTTGTAGCTGGTATTGAAAAAGGCATCTACCGCAAGGTAGACATCACGCCCACCTATGAAGATACTGACTTAGAGCCTACCCAAGAGGTTAGCCAGTACCAAGATGAGAAGGTTCTTTTGTTGACGTACTACGGGTTAGTTCCCCGTGAATACCTCAACAACATGGAAGAAAACAAGGACATTGTTGAATTGTTCCCTGAGAATTCTGCGGCAGAAGACTACACAGATATGGTTGAAGCCATTGTCGTGATTGCCAACGATGGTTTGTTGCTCAAGGCTGAAGAAAACCCCTACATGATGAAAGATAGACCTGTAATGTCTTACCAAGACGATACAGTTCCGAACCGCTTGTTGGGGCGAGGTACAGTGGAAAAAGCCTTCAATATGCAGAAAGCTATTGATGCTCAGACTCGGGCTCACTTGGATTCACTCGCTTTGACCACTGCCCCTATGGTTGCTATGGATGCCACACGCTTGCCCCGTGGCATGAAGTTTGAGATTAAGGCTGGTAAGGCTATTCTGACTAATGGCAACCCAAATGAGATTCTGTACCCATTCAAGTTTGGTCAGAGTGACCCAAATAACCTAGCAACTGCCAAAGATTTTGAGCGTATGTTGCTTCAGGCCACTGGTACGCTGGACTCTAACGGCATGGTTTCCCAATCTAGCCGTGATGGTGGCGGTATGTCGATGGCTGTTGCCTCCATCATCAAGAAATACAAGCGCACTTTGGTGAATTTCCAAGAAGATTTCCTTGTTCCATTCATCAAAAAGGCGGCTTTCCGCTATATGCAGTTTGACCCAGAGCGTTATCCCTCTGTGGACATGAATTTCATACCTACAGCAACCCTTGGCATCATTGCTAGGGAGTATGAACAACAGCAATTCATTGGTTTGTTGCAGACTTTGGGTGCTAACACCCCTGTTTTGCCTATTTTGCTCAAAGGAATCGTAGGAAACAGCAGTCTGTCTAACAGAATGGAGTTGATTGCTAAGCTGGATGAGATGATGCAACCCAATCCTCAACAGCAACAGATGGAGCAGATGCAACAAGAGTTGGCAATGCAAGCGGCACAGGCTCAGATTGCTGTTAACACCACTCAAGCAGAGCAAAATCGTGCTGAAGCTACGAAATTGTCTGTTGAGGCTCAGTTGATGCCGCAAGAAGTGCAAGCCAAGAACATGGCGGCAATAACTAAGAATCTGCCTAATGAAGATGACCAAGCATCTAGGGAATTTGACAAGAGAGTTAGGATTGCTGAGTTGATGTTGAAGGAAGCTGACATCAAGAACAAGTCTAAGATTGTTGAATTGCAGATGGCTGAGAAAAACAATAAGATTTCAGGCATGGAAGAAGATTTCCTGAACCAACTTACTCAACAGTTAAATTCAGCCCAAACTGGTACTCAATAATGGATGTCGAAAGCCTAGCCAAAGAGTTAATTCTCAAGAATATGACTCCTGAACAGCAGATGGCTGTTTTAGATTCGGTTCGTCAGTCTGTTATTCAAGCCAAAGAAGTGCAGAAACGCAAGATTGGTGAGAATGTTGATCTTGTTGTCCAAGCACTGAAGAAGATTGAGTCTGACATTCGTTCCCGCTTTGATGATGTTGGCAACTCCATTGAAAAGCGTGTTGCGTCTATTCAAGATGGTCGTGATGGCGCTGATGGCAAGGATGGTCGAGATGGAAAAGACGGAAAAAACGGCAGGGATGGAGCAAAAGGTGATAGGGGTGAGCGTGGTCAAGATGGGCGTGATGGAGTGGATGGTGTTGATGGTGTGTCTGTCTCCAATGCTCGTATTGATTTTGATGGTTCACTTATCATTACTCTGTCTACAGGTGTTGAGCTTAATGTTGGTGAGGTTGTTGCTCCTGATCTTGCTGAACGCATCAAAGTCATTACTAATGGTGGCGGCACTTCTCAGTCTGTACTTGATACTCTAGCTTCCCTACAAACCCAGATTACCAATCTGATTCCTAGTCAGACAGGTAACTCAGGTAAGTATTTAACTACCAATGGAATTGCTCTTTCATGGGCTTCTGTAGCTGGTGGATTGAGTTACCAAGGCACTTGGAATGCTTCTACCAATACACCTACATTGACAAGCAGTGTTGGTGTTAATGGGTACTATTACATTGTTTCTACGGCTGGTTCTACCAACCTAAACGGCATTACTGATTGGCAAATTGGCGATTGGTTGTTGTTCAATGGTTCTGTATGGCAGAAAATTGACCAAAGTAACTTGGTGACTTCAGTTAATGGACAAACTGGTGCGGTATCGGTTGGGACTGTTACTTCTGTTGCGGCTACGGCTGGCACAGGTATCAGCGTCAGTGGTAGTCCGATTACAACTACTGGCACTTTGACAATTACCAATACTGCGCCAGATCAAACAGTTGTGTTAACTGCTGGTACAGGTATTAATACAAGCGGAACATATCCAAACTTTACGATTACCAATTCTTCTCCCGATCAGACTGTTGCTCTAACTGGTGCGGGTACGACTAGCATTACTGGTACTTACCCTAATTTCACGATTACTTCCAATGACCAGTATTCAGGTACTGTGACCTCAGTTACTGCTGGCACAGGCTTAACTGGTGGAACGATTACTACGAGTGGTACTGTTGCATTGGCAACAAGTGGTGTTACAGCGGCAAGTTACACAGCGGCAAACATCACTGTTGATGTTTATGGTCGTATTACTTCTGCGGCTAATGGTACTGCTAGTGCAAGTATCAGTAACGATACAAGCACATCAACCAATCTCTACCCACTGTTTGCGGCGGCTACATCAGGTACACCAACTACAATTTATACTGGCAATGCCAAGTTGCTTTATAAACCTAGCACTGGTGAGTTGCAGTCAACTGTTTTGGTAGCATCTAATGGTATTGTTGTTAACTCACAGACTGTATCTGCTGACTACACTATTGCCGCTGGAAACAATGGCATGAGTGCAGGAACTGTATCTGTCAATTCTGGCATCACTGTAACGATTGCAACTGGTTCTGTTTGGACTGTTGTCTAAAGGAAAGAAATGTCACAAGTAGCCATATCAGGTAATGCAAGCGGAACAGGAACGCTAACCATTGCCGCGCCTAATACAAACAGCAACTTCACGCTAACGTTGCCACAAAACACAGGCACATTCATTACAACATCAAGCACAGGACAAGTAATCCCTAGGGCGGCATTGCCTACGGGCTCTGTGTTGCAAGTGGTAAATGCAGTATCAACTACAACAACCACAACAACATCACAAACACCGCAATCAACAAGTCTTGCGGCATCAATAACACCATCTTCTAATACAAGCAAAATATTAGTTTTAGTAGCACCAATAGTTTATGTTGCTTCAACTGGCTCAGATGCTGGTTGTGGGTTTTATATCTATAGGGGTGCTACTCAAGTTTATGCTGATTCAAATGTTTATGATAGTTTTTATACAGGCACTACTAATGGAGTTTTAAGAGGGCGTATGAATTTACAATATTTAGATAGCCCCGCTAGCACATCAAGCCTTACTTATACGTTTTATATTTCTGCATATAACGGCACTGTTTCATTATCCGCACAAAATTCAAAAGCACAAATTACTCTTATGGAAATTGCGGCATGAACAAACATCAAGCAATTGTTGCATTAAATACTAATGTCGTTACTATTCGTGGTGACGATGCTTTTGACGTTGAAGGCAACCCTGTCGCTTATGACGAGGCTGCTGTGCAAGCCTACATTGATGCCAACGCATATATAGCCAAACGTGCCGCTGAGTACCCACCAATCACAGACTACCTTGATGGTGTGGTCAAAGGCGATCAAACGCAGATTGACAAGTACATTGCTGATTGCTTGGCGGTAAAAGCTAAATATCCCAAGGTGACACCATGACCATAGCAATCTCAGGAACAACAGGCATCACCCTTGCAGGGCAGTTTGATTCTGCTTCTTCAATGGGCTTCAAGAACCGCATCATCAATGGTGCAATGGTGATTGACCAAAGGAATGCGGGGGCGAGTGTTACTCCAACCGCAAGTGCATACACGTTAGACCGTTGGCTTGCAGTATTGACACAGGCTTCAAAGTTTTCTGTTCAACAAAATGCTGGCTCAATTACCCCGCCAGTAGGGTTTACCAATTATTTGGGTATTACTTCTACTTCTGCGTATTCAGTTTTAACTGGCGATACCTTTATTATTAGCCAACCAATTGAGGGGTTTAATTTTGCCGATTTAGCTTTCGGTACTGCATCAGCATCCGCTGTAACTTTATCTTTTAGGGTTTATTCAAGCCTTACAGGGACTTTTGGTGGCGCTTTAATTAATAGTGCGGCAAATCGTTCTTATTTATTTTCCTATTCCATTCCAACAGCAAATACTTGGACAACAATTTCAGTAACTATTGCAGGAGACACAAGTGGCACATGGTTGACAACAAACGGAATTGGCATTGTTGTTCGTTTTGGTTTGGGTAGTGGCTCTACGTTTAGTGGTACTGCTGGAGCATGGGGAGCAGGTAATTTGGTTCAACCAACTGGAACTGTCAGCGTAGTCGGCACAAACGGCGCTACTTTCTACATCACAGGCGTACAGCTTGAAAAAGGCTCAACAGCAACGAGCTTTGATTACAGACCTTATGGGACTGAGTTGGCTTTGTGTCAGAGGTATTTTATTAGTTACGGCGGAACAAATGCTTATGAACGCTTTGCAGTTGGTGTTTGTAGTGGTACAACGACTGCATCAGTATCAACATTTTTACCTGTACCAATGAGGGTTGCTCCGAGTTTAAGTTATTCGGCATTAGCTAATTTTGCTGTTTATGATGGTGGAACTGTTTTTGTTTTAACTGGTTTTGCTTTAGACCAACCATCAACCACAATTATTTCGTACACTGCTACTGTTGCTAGTGGGTTAACTCAATATAGACCGAGTATTGTTTTGGCAAACAATACCTCAACTGCCCGTCTGCAACTTTCATCGGAGTTATAAAATGATTCAATACAAACTACAAAAAGATTCATTTGGTGATGTTGTTGCCGTAACAATTGTTGGACAGAATATTAGTATCCCGTTAGTTGAAGGTAACACAGACTACCAAGCCTACCTAAAGTGGCTTGCAGAGGGCAACACACCACTTCCCGCAGATGAGGAAACACAATGACTGTAACGATTAACGGCACAACTGGCATAGCTGGTGTTGATGGTTCTGCTGGCACACCCGCAATTCAAGGCGCAGATACCAATACTGGTATCTTCTTCCCTGCCGCTGACACCATTGCCTTTGCTGAGGGCGGTTCGGAGGCTATGCGTATCGACTCTAATGGCAGATGGATGGTTAATGTTACTACTGCCTTAAATGGGGGTACAGCAAGAGGAAGTTTGGTATTTAATGGCGCTGTTGAGCAAGGTTTATTTATTGCTACTTCAGGCGCTAATAATGGTCAATGTATGGGTTTTAACTACAATATATCCACTAACGTAGGTTCAATAAATATTACAAGTGGCGCTACGTCTTATGCGACATCTTCTGATTATCGACTAAAGGAAAACATTGCGCCAATGACAGGTGCTTTAATTACTGTCGCCAAACTTAAACCAGTAACTTATAAATGGAAATTAAATGGCGAAACCACGCAAGGTTTTATAGCGCACGAATTGCAACAAGTTGTCCCCGAATGTGTCGTTGGTGAAAAAGATGCAGTAGATGCTGAAGGCAATCCTAAATACCAAGGTATTGACACTAGCTTCTTGGTGGCTACATTGACAGCCGCCATCCAAGAACAACAAGCCCTCATCACAGCCCTGACAGCACGAATTGAAGCATTGGAATCAAATTGACACCTGAACTACAAAAGTATTACGAATCCCGCTTTGAAATGATGGGGATGGATGGTTGGAAGGATTTGTGCATGGATATTGACATTATGATAGAGTCGCTCAATAATCTAAGCGTTATTCCTGATGAAAAGACCTTGATGTTCAAAAAAGGTGAACTTTCCATCTTGACTTGGCTGAAAACCTTGAAAGAGGTCAGCGAAAGAGCGTATGAGGAATTGAATGAAAAGAATGTATGAATTTGTCTGCGAAAGTGGACACAGAATTGAGAGGTACTGCGATTATGAGGCGCAGGAAACTCAGTGTGAGTGCGGTGGTACAGCCAGTCGCACAATCTCTGCTCCAAGCATTAACTTGGAAGGGTGGTCGGGTCATTTTCCATCTTCATGGATGAAATTTGACAAGAAACATCGTGATAAGTTGGTGCAAGAGCGTAAAACCACAACATAAGCATTTATGCCGTTGTGTATCCTAGAACCCAAAAGTGGCAGGAAAAAGGAAAAATATGTTGATAGATAACCCAGATGAGATGTTAGGTGAGTTAGAGACTGTTGAAAAGCAGAAACTTGAAACCAGTGTTGAGCCGATAAGTAATGACATTCCCGACAAGTATCGGGGCAAAGAACTGTCAGACATTATCAAGATGCACCAAGAGGCTGAGAAGTTGATTGGTAAACAGGCTCAAGAGGTTGGTGAAGTACGCAAATTAGCAGACGAACTCATTAAGCAAAACCTTGCTGGAAAACCTCAACCTATTAAAGAGGAAGAACCTGAAGTAGATTTCTTTGAGAATCCACAGGCGGCGGTTCGTAAGACTGTTGACAACCATCCTGATGTACTTGCGGCTAGACAAGCTGGTCAAGAGTTCAAAAAGATGCAAATTCAGCAAAAGTTAGCGGCAGAACACCCTGATTTCACTCAGATTGTTCAAGACCAAGACTTTGCAAATTGGGTGAAATCTTCACCTATTCGCATAGGTTTGTACGCTAAAGCTGATGGTGAGTTTGACTATGACAGTGCTAATGAATTGCTGAGTACCTACAAGCAGTTAAAGGGCGTTAAGGCTAAACAGACTAATGAAGCAGGGGAAACTCAGCGCAAGTCAAACCTTAAAGCGGCAACAGTTGATGTAGGTGGCAGTGGGGAGTCTGGAAAGAGAGTCTATCGCAGGGCAGACCTTATTCGGCTGAAGATGACTGACCCAAACCGCTACGATGCCTTGAGTGAAGAAATCATGCAAGCGTATCAAGAGGGTAGGGTCAAATAACTTAACTTTTGATTTTATTGGAGTACACAAATGGCAACATCATTTTCCCCCACCAATTCGGTGACCACCACAACAGCGGCTAATTTCATCCCCGAAATTTGGTCAGATGAAATTATTGCGGCATACAAGAAAAACTTGGTTCTTGCGAACTTGGTTATGAAGATGAACTTCAAGGGCAAGAAAGGTGACATCGTTCACATTCCTGCACCTACCCGTGGTTCTGCTTCTGCTAAAGCCGCTGAGTCAGCAGTCACTTTGATTGCCGCTACTGAGTCTGAAGTCCAAGTGTCTATCAACAAGCACTATGAATATAGCCGCTTGATTGAAGATATTGTCGAAGCACAGGCTTTGAACTCGATGCGTCAGTTCTACACTGCTGATGCTGGTTACGCTCTGTCTCGCCAAGTTGACACTGACTTGGTTCAGTTGGGTCGTACAGCTAATGGCGGTTCTACTGGCGCTCAGTACGGCTCTGCTTTCATCGGCGGTGACGGAACAACTACCTTTGACTACACCGCAAACACCAACACTGGTAATGCGTCTGCATTGACTGATGCCGCTATTCGCCGCACCATTCAGCGTTTGGATGACAACGATACTCCTATGGACAATCGTTTCTTCCTGATTCCTCCCTCAAGCCGCAACACTTTGATGGGTCTGGCTCGTTACACCGAACAAGCATTTGTCGGTAATGGCGATGCTATCCGCAATGGTGAAATCGGTAACCTCTATGGTATCCCTGTGTTCACTTCCAGCAACGCTGACTCAGCATCTGCTACAGCCGCTTTCCCAACTAGCGGTTCTGCTATTGCTCGTGTCTGCTTGATGGGTCACAAGGACTCTATGGTTCTGGTTGAGCAAATTGGTGTTCGTTCACAAATTCAGTACAAACAAGAGTATTTGGCTACTCTGTTTACATCTGACACTTTGTATGGCGTTGCCGCTTTGCGTAATGCCGCTACTGTAGGAGCCGCTAAGTCGTCTTCTATGTTCGCTTTGGTTGTTCCTAGCTAATAGTAGTTTCCCCCTGCCTTAGTGGTGGGGGGGCTTTTTAACCTAATTAGGAGAAATCAAAATGGCATCAGCAACAGCAGTCGTTTCACGCCGTGGGAACGATCAATTTCGTGGTCTGTTTACAGATACTTGGGATGTTTCATGTACTTTAGATAGCGGCTCAGTCGCTACTACAGCTACAGCTACAGACACAGTAACTGTTGCAGGAGTGGCTTTGGGTGACATGGTTCTTGGTATGTCAGTTGGTGTTAGTGAAGCAGGATTGGTTCGCCGAGCCTATGTTTCAGCCGCCAACACTGTGACTATCGTGACCTATAACCCAACAGCAGGTTCTGTTGATTTAGCTTCAACTACATTGCAACTTATTATTGGTCGTCCTGTGGTTTAATGATGGGGGGGCTAGTCCCCCCTTTCTCATTTAAAGGGTTTTATGGCTACTTTTCGTTGTCTTCAATCGGGTAATTGTGTGACTTTTACCCTCCAACATGATATTGACTCTATGGAAGGTCATCAGGGTTATGTTTTGGTAGATGAAGAAGTAACCATAGAGTCTGTAGAATCAGAGACTAGAACAGATACCGCATTTGCGCCTGTCATTCCAACAATTAAGCGTATGGGAAGACCCCGAAAGGTTGCAAATGTCTGATATTGACGCAAGAGATTTTGGTAGATTAGAGGCTCAAGTAGAGACTCTACATGGTCAAGTAACTCAATTGAGTAACGATGTAAAAGCCTTACTTGAACTTGCCAACAAAGGCAAAGGTGGTTTTTGGATGGGTATGACAATCGCTTCATTCATGGGCGGTGTTATTACCTTTGTTGCTGATCGACTCTGGAAATAAGGGGAACACTATGTACGGAAAAACTATGGGTGGTAAGGCTAAAGAAACTAAAAGCAAGGGCAAGAATAAGGCTGTGCCTGTAACTGTGATGATTGCAGTTGGTAAGCCCAAGATGCCTATGCCTATGAAGGGTAGTAGGACTGCTACCAACATGATGAAGAAATCTTCAAGAGGCAAATAATGGCATCATTAACATCACCCATCACACTCCTTAACGCAGTTGGCGCTACAGGTGAATCTAAAGCTGTTCAAGTTGATTCTGGTCAACCAGCTTTCTTACAGGTTTCAGGCATTACATCAGCTACTGTTGCATTGCAAGGTAGTCTTGATGGCACAAACTGGGCAACAATTGGCACTGCTTTGACTGCTAACGGCATCATTACTGTTGCTAATGCTCCTAAGTATTTGAGAGCAAACTGCACAGTTTTTGTAACAGGCACGATTACAGCCAAAATAATGTACTAAGGATAAACCCTATGAAAATGACTAAACCACAAAAGAAGATCAAGAAAGTCATGGGTGAATTCAAGGAAGGTACTTTGCATTCAGGCAAGGGCGGCAAGGTTGTCAAGAACCCCAAACAGGCAGTTGCCATTGCTTTGAGTGAAGCAGGAATGTCCAAGCCTAAGAAGAAGATGAAATGAAGCAAGGACTCTACGCCAATATCAATGCCAAACAAGCCCGAATCAAGGCGGGGTCTGGCGAGAAGATGCGTAAGGTAGGTAGCAAGGGTGCGCCTACTGCTGATGCGTTTAAACAGGCGGCAAAGACTGCAAAGAAGCCTAAAAAGGTAAAGTAGATGAAAACACCCACTTGGCAAACAAAAGCTGGTCAAAATCCAAAAGGCGGCTTGAATGCCAAGGGTAGATCATCTTATAATGCGGAAACTGGTGGCAATTT
>Ga0209296_1003531_pt1 | contig 10638 bp, 20 predicted proteins | sample S_130206_EF_Meta_FD_187319 | JGI IMG/M metagenome (GOLD analysis project Ga0209296, IMG submission 187319) | Freshwater microbial communities from Lake Simoncouche, Canada to study carbon cycling - S_130206_EF_MetaG (SPAdes) (version 2) | ecosystem: Environmental > Aquatic > Freshwater > Lake ...
TAGGCATCACTTCGCTCCAATCAACTGGCAAGTGTGGCAGTCCACGGTGAGAAACTTCCATCCACCACACTTACTGCATCTGCATATATCACTGTCGGGAATATGCAAAGCTTCGGCTATATTCTTGATACCCACGCAACCGCAGGACATGCATTGGTACGCCTTGAAGCCTTCGGGCGTATCTAATTGCTCTAGCCATAAAAACTCTGTCTTAGCCTTACAGCCATTACATTTGAATTGTGGGTACATTATGATAATATCCTTATTGCCTACATTGGCATTGAGTACAAATCAAGTAGTTACCACTATGTATTAACCTGTCATCATTACAAGCTATACATAAGTCAGTTGATGGTATGAACTTTACCTGGTCGTTTTCCATTCGCTCCAGGTAAGGTCCACCTCTAAGTATCTCTACATATCCCATTTATTCACCCCCTTTACCAGATTCGGAATCATCCGGCCAATACCATGTGCCTGCAGCTGTAAGTTTTGCCCACTTAGCATCACATTGTTCGGCTTTGGGTGCAGTGCATACATAACCTGCGTATGGTTTATTTGTAGCTTTAGCGATGCCCTCTTTCTTTACCATATCACCATGCCGGCAAGTAAAACCAACACTAACCACTTCACCAATTTCTGCAACACTTTCGCCAATAGACCAAGCAACAGGAACAGGCTCGTTGCTATTATCTTTAGGTTGTGTGTCCACAATATGTAACGCCATTTCCATCGCAGCTGATTTACTTCCTGGTCTGCCATATTTAGGTGTAAATTGTTCAACTTTGCTCATTTCTTCTCTGGATGCACGTTTGCCCTTAGCTGCATAACCCGCGTTTGCAAGCGCACGGCCGATCGCTGAAGTCTCGCAGTTTTCCAGTGCAGACGTTGAATTAACACCGCGATCAGAAATGCTCTCACTAGCGAGCCCAGTCGCACACGGCTTTGCATCGGCTTCCGTTTTATATAGTTCAGCACTAACAATGTATCTAGTGTCTGAGGCCTGTTCAATTTTTGTTGCCACTCTTCCATCTGGATAATCCTTCCACCATTTTTCTAGTCGGCTCTCGACTGTTTCGTAATCAGCTAAATTAAACATTACTCGCCTTCTTTCCAGTCAAACTCTCCGTCTTTTTCTGCATCGATACATAGTTTGTAGATCGCCACGTATGCACAGATGTCCACGATACTGTCATGGTGTCCAGGAGACGAATTGAGACGGCTGATTTTTTGAATGATATTGAACATCGGTATGTCGTGAGGCATGAGCGGATAGTCCATGTATGCACTGAATCCTTTAGCGATGCGTTGCATATTGTAAATCGGGTGTCCGTAAACGACACCTCGTTCCTGGACAAGCTGGATAGCTTCATTAAATAACTTCTCAGTTGTCGTTGGCATCGATTTTATTCTGAATCATTCTGCGGTGCATATCGTAGCCATCCTTACGGCCAATCCAATACATCCGTTGTTTTGCATCTTCATACATGCCATAAGCCCATATGATTGCAACCATAATTGCAACCCATAACAGGCCAGCTTCTTTTAGATCCATATAGCCCTATCTGTCCGCAAACTTTGCGGTACAGGCATAGTGTTGCACCTGTGTACGACTTTGTGGATTATTTAGGGCGTAGTTTATATAACGATTCGGTAACGATGTTACCCGTAATACCTGCCAAGTGCGGTAAATGAGCCATCCTTTGAAATCGGCACTAACGTTGGTGTTAGTGTCTTTCCTACGGCTTCTAGTATAGCAATACCCATCTGCCAATTCGCGCTTCCATAGCGTAAATAAGACGCTTTTTTGCGATCCATAAGGTTTCCTACCTCGACACCATATAAGGCTCTGTAATGGCTTCCTACGCCCTCTGCATAGGCACTCATGCCTAGTCTATGGGTGTGGCCGCACAATACTGACTTACCCCATTTTTTAGCAAGGTTTAAGGCAGTAATGCCAGCATGCTGAGACATGTTGCCTTCATCGCCATGGGCTAGCATCCAGCCCGGTTCAAACTCGTAAGCTTCTTTGTGGTAGGTCATGCCCATCTCGGCAAAACCCATAAACTTTGTGTATTGCAATTCAGGCAGGCTAATTAAACCAGGTACTTTTAGAAGGGTGTTGTAAAGCCTATCGGTGTGATTACTACGAATGATGTGGCACTCTTTTGAATACTCACTTAGATCCCAGAGAATCTCTTTAGTGAGTTCGCGATCATCGTGAATGGTTTGCTTATAAGCCAAAGGTGTGCCCTCGGCCCATTTGCTAATTGTATTAAAATCAATTTCATCCCCGACCACCAGTACAGAATCAAACTTCTCCCTACGTGCTAACTTGATTACGTTCTTTACAGCTGCTTCATGATGAAATGGGATTTGTAGATCACTTATTACTAAGTATCGCTTAATCGTCATCCTCTTCTGGAGTAGGTATGGATGGGATAATGCCGTCTTCGCCTACTACCCAGTCGGGCATAGAAGATGGACTATCCATTAGAGCCAATGCTAAAGGCTCACTAAAACCAGCTTTGCGTGCTGCTTTGTACATCTCATGCTTGGCTATATAAAACACTTCTAGTTTAGATAAAGGATCTGGCGATTTACGTACTACTCGCCTATTTATCTTCTTTCGCTTGCGTGTATTAGCCATGTGATTATTGTCGCTGATTCATTATTAAAAACAGATCATCAACACGCTGCTCTAATCGTAAACTTCTTTCGTCTATTCGGTTAATTGCATCCTTAATCGATGTGCCAGAATTGGGGCGCAACTCATTAAGCCAACCTTTAACTATAAAACGTAATCCGACTAGCCCGCCTGACAGCACAGCGATAACGCCAGCTCCAAAGCCAGCCCATTCTGTTGGTGTCATTTCGCATCAATGCCATAATCAACTTCTTTACCAGAAGTAGGATCAATAGCTTTAATTAGGGGTGCAACTAAAGCACCTAAAAGAATTGCGTACTCTGGCTTGATGTCGCCAACAATAGCCAAAGCAACAGTTATGCCTGATGCTGCTACAGCTCTTAAATAAGACTTAATTGCTGCCTTATGTTTCTTGCTAAGTTTCATATTTTGCCCCCTAGTAGTGGTATATCAAACGCTCTGCCGTCTTTGTCACCTAACTTTGTAAAGCTAACGTGGATATGCTTTGTGTGTTTGTTAAAACCTGAATACTTACGCCACTTAAAATTAAGAATCCTGCTAGCAATCATGCCGTTATGAATTACGTAAGATATGCGCTTATCGGTTTTCGCACAGATTCTGATTTGGTCAGCCAGATAAACCGAGAGCCCTTCGGATGTATCCAGCCTAGAATCAATATCAATGGCTCGTACACATCCTGTGCCGTCTGGATTATGATCCGATTTTCTGGCACTGTGACGAGCATCACCAATCCACCCATCACTGGTAGTGCGCCTATCTGGATACCAGGTAGTAACGGCATCTCTAAGCTCTACACCAGCTGCGCACAGCCAAGGCTTCATTACTCAGCAGCTAATTCTTGTTGAGCAATCATTTCATCATAAGTAGATTTAAGCATTGAAGTATATTCCCCGTTACCACGGTCAATGATGGCGTGAGTTTGTTCTCCACCTAATGATTCAATTTCAATAAATGTTACATTATCCATTTTTATAACTCCGCACTGAATCCGAGATAGCCTGATGTACTGTTATTTGTTAATAACCAATTAGGTCGATATGCAACAATAGAAGTCAATCCTGTAATTCCTATTTTTGCAATTTTTGTGGATGAATTATCTAAAGCAATACCAGTAGGCGATGATAAAAGGCTAGCACCATCGTAAATAATAACTGTTGAGTATTCCACACTTGTTGGAGCAACTCTCATTTGCACTGGTAAAAATACGTTCGCGACGACAGAAGTTAAAGTATTTTGACCAATACCTGTTGCTAAAGTTTCATAAACTGAACTACCACCAAAGCGCACATAATATCTTTGGCAAGCGGCTAACTCGCCTTGGATATTAGCGGCATAGGTTCTAAAAGGTAATGCCACGCTGCCGACATCTATCTGCACACCAGTAACCTCATAATAATCATTAGTGCTGGCAGTTCCTACAGGAGTAAATGCAAATACGGGAGCAAGTTGCGTTGTTGTGCTGGCGATTGCAGTTGATGTAAAAGTAAATCTCTGCCAAGTCGTAGTCAATGTCGCACTTGATGAAATAGGAGTAGCAGCACCAGTAAATCCACCAGTTAAGACATTTCCATCTGTAGAAGTGGCTGAATAAAGTATGACGCCTAAAGCACTTGACGCGGCAGAATAGTTAGCACCTGCTCTTGCATAAAACGACAAAGTGACAACTTTTCCAGCGAAAGGTATTGAATTGACTGATTCAAAGTTTTGAGCAAGATTTAACGCACCTGTGCCAGTTTGTCCAGAGTTGCGCTGGTAACGCAATGCGTACTGAATAAAAGGTAAGTTTGTTGTGTCACCTGTGGCTTGTCGGCTGATTGTTATTGCTTGATTAGCACCTGTGCCAGTTTGGAATCTATCGGCTGAAAATGTTGTAGAACCTGCGCCAGTAGATGCCGCGATTGACACAGATGTGCCACGCTGCCAAACCTGCATCGCTGAGTTTAAGACTGGATTGCTTGCGCTTGGTGTTGCGCTATATCGCAAACCTGTTGTTGCGGAACTATCAGCTACAAGTGTTTCACCGTTGTTTCCTACCGCTAATCTTGCAGGAGTATCGTTTGCAGTAGCAGTAACAATATCGCCTTTAGCATCAACAATAGAGTTTTGAATAGCATTTGAATCATCAAAGCCGACCCATGCTGAACCGCTATAAGTTTGAACTGCATCAGTGTCTTTAAGATAACAGCAATTACCTTCTTGTGGTGATGTGACGGCTGCATCTCTAGCTGCTGCATTGGCAAATACCCAAATGCCTTGCATTAAATAGCCATCAACATCAGCGGCTGTTAATACATCGCCTGTCTGAAAATCCTTAAAACCTAATCCTGCTGCCATTGTATCTCCTTAGTAACTGAGGACATTATAGTCTAAAGTGCCATAAATCGTATTATTTAGGATAAATGCGTCTATAACGGGCTCTAATGTCGTGAACGTGGTTTTCCAGCTATTTGGTGTAATTGTGTTACGTGTGCCAAAGATCTGTAAGGTTTTCTCGATAGTAGATCCACCTGGCTGGGTGGTGATTACCTTGATCGGATCAAAGAACTCTAGGTCTAGGGCAGCTATTACGCCAGTCGTATAATCAGGGGTATAAAGATCCAGTGTAATTGCATCGCATCTAATGGAAGTTTCAGCCCTACTAGCGACATAAGATTTAGCATAATCCAAAGCGACAGCATCCGTCTGCATAAGTAGGTTATTTAAGAAGTAACTATGCAAAAAATACTTGTCTATTGATGCTTGATTTAAAGCTACCTGTTCTGTACCACCAGTTCTAGTAATAGTGGCTTTGTTAAATATCAATACATCGTTAAGAATCCAATTGGCATTGTTATATAAAATGCCTGATCCATTATCTGCAAAGGTTGTAACTGTGCCACCAGCAGACCCTGCGGTTACAGATCGGTCTTGGAAAACAAAACTGCCCGTAGCATCAATATACAACGCACCATATTCACTATCTGATACTGTTTGTAAAGCTGACAAAGCTGTACGATTAGTTCCTGGATCTGCTTGTAAAGTAGTAAGACCTGCATCAATATCACGCATAGTTGTAGGCCATGAGATCTGATCTAAAATTTGGTTTATTCTCGTACCGGATAAGTTGCCAGCAATAGCACCAGTAACCGTACTAATTTGTGCTAATTGAACTAATCTAAACGCATCCACAGCTTGTATGGTTGTTATGGCTACATCTTCGGATGCATCTCTAGGATAAGTAGTTAAATAACTTGTAATGAATCCTGAAAATATAGGATAAGTAACCCCTAAATATGTAGCAGTAATCTGCACTTTTTTCATAGGATCTAAAAGGCCCGCATATGGACTGCTCATGTTTTGAGGATTAAACTCACCTAACTGATCTACTATGCGTAATGTCAATGATCCTGTCTGGAATTGATCTGATAATGCAGTACGACCTCTATTGGTCTCTATGCTATTTATGCGATCTGATACATCTACAATTACAGCTGCTGTATCGGATAATATGTTTGTGCCTAATATACCTGCATCTAATATCATTGCCTGAGCAAAATTAGGTCCGGTACTAAAATTGATTACAGCATTTACTACAGGTACTGTCATACCAAAAATCCGTTAGGCACTGTTGAATATCCTGATCTAGTTGCTAACTGAATACTTTCAGCGATAGCCTGGCTCATTCTGTCATTTCCAGCATCTACAGTAAGTCTTATATCCATAGGTGAACTGCTTGAAGTTCTTTGTATTGCACCAGATGTGATTAGATTTAACATATCAACGGCAGGTTTAGCCGCTGCCAAAGAATCAGCTATAGTCCTTCTTAGGTTTTCCTCGCTTGGATTTATTAGATTTTGCAAGGCATTTTGAGCAGGCTTTGTGGATTGTGCAATAGCCCCTATGCTGGCTCTTAGATTTTCTTCGGTTGGATTTATTATTGTTTGCAAGCTCTTTAATTGTGGCTTGATAGAATCTAAAATACTTCTAATAGATGCTCTCAAAGTTTCTATCATTTGCTCAAAAGATGTAGTTAAGTTTTTAGCTGCTTCTGCTAATTTTCTTAATGCTTCTGCTGCTTCCATTTCGGCCAATATCTTTTTAGCCAAGGCATCGTTGTTATCTAATATGGCTAATTGCGCTCTTAGGCGTAGTTTAGTTTCTTCATCGGTTGCATTATTTAGGGCTACCGTTAAGCCTATGCGCTCTAGATCAAATTTCTTTTTTAACTCTTCTACGTTTTTATTTTCTATTCCATTTTTTAAAGCAAGTAATCTTAATTCTTCCTTACGCGCAGCGGCAGCTTTTTTAATAGCATTAGCTTCTGCTGCTCTAGCAATATCAGCACCAGCACTAGACCCTAAACTGTAGGTAAAATTAGATTTAGGTTTAGTTGCTTCACTTGCACCAAAAGATGCTAACTTTGCTATTAAAGAATCGTTGTATAAAAATCCAATAACTTTGTCTAATTTTAATTTAGAGAATATAGCTGAACCAATACTAATAACTCGGCCTAATATAGCACCTAGGCCAACCACTACGTTTGCAATAGTTGTAGCCACTTTTTCCATAGCATTACCGAATGAAGATATATTTTTGTCTTTACCTAGCATACTTAAAGCATCAAGCAAACCTTTACCTATAGTCTCACTAGCATTAGCACTAGAAGTCTTTAATACATCCATTTTGCCTGCGTAGGTGTCTAATCTTGCTAAAGCCTGACCTGAAAACTTATTAGATACTTCATCTAAAATCATGTTCATATCGCCACTGGCTAATGTGGTTTTACTAATTCCAGCGCCTAATCTAGCTAGAGCAGTGGTTTGTCCAGCATAACCTTTAGCAATAGCTGCGCTAACTTCTACAACGCTTTTACCTGTGCCAGCTGCTACATCTAATGCAATAGCCAAAGCTTTTTGGCTTTGAATCAATGATCCGCTAGCGGTTAGAATTGTCTGTAATGCAGGCCTTAATTGGTCATCTAGTACACCTGTAGCCTGTTGTAAATTGGCTATATAAAGTTCAACACCAGGTGAAGAAAAAGCATAGCCAGTATTGATTAGTTGAACTTCTAAAGCTTTAGCAGCTGCCTGATCTTCGGCAAAGGCTTTAATTGCATTTTTACTATAGTTAATGATTGAACTTGCAGCAAATACACTTGCAAAAGTTTTACCAAGACTTTTAACTGATTTGTCAAATGCGCTGATTTCTTTTTGACCTTTTTTAAGTCCTTTGTTATCAAATGTGCTAACTGCGCTGACAATTAAATTAGGCACTATGCGGCCTTTCTTAATTCTGTATCTTTTTTAAACTTAATGGCTACTGTATCAATAGCATCAACCACGGCTGGAATAACTTTGTTTTTAGTTTCATCCCAAGCACGGAAAATAACACGGCCTCGTTGTTTGCCGTGGCCTTTCATACTACTTAACATTTCGGCAGCTGAATTAAACTCGGCTGGCGCATTAGGGTTTAATGATTTATTATATCTAGGTTTGTTTAATCGACCTGCGGTTTCAAATATTGCGCCTGATCTAGAATTGTTGTAAACATAAAATGCAGCTCTATAGCCGCTATTATTGCGCTTGTTTTGACCTGCTGAATAAGCCACACCATCACGTGCTAAAATATAATCGTATGGTGGAAAAAGTCTTTTAGGATCTTTAATAGTTTCTATTGATGCAGTGCCTTTAGCCCAGCCACTTAACACTTCGTTTTGTGCAGGTAAATAACCACGTGCTCGATCTCGCACAATTAACATAGCTTGCCTAACGTTTTTAGACATCTCTTTGTTGAGATTTTTATCTACGTCTTTCATGGCTTTTTGGAGTTGTTTAACGCCTGATACGTTTACTGGCATTTTTGATCTCCTTAGCTCTGTCTGTTAGAACTTGTATAATGGCGTTATACATATCCGTATCCATCTCAATAAACTCTTTCGGCGCAATTCCAGTTTCTACACTAAGACTTGCTATAGCATAAATTAAAGAATTACGCGATGCTATTTTTTTTCTTCGTCTAATACCTCAACAGTTTCAAGAGTGTCAATAAACTCTGTGCCCCATAATGGTATTTGTGCACCAGCCCTACGCAAACATTCGTAAGCGATCCAGAAGATTTCTGTCTGGCGTTCATGCTCACGTAGGACTTTGCTAATTCCTGATCCGTACTTTAACTCGAAAGCGTACTCAACACCTGGTGTGATCTTATGTTCTGATATCTCACCATTAGCCCTTGTTATCTTTAGCTTTGCCATTGTTACTCCTTAGTTAAAATGCCACAGATGAGGACACTGTTAATGCGGAGTTTAGCGTAAAGGTGACGCTAGAGGAAGCAATTTCAGCGACGCCGCCTGTACCGATTGGAGTAAGGTTATTCACCAATATTGAAAATTGGTAAGAAGGGTTAGTAGCTGCTACGGCAGTGCCTTTAACAGTAATTACCGATACTGCAAGTGTTTGACCGAATGCTGCATTAAGTGTTTGCATTACCTGGCTAGCAGCCCACTCGTTGAGAAAGTCGATGGTAAATGACCCAGATTGCAAACCAGAAGCAAAACGGTGTGCGGTGTCAGACATTGTTGTCACTTCAAGTTCATCTACGATCTGGTTAATAACTGCGCTGGTGACATAAGAGCTAATGTCGATAGATGGTACAGTAGGCGCAGCGGCAGTAGCCAGTTTAACGCCTACATTGTTATTTAAGTATATGGCCATGTTATTCCTCTTCTTTTTTAGTTTGTGCGGTTTGTTTTGGTGTTTCTTTGATTTGACCTATCTTTATTAAAAAGGCTAAGTCGTCTGCTTGTGAACTCATTTTAACTCCAGCTCGTTAGGATTGATACATTGATTTCTGACGTTAATAAATCTCCACTAGCTGCATTAGTTATAGCTGGAGCGGAGACACTCGATATGTTATAAACCAGGGTCGATGCCGCTAGTTTGGTTACTACTGCCACAATAAAGTTTTCCATGCCTAGCAAGTTGCCTTGGTTATCAAATGCAGGCGTAGTTATTAAAATCTTAAAATTAGCCATTGGCGCGATACTTGTCTGGCTGTTATTGCTTGACGATGTAATCCGATGCTGGGGTAATAACCACACTGTTAGCCAATAAAGTTGCCGGTGGAAATGCAAAGGTAGACCACACGCCATTATTTGTAAGTGCGGTTGCTAGTGTGCCACGTAGGGTGCTTATTGCAGCCATTAGCCCACCAGTGATGCAGGACTTGAATACGGCTGGATGAGACCTCTGACCCTATTTACGAGTTGGTACCCCATCCTGTAAGGAGATGCAGATATCCCATCCATGCCGACCCCACCTGTCTGGCTGACTTGACGTGCTTGCCAGATATCTACCGCTACGATCATCGCAGCTTCTCTTATGGCAGGGGTTGTCGCGTAAGATTGGGTCTTATGGTCTGGGCCAGTTACTAGACCGTATGGTGCTACTTTGTGAAATGTTTGATCGCTACCAGTTTTGGCATATTGAATAAAAGAATAACCATTAGGATAATTAACTTGTCCGTAGTTATACATAAATACTGGGATAAGGCTAGTAGTACCGGATGTTGGCGGTATTGTGCCTGTAATTGTAACTGTGCCGTTAAATGGGCTTCCGCATGCAGATACTGTAACAATTTGTTGAGCTGCAAATGCGTTTGGGCTGGCAAGCATGAGTGTTGCAACGTTATCTTGTAAGGCTGTGCCTACGACTGGGGCAGTGTTAAACCAAAGATATTGATTGATTAAATCTTCTGACGTTTGACAAACTTCTTCAACAGTTGCATCGGAGTAGAGAGAGCCAATACCAAGGTTTGCCCTTAACTCGGCTGTAGTTACATACGTGGCTGCCATCTCTACTCCTTTGCTAATAGCTCTCTGGGACTAGGGCTACTAAACCCCAGAGATTATTGATTTGTTTTTTATGCCTTGTTATATAGGTAAATACCCTTTGGCATTTTGTTGATTGTTGCCATGTATCCGTAAATTGCAA
>Ga0209296_1003532_pt1 | contig 10634 bp, 12 predicted proteins | sample S_130206_EF_Meta_FD_187319 | JGI IMG/M metagenome (GOLD analysis project Ga0209296, IMG submission 187319) | Freshwater microbial communities from Lake Simoncouche, Canada to study carbon cycling - S_130206_EF_MetaG (SPAdes) (version 2) | ecosystem: Environmental > Aquatic > Freshwater > Lake ...
AGCCCTATCGGGACGAACTCATCATTTCCAGCAAAGCCGGCTGGGACATGTGGCCCGGGCCCTACGGCCGCGGGGGTGGCTCACGCAAATACGTGCTGGCCAGTCTGGACCATAGCCTCAAAAGCATGGGCCTGGACTATGTGGATATTTTTTATTCGCACCGTTTTGACCCAGATACCCCTTTAGAGGAAACCTGCGCAGCCCTGGCCAGTGCGGTTCAGCAGGGCAAGGCGCTTTATGTTGGCATCAGCAGTTATTCTGCGGCCAAGACCCGCGAGGTGGCCGCGCTGTTGCGCGGCATGGGCGTGTCGCCGCTGATCCACCAACCGTCCTACAGCCTGCTCAATCGCTGGATTGAGGCCGAGTTGCTGGACACCCTGGAAGACACCGGCATGGGCTGCATCGCATTCAGCGCGCTGGCACAGGGCCTGCTGAGCGACAAGTACTTGGCCGGCATTCCGCAGGATGCACGCATCAACCGTGCTGGTGGCGGATCGCTCAAGGCCGAACACCTGAGCGACGCCAACCTGGCCCGCGTGCGTGCACTGAACGACATTGCGCAATCGCGTGGGCAGAGCCTGGCACAAATGGCCGTGGCCTGGGTGCTGCGTGATGCGCGCGTCAGCTCAGCGCTGATTGGCGCCAGTCGCCCGGAGCAAATCACAGAGCTTGCCGGTGCGGTTCAAAAACTTGGATTTTCTGCCGACGAGCTGGCAGCGATTGAGCAGCACGCGGTGGACGGGGGTATCAACCTCTGGCAGCGGCCTTCGACCGACCAGCGTCCGGCTTGAGCGGCTTCATGGGGATAGCGCCGCGGGCTGATGGCCAACCCATTGGCAGGCTCCCGCCGTCCCTGCTGGCCCTGGGTGCCATCGCGCTGTGGGGCACCTTGGCCGCTTTGGGTGTGGCGCTGGCGCATGTGCCGCCTTTTTTGCTGACCGGGCTCGCTTTGTCTGTTGGCGGTCTGCTGGCCTTGCCGCTCTCTGGCTTTGAGCTGGGCCGCTGGCGCGTGCCGCTGCCCACGTTGGCTTTGGGCGTGGGTGGCCTGTTCGGCTTTCACTTCCTGCTGTTCATGGCCCTGCGGCTGGCGCCGCCGGTGCAAGCCAACCTGATCAACTACCTGTGGCCGCTGTTCATGGTGCTGCTGTCGCCCTTGCTGCTGCCGGGCACGCGGCTTCAAGCCGTGCATATTGCGGCAGCACTGCTTGGCTTTGCCGGTGCGGCACTGGTGATTTTGGGCGATACGGCAGGCGCCGGGCAGCAGACTGGCGGCTGGTCATGGGGTTACTTGCTGGCACTGATGTCGGCATTGGTCTGGGCCAGTTACTCGCTTCTGACCCGGCGCGTGCCGCACTTCCCGACCGCAGCCGTTGGCGGCTTTGCACTGGTCTCGGGCCTTCTGTCGCTGCTGTGCCACACCCTGCTGGAGCCCGCTGTGGCCTTGAACGGGCGCGACATGCTGCTTATCGGTGCGCTGGGGATGGGGCCCATGGGCGCCGCCTTCTTTCTCTGGGACATGGCGCTCAAGCGCGGCGACACCCGCCAGATCGGCATCCTGAGTTACCTGACACCACTGGCCTCCACCGGCATGCTGGTGCTGGTCGGCGACCGCGCCTTCACCTGGAACATCGCGCTGGCCGCCTTGATGATTGTCGGCGCCGCGCTGTCGGGCACGCGCGCCGAGCCAAGGTCCTGAGACAACACTTCAGTTTCAGCAGGGATTCAAGATTGATGGTGTGCGGAGCATGATCGGCATTGATGTATTTGGCTTGGGCCAAGTTGAAGTCCGCCAATAGCGAAGGCGATCTATGATGGGGATCAACACTCGGTGACCTGGCAGGTCAACCTGCATCAAGACCATGACACATCCCATCCAGCCCGATCGCAAGCAGACTGCGGCCCCCGCTGAGTTGCTTAGCGAACACGAGCAACAGCAACTTGATCTGCGTAGAGCGCACCGGCGAACGCATCGGCATCGGCATGGGCAAGCGGCACACCCTGCTGCTCCCTTGCACGTTCTGCCTGTCGGGCCGACCCGTGGCCAGCGCTTTGCCGACAAGGTGGCATCCACCATCGGCTCGTGGCGTTTTATCCTGTTCCAAAGCACAGCCATTGCCATCTGGATCACAGGTAACGCGCTGGCCGGCCGAGGCGCCTGGGACCCTTACCCGTTTATCCTGCTGAACCTCCTGCTGTCTTTTCAGGCTGCGTACACGGCGCCCGCCATCATGATGAGCCAGAATCGGCAGTCCGAGTTGGACCGCCGCCACGCCGAGAGTGACTTTGAAATCAACATCAAGGCCGAACTGGAAATCGAGCTGCTACACGACAAGTTTGACCTGCTGAAGGCGCAGGAGTTGTCAGCCCTGAATGAGGCCGTGCACGCGCTGTCGGTCAAGGTGGACGAGTTGTCCGCACGACTGCGTTGAGCCCTCGCCTAGGCCTGAAGCCAAGTTCACCCCACGGGCACAGGTAAAATCTCCGACATCGCGAAACCGATCCCTTTAAGGAGCTGCCATGTCCAAACCCGCACCACAACACGATGACCATCCCCACGACCCGGTGGAAGAAATCGTTTCAGCCATCCCGTTTGTGTTGCCCCTGGTCGGCGGGGTATTGATATTCTTGCTCGCCTTTATCGCAGTATCCATGGCCTAATCGGCCGCCAAGCCACGTCCCGCTTCACTGTGTAGCTATGTATTTAATAGCTAAACACGCTTCAGCAGCCCTCGGGCAACCCGGCAGCAGCCGGGTATCACTTCCCACCTGACCACCCTCGCTACGCCACGGCTTTGCGCAGCGGTGCGCCCCTGCGCGTTCTCTTTACCGAGCCCATCAGGCGAGCACAGCCCCTCGTCAAGCATCGCATATTTGCATGCAAGTTTTGCATAACATTTGGTGGTAACCCGCTGGTAACCGCGGGACGAGTTCCTAAAATGACCTTCCGGCTTTCCGGCTGACCGCGTTGCCAGATCGGGCGTCGCCTTTTCCAAGCCACAGCAATAAGACAGCTGGTTTGAAAAAGTCGATTTTTTAATTTGGAGCTTTTTCATGAACTCACCCGTGATGCAGGGGATTAATCTCAACCCACCCGGTTACGTTAAAAACGCGCAGCTGATCGCCTGGGTGGCCGAAGTGGCCGCCCTGACCCAGCCAGCCGAAATCTATTGGTGCGACGGCTCTGCAGAGGAATATGCGCGGCTCTGCCAGTTGCTGGTTGATGCTGGCACATTCAAGCGGCTGAGCGACAGCAAGCGGCCCAACAGCTTCCTCGCGTGCTCTGACCCAGGCGACGTCGCCCGCGTAGAAGACCGCACCTTCATCTGCTCGGCCAGCCAGGATCAAGCCGGCCCCACCAACCATTGGATGGCGCCCTCGCAGATGCGCGGCATCCTGCAACTCGGCCAAGCCGATGGCACGCCTGCACTTTTCGCCGGCTGCATGCGCGGCCGCACCATGTACGTGGTGCCGTTCTCCATGGGGCCGCTGGGTTCACACATCTCGCACATTGGCGTGGAGCTGACCGACAGCGCCTACGTGGCGGTGAACCAACGCCTGATGACCCGCATGGGCCGCGCCGTTTACGACGTGCTGGGCATTGACGGCGAGTTTGTGCCCTGCGTGCACTCGGTGGGTGCGCCGCTGGCGACGAGCCAAGCCGATGTGGCCTGGCCATGCAATGTCACCAAGTACATCGTGCATTACCCAGACACGCGTGAAATCTGGAGCTATGGCTCAGGCTACGGCGGCAACGCGCTGCTGGGCAAAAAGTGCTTTGCGCTGCGCATTGCCTCCACCATGGGCCGTGACCAGGGCTGGCTGGCCGAGCACATGCTGATACTGGGCGTGACCGCTCCAAGCGGCAAAAAGTACCATGTGGCGGCGGCGTTCCCGAGCGCCTGCGGCAAAACCAACTTTGCCATGCTGATCCCGCCCAAAGCCTTTGACGGCTGGCAGGTCACCACCATTGGCGACGACATTGCCTGGATCAAGCCCAACGCCGACGGCCGCTTGTATGCCATCAACCCTGAAGCAGGCTACTTTGGCGTGGCACCGGGCACCAACACGCTGACCAACCCGAACTGCATGGCCAGCCTGACGCGGGACACGATCTTTACCAACGTCGCCTTGACGGACGACGGTGATGTCTGGTGGGAAGGCATGGGCGAGGCCCCAGCGCACGCCATCGACTGGCAGGGCAAGGACTGGACGCCCGCGCTGGCCCAGCAAACCGGCGCCAAGGCAGCGCACCCGAACGCCCGTTTCACCGTGGCGGCCACCAACAACCCGGCGCTGGATTCGGCCTGGGACGACCCACAGGGCGTGCCGATCGACGCCTTCATCTTTGGCGGGCGCCGTTCCACCACCGTGCCACTGGTGACCGAGGCCCGCAACTGGACCGAAGGCGTGTACATGGCCGCCACCATGGGCTCCGAGACCACAGCGGCTGCGGCCGGTCAGATGGGCGTGGTGCGGCGCGATCCGTTTGCCATGCTGCCCTTCTGCGGCTACAACATGAGTGACTACTTCCAGCACTGGCTGGACATGGAGCAGCGGGTTGGCAGCAGCGCGACCCTGCCCCGCATCTATTGCGTCAACTGGTTCCGCAAAGGCGAGGACGGCAAGTTTGTCTGGCCTGGCTACGGCGACAACATGCGCGTGCTGAAATGGATGATCGATCGCCTTGAAGGACAGGCCCAGGGCGCAGACAACATTTTTGGTGTCAGCCCAACTTACGGCGAGATCAATTGGGCCGGACTGGACTTCAGCCCGGCTCAGTTTGACACGGTGACCCGCTTCGACAAGGCGGCGTGGACCGAGGAGCTGGCACTTCACCAGACCCTGTTCCAACAGCTGGCGCACCACCTGCCAACGGCGTTGGAGCAGACCCGAACCGCGATTGGGCAACGCTTGGCCGCCCTCTGAGGCGCTAGGTGGCGCCTGGGCGGGCTCAGTCTTGCTGGCGTGCCATAGCGCCCTGCAGGTCGGCCATCAGGCGCGGGTCTGACTTCGCCATCAACCACATCAGGTCCTCGGCGCGCTTGTGGGCCCGGCGCTTGGCCATGGCGTCCAGCGCATCAACCACACTGTTCGACAGCTTGTGGGCGGAGCCGGCAAATAGGGCCAAGACGGTGAAGCTGACCAACCAGAGTGCCACCCAGGCAACCAGCAAGTGGCCATCAACCCAAGTTTCAATCAGCTGATCAGCCACTACCACCATGGCGGAAACCATGGCACCCAGCAACAGTGCACTCAAGCCACGGGCACTGTCGAATACCCTTCGTTTAGACCGTTTGTCGCTTTTAGGCGCGGGTGACTGCTGATGGCCTGAATTGGAACCGGGAAAGGGATAGCGCGTGACGTTTGACATGGTGTGATCTTTCTTCAATGACCAGCATTGGGCTGGCTACACACCCGATATTAGGGTTTACCCTGTTATTTGCCAAATTTAGATTGCTGATAGCGTATATTCAGGCTGATGATGACTCGCTCTGACCACAGGCCTGCCTTTCGGCAACTGGACCTCAACCTGCTGCGCGTGTTTGACGAGGTCATGACCGAACGCAGCCTGACCCGCGCAGCCCACAAGCTGTCGCTCACGCAACCTGCGGTCAGCAACGCCTTGCAGCGGCTGCGCGAGGCACTGGGCGACGACTTGATGAAGCGCTCTGGGCAAGAGATGAGCCCCACGCCGCACGCGTTGGCGCTCTGGCCAGCGGTGCGCGATGCGCTCGGACAACTGGAGGGCGCCCTGGTGCCTGGCCAGTTCGTGCCAGCCCAGGCCAGCAACACCTTTATTTTGGCCATGGCCGATGCCACCGCAGCCAAGCTGATGCCCGGCCTGTTGGCCGCGATGGACCAAACCGCCCCTGGCGTGTCGATCCGCGTGGTGCCATTGACCACGCGCGATCCCCGACGCCTGCTCGAGGACGAAACCCTGGACCTGGCGATTGGCTATTTTCCGGCCACCATGGCCGACCTGACCGCGCGCATCCAGTCCGGTGCCGCCGTCGCATTCAGCCATGAACGCTTGTACAGTGGCGAGTATGTCTGTGTGATGCGCCGCGACCACCCGCTGGCCAAAGAAGCCCTGACCCTGGCCAATTTCTGTGCGGCACGCCACTTGTTGGTAAGTTTTTCGGGCCGCCCGTTCGGCTTTGTGGACGAGGCGCTGGCGGCGATCGGACAGAAGCGCCGGATTGTGCTGACCGTGAACCAATTTTTCACCGCGGGCAAACTGGTGGCTGGCTCAAACCTGCTGACGGTTCTACCGCGCCATTTTGTCAACGCCACAGGGATTGCCGATCAACTGGTGCTGCGCGAGCTGCCCTTTGCCATGCCGCTGGTCCATGTGGACGCGCTGTGGCACCACCGGGTGCACCGCCTGACGGCCCATCAATGGCTACGCATGACGCTGGTGGGTATTGGCGCCTCGGCATTTGACGCCTGAGCCACACTGCGACACCATGAAAATCCAACTGCTGTCCGACCTGCACCTGGAGGCCCACCCGCACTGGCAGCCCAAGCCCGCGCCAGGCGCCGAGCTGCTGGTGCTGGCCGGCGACATCGGCTCCTACCAGACCGGCTCGCTACTGACGGACCCAGACTTCGGCCTGGCGCGCTTCTCACCCCGCCATGGCTGGCCCACGCCGGTGCTGTTTGTGCCCGGCAACCACGAGTACGACGGGCTGGACTTTGACCAGGCCCACGAGCGGCTGCGCGAGACCTGCGCCCGGCTCGGCATCACCTGGCTGGAGCGTGAGGTGCTGGTGTGGGGCAACAGCGCGGCATCCGCGCCGGGCCAGTTGCGCTTCATCGGCACCACGCTATGGACCGACTTCGACGCCTTGGCGCCCGAGGCCAACGCCTCCTCACTCAGCGGCAACCCCTTGGCCCAGCAACTTAAGGCGCGGGACAAGGCCTTTCGCGCCGCCAACTACTACCTGCGCAAAGCCGCCACAACGCGCCATGGTGCGCCCATGCTGGCCCAGCAGGTGCGAGAGCAGGCGCTGGTCTGCCAGGCCTGGCTGGCTGAGGCATTAGCCCAGCCCTTTGACGGCACCACCGTGGTGGTGACCCATTTCGCGCCCAGCCTGCGCAGCGCCGACCCGCGCTACGGCCTGACACCCGGCACAGCTGGTTTTTGCAACGCACTTGACGGGCTGCTGCCTGCGGCGCAGTTCTGGCTGCACGGACACCTGCACGCGCCTAGCAGCTACCAGCACCTTGGCTGCCAAGTGCTGGCCAACCCACTGGGCTATGCCCGCAAGGGCGAGCAGGGCCGTTTTGACCCGATGTGTTGCTTTGAGGTTTGAGGCTGCTCACTGCGATGAGCGTAGGGCTTGTCATGGCTGAAATTGCATTGCATCTGCAATACAATCAACAAATGAAAACGGCCACTCTCCCCCCCATTCGTGTTGCCCCTGATTTCCGGCTCGAACTTGAAGGCGTGTTGGAGCAAGGTGAATCTTTGTCGCAATTCGTCGAGAACGCAGTTCGTACCACGGTCGCCAAGCGCAAGAATCAGGCCGAGTTCATTCGACGCGGCATTGCCGCCATCGAGGCGACACAGAGCAACGGCTACGGCGTTCCCGCTGAAGTGGTCATTGCCAAGCTGGAAGCCAAACTGGCGGCTGCTAGGCAGGTCAAGGTGCGGCGCGGCGGATGACCTACCGGGTTGTATTCAGCGCAGCAGCGGCCCAAGACTTGGAGCAACTGTTTGACTTTGCGCTGCAACGCGAATTGGACAGTAAAACGGGCGACCTCGGCATCGCAGACAGGGCCGTTCAGGCCATCAAGGACGGCATTGCATTTTTGACAGCTTCGCCGTTTGCCTGCCGCAAGGCCGGGAGCAGTTCTTTTGTGCGTGAACTGATCATTTCGTTTGGCCACACGGGCTATGTCGCGCTGTTCGAGATTGTGGACAGCAACACCGTCGTCATTGGCGCCATTCGCCACCAACGTGAAGACGATTACCACTGAGGGCCAGGTACTGGTCAACCGGCTGGACTATGCCCGCGAACCCGACTTATTTCAAGTAAAGCTTCGAAGTGACTTGGTAAGTCACCAGATCCTTGCCGTACCAAGTCTGTAGCCCGGCGTACTGCATCCCTAATCGCTTCATCACCTTGGCAGACGCAAGGTTATCAGGATGGCACACCGCATAGATTTCGTCAGCCTGGATGGTGTTGAACGCAAACCCCGCAATGGCACGGGCAGCCTCAGTTGCCAGGCCTCTGTTCCAGTAGTCGCGTCGAAGCCTCCAGCCGATCTCCAGGGGGCAGGCAGGATCCGGGTGTGCCGTTGCCTCTCGGCGCAAGTTCTGGAGCGCGCCAGCGCCGATGATCAGGCCGCTTTCCTTGTCGATGAAACTCCACCACGAGTATCCGAACTCTGTCCAACGTTGCTTGACACGTTCAATGACCGCAACCGTCTCTTCACGTCTCTCTGGTCGCCCCGAAATGAAGCGCATGACCTCTGGATCTGAGTTCAAAGTGTTCAAGCCATCCAGATGATCATATGTGAAGGGGATGAGCTTCAAACGGTTGGTGGTGAGTTCGGTCATCGAAAAGAAATCCCAATTTCTTGGGTTGCCGGTGAGGTGGTGTGACCCGATTGACATGAATCAATATGGATAGGCCGCCTCGGCCTAGACTGGTCACTTTACCAAGGAAACCATTCACAATGCACATTCTTCTCGCCGTGGACGGCACTCAAAGCTGATCGAGTGGCACCGCCCAGAATCCATCGCCAAAGGAGAGCGCGTGGTGGCCATCATAGAGAACGATGCCAGTGACAAAGGGCTTGCCGGCAACTTCACGCAATCTGCGCAGACCCTTAAAGTCGCTGGCCTGCACGCTGGCAGCGGCCTTGACTTCGATGCCGATCAACTCGCGTGACGCGGATTCCAATACAAAGTCCACCTCAAGCTGGTCTTTATCGCGGTAATGCGACAGGAACCAGGGCTCTGGTGTGAGCCGTGAGAGGGTGGACTGCAGCCCGGCATCCAGATCTGGGCGACGTCTTGAATGTCGCGTTCAATCAAGGTGGTGATGTAGGCGCGCGCCCAGGCCTGGCGCCGCGCCGCTATTCTGCGTTGGCGCATTTCAGGGTAGCCGCCGGCCAGCACCTCTTGCGTCATGTCCTGCAAGGGGCTGGTCTTGGACGACGGTCGTTGTCGATGGAGAGTTTCAGGGCCAGTAATAACTCGGGCGCGCGTTGTACCTCGTCGATGATGGCGCGGATACAGATCGGGATTCAAGCTTCGTCCATTTGGGAATTTATCTTCGGCCAATCCGGATTGTCGATTGCCACATCAACACCATATCGTAAGTATGGGTCCATCTTTTTCCTACTTGCGTACAACCCGGGTTCATCAACGAGTCCTGCGTTAGCCATGCTTGCCGGCTTCAGCCTGGTAACGGGCAGAGTCAAGGCAACAAACAAGGTGGACGGCTACGGCGGCCGTGGCGACGACTGTGGTGGACCAGTACCAATTGGAGGAGGCTGAGAAAGTGCCGGTGCCACCATCGCCAGCTTTGCGGACAAGGTTAAGTTTGACCTTCTGGTGATGGGCTCGTTGGCAACCGCTGTGGTGGCAAACAGCAAGGTGCCCGTGCTGCTGGTGCGCTAAATCCGGCTGGCGCGGCGATGGGTCGGCGCTAGTCCTGGCGGCTGACCACGCCCTCAAAGCAGGTGCTGAGCACCAGCGCCTCGATCTGTGCGTCTGTGTAGAGGCCGCCCATTTTGAGAAACTCGACAACCGGGTCACAGGCACGCGCAAAAAAAGTGTACAAAATCGCAATGGCCGGTAGTTGGGGGTTGAGTTCATTCGCCGCTTGGGCCGCCTCAATCCAGCCGCCGAGTCGGTCGCTCAGCTCGATCAGCCCGTCCATGTAGTCATGACTGGCAGCCAGACTGGCACGCAGGCTGGAGTTTTGGCTGGGCAGCGATGGCATGCCACCCGCCAGCTTGAGCTGCAACACCCATCGCACTACGGCGCGCAGTTGTTGCAATGGGGGGTCTTGTGGCGGCAGTGCAGCGATAAAGGCCTGGGCCTGCCGCATCACGCGCACCATGGCGGCCACCGCCAGGTCTTCCTTGCTGGCGAAATGCTTGTACAGGCTGGCCTTGGCGATGCCAACCTGCGCCGCAACCTCGTCCACCGTCATCGCCTCAAAGCCCTTTTCTGCTAACAGCCGGTTGACGGTTTGAACAATCGTGTCTTCGCGTACCTGGAGCATTTGCTGCTTGAACGAGGGCTTTGCAGCGGCTTCAGACTTCATGGCTGAATTTTATACCTCAGTATCAAAAAATGGATGATTCGATCAATTTGCTACTGAAAAGTCTTTTTTTAGCGATGTGGGTCAACCGTCTGGCGCCATGTTGACCAAGCGGCCGCTACGCAAATGTTCGCGCACCTGCAGCTCTGGCACCACGCTGACGCCCCAACCTGCAGCTGCGAAGGGCCTGGCGCAAGGTGGTCACGCAACCCAGCACCTTGCCCTCTCGCAACCACTCAATGGTGAAGTCCTGATCGTCGGTGATGACCTCCAGCCCCAGGCCCTCCCGGGCCAGCGCCCCCAGGGCCGGCAGTGCCCAGGTCGCAATGCTGTCGGCATTGATGGCGATCG
>Ga0209296_1003537_pt1 | contig 10624 bp, 13 predicted proteins | sample S_130206_EF_Meta_FD_187319 | JGI IMG/M metagenome (GOLD analysis project Ga0209296, IMG submission 187319) | Freshwater microbial communities from Lake Simoncouche, Canada to study carbon cycling - S_130206_EF_MetaG (SPAdes) (version 2) | ecosystem: Environmental > Aquatic > Freshwater > Lake ...
AAGTTCTTCATAAGTCCAAGAAGCATCATCCCCACCTTGTTTAGTTGAAACAGGCGTAGTAACAATTTGAAATGCGTTATTTTGAAACGCATTAGCCTGAAAAGCTGTTGAAAACATTATGAGTTTTTAGGGTATTTGTCTTTAACAGCTTGAATTTGTGCTTTCCAAGCGTCTAATCCATCATGAAATATGGTATCAAATTGGTCTGCAAAAGATGGGTATTCTTTAGCCCTATTAAACATATATTGAGTGGCTTGTTTTTCTGCTTGAATTTGTAGAATATTAGCTAAATGTTCCGCTTCTTCTTCTGCGGTTAATGTGTAATCAACACCATTTTTATTGATAATCATCGTGCCATCCCATAAATATCATAAGTGCCAGTTAAAGTACCAGCAGAAAGAGTTAATGTAAATCCATCAAAAGAAGTTGCTTGATTTTGAAAGCCAAAACCCAACATTTGCTTTCTATTTGAACCGTCATTGGCATATAAAAACCATTGTCCTTCTGTAAGGTCTGTAACTTGAGGGTTTAATATTTCTAACCATCCAACAAAAGGCCCAAGATTATCCATATTGTCATAAAGAGTAAACGATGTTGCTCCTGTGCTTGAAGCGGCAGTTCCAGCATTTACTGCGGCATTAATGTAATTAGTCTGATAAACATAATTGCTTGTTGAGTTTGTTGACCCACTTGCCCTAAATTGCAAAAACGCATCAGTATCATCAGTGCCAGCATAAATTGTATTAATATAAATACGATAATTTTTATATGTGGAGGTAAAACAACCATCAACAGTAATGGCTGATGCCGCAATTAAAGTGCCACCGCCAACACGGACAAAACTACCACTACTTGCTGTAGAAGCAACAGTTATTGAGCCAGCCCCATTAGTAATTGATATACCAGTCCCAGCAGTTAAAGTAGCTTTTGTGAGTGTGTTTCCAGTTGTGTTGCCAATGAGTAACTGACCGTCTGTATATGATGTTTGTCCTGAACCACCATTAGCTACTGGTAAAGCTGTGCCTGAATAAGACAAAGCTAATGTACCGCTAGTCGTAATTGGACTGCCTGAAATGCTTAAAAAGCTAGGTACTGTAGCGGCTACAGAAGTTACTGTACCTGCACCCTTATTGTTAAAAGTTGTCCAATCGGTGCTTGTAAGATAACCATTAACTGAGCCTGTAGCGGCTGGCATTGAGATGGCTGGAGTTGCACCGCCTGAAGATACAACGGGTGCAGTTCCCGTAACTGAAGTAACCGTTCCGTTACCTTTGTTATTAAATGTAGTCCAATCCGCAGAAGTCAAGTAACCGCTTACAGAAGTTGTAGCCGCTGGCATAGCAATAGTTGGCGTTGTACCACCTGAACTTGTTACAGGGCTAGTTGCCGCTACAGATGTTACATAAGTTCCAGCAGGTTGCTTACCATTAAATGTAGTCCAATCAGTAGAAGTCAAATAACCACTTACAGATGTGGTTGCGGCAGGCATAGATATAGCAGGGGTAGCTCCACCGCTAGAAACTACAGGACTTGTACCAGTTACGCTAGTAACCGTTCCTACGCTAATTGATCCACCAAGACTTGTGCTTGTGCCATTAATGGTAATAGCAGAGTTTACAAGGGCAGAATTAGGGATAGATGTAAGACTTGCACCTGAACCGCTAAATGTTGTGGCAGTTATGGTTGTGCCTGTAATCGCTTTTGGCGTTGTTGCCCCAATAGTCATATTGTCCATTGTTCCTACATTGGTAGGGGCAATTTCAATAGAACCCGTACCAGTAGGCTTCATGTGTACATGACCAGTACCAGTTGGGCTAATGTCTATTTGTGCGTTTGCACCATTAATATTTGTAGCTACATTAATTGACACATTGTCACCACCACCGCCACCCATACTAATTTGGGTTGTTCCAGCAGAGTTTTTAAGGGATAAACCGCCTGAGTTGGTAGCTTGAACGATTGGTGTAGTTACGCTAGTGGAAGCTGTTGCAGTAGTAAATGCACCTGTTGATGCGGTGGTAGCACCAATGGTAGTACCATTAATTGTGCCGCCTGTAATTGCTACAGCGTTAGCATTTTGTGTAGACATAGTGCCAAAGCCACTAATGTCTGTATTAGTTAAAACTACTGTGCCTGTATAGCCATTGACGGAAGTTACGGCATCGGTGTTATCTACTTTTTGCCAAACCGTGCCATTAAAAATAGCCCAATCGCCCACATTCCACGAAGTAATACCATCAAGATTAGTGTTACCAGCCACGCTGACAACATAGTAATAACCCTTAGTACCAACGCCATTTGTGAGTGTAGGCGTGTTAGTAGATGCGTTCCATGTGCCTTGATAACTTACTCCCCCTTGAATACTTGCAGGTATTTGTGAAAGTGGTACTGTGCCACCAGCATCTAGCGTAGCTACGCCAAGTGCGGCCGCTTTTTCTGTAGTTGGTATATATCCTGATACTGTCGTACCAGTAAGCGAACCACCAGTAATTGCCACATTGTTGGCATTTTGGGTGGACATTGTTCCCAAGCCAGTTACATCCGTATTAGGAATAGTTGATGCCGCTGTCATAGCGGAAGTGCCATTACCTTTTACATAACCAGTCAAAGTAGAAGCACCTGTACCACCATTATCTACAGGGACAGTTCCCGTTAGCTGGTGGTCAGCGTTCCAATCACTTGGGCGTACAACGGATGCGTCATCCCCGTCAGGTATTGCAGAAACCTTAGTATGCTTGACTGTAATAGCCATTATTGAACTCCGATGATTTTACCGTCTTGACCCCGTACCACTTGTTTAGGTCTATTGTGGTTCTCGTTAATGGTATTTACCAATTCAGACAAAGCTAATGTCATCTGTTGGTTACTTTGTCCAATGGCGTCTGCAATGGGTTTTAATGGGTGCTCCATTGATGCGGCCATATCTTGCTCAGTAAAGTAAGCCTGTTCGCCTGTAGATTCATCAGCACCAATACGAGCTACTTCAATCTTCGCTCCGTTATTAATGTGGGCAAGTAAGACTTGAGTATTGCGTTCAGTATTCATCTTCATCTGAGCAACTTTAACTTCCATTTCGCGATCCATCATATTGCGTTGTTCTTCAAGTTGGAATTTAAGTTGGTTTTCTTGGGCCTGGTACTCTTGTTTTGCTTTCTCCAAGTCCATTTGCATCTGCATCTTCTGTTGTTCCATCTGCATCTGCATTTGCATCTTGGATTGCTCCATCTGACCTTGCATCTGTAACTTCTGCATTTCAGGGCTAGGTGGCTTTGGCTGACCTTCCATTTGGGCTTGTTGCTGACGGAACTTATCGGCTGTTTCGTCAATCAATCCCTCAAGACCTTTACCAGCCTTGAATGCAGTTACGCCAAACTTAAGCATCTCAATCAACATAGGTGTTAGTTCAGGACTTGCATTTGCCGCAGGTAAGGCTTGGCTTAAGAATCCACCCATAGCTTGCAAGAACTCCATGCGGTCTTGCTTTTCTTGCTGTTCATCCTGATAAATCATCGAATCGCTAGTAACTTCAATACGGAAGTTCTTGGCTGGTTCGTTTTTCAGAAGTTGTAATGCTTGCGGTATAAGTTGTTGATCTTGTGGGGATAATTGCATTGCACCGCTAATCTTAACGATAGTGTCATCGGTAAAATGCTGGCAAATGATTTGTGCTTTGATCTGCAATAAGGCTGTAGCAAAGTTCACTACATCGTGTTGCATAGTCTTTAAACGCCCTGAAGCGTTGTTTGACTTAATGATTTGAGCACCAAGAGTTTCGTTGGGGTCTGTCTGTCCACGCTGAATATCAGCAATACCCATAATCTCGTAGATTTGACCCTTGACCTGTTCCATAGCCTGATAAGCCATGTTTAGACCTTCGGCAATCGGCTTAATGTCTACAAGGTTAATAGCCCCTACAAGTCCACCTTTCTCGCTAAATGCTCCGTAGTTCTTAACTGGGAGCAATGCGTTGTTCTCACCTTCGGAGAATAAACGAGCAAGGGATGGCTCAGATGCGTCATATACGCCCCGAACCTTAAGTGCTTGAATGAATCCATCAATACGGTCTGCCAGCGTGTCTAGCTGTCTTGCTTGGTCTTGGTACAGGACAAAGTCAGGAACAGGGATTAGGCTGTCAGTTGTCAGGGTAGAGAACATTGGCTTTGGGCATGGCCAAAAGTTTTCAAGCTGTAGCGGATCATCACGGGTATCAAGAATTTTACCCATTGATTTGTTTAACCAAATAACCTGGCCGCTAGTCTTATCCCAAATCTCATAAACAACGGCTTCAGATGCACCTTCACCCATCTTTTCGTTGAATGATTTAGATGTATCAGGCTTGGTATCTAGTGGAATCTTGCCGCCTAGTTCTTCACCAAAGCGTTCAACAAGAGCAGGTCTGCCCATGTAAACCTTACGCCATACTGCGGTAACTTCTTCCCAAGTACGGGCAACGGTTAAGCCAAAGTCACGCCAATGGACATAATCTACTGGAGCACATTCGTATTCAATACGCTCTTGGTTCTCGCGGTGGATGCCGCCTTCGGTTTCAGCTTCGTCAATATCTTCAGTAACCTGTAAGCCATCATCAGGCATACCATCGGCTTCACCGCCCATTTCACCGACAATATGTGGCTCATAACGAACCCAAGCTGTACCACGACCACCTAATAAACGGTCTTGGACAGTCTGCTTCATGGCACTAGCATAGTCACCATAATGCTCAATTTCATACTCTAATGCCCGTTCTAGCATCATTGACGCTACACGACCAATAGGGTCATTGTCACGGAATCTGCGACTTACATCAGGTCTTGGTAATCGAGCGAATACAGCAGGGGTGATGGTTTGGACATTAGACCAAAGGATATTGAACTTAGCGTTAGGATTGTTGCGACTGCGTTGGTCATCACGGTAACGCTTAACTATCTTATCGGATCGACCTTCCCATTCCTTGAATGTACGCTCGTAGCTGGCGATGCAGTTGTACCAATCTTGGTATGTATGTTCCATGTTTTATATCCTGCGGTGTGTAATTTTAGGGGTTTCTTTCCACATCTCGTTCAGCGTGACATCCGTTTGGCCGACATGAAGTCCTTTAATTCTTGTATCTTTGAGGATAGGGCTGTCCTCATCTTTCCATACAATACTGAGATAGCGAAACGCATCTGCTGAGTGGCTTGTCCAATCATGTTTTGGGCGATCCCGAAATACTTTTTTATCATCATCCCACTCTCGTTGATATTGACGCAAACATTCAATTCCTTCTTCACATCTATTATCAAACCAAGTGCGTGTTAATGCAAGTCGTGTTGCTTGTATTCCATCCTGTAATGACAGGTTTGGAACAATTTTTAGGTGTTTTATGTCAATTTTTGCAGAAATTTGCTCGATTATGCTCTTTCCGCCACTAGCTAGTGTTTTTGCTCTAGCGTCATGGGGCAGGTAATGGTAACCATATTTGTACCCAAATTCATCTTCTTTTTGAGATAACAAACCGACATAATAAGGTATGGATTGACCGTTGCTGGAGTGATGATCTAGTACCCGAATCTCACCGTAAACCACCTGAAACCACCAAATGCTAGTGCTGTCATTGAATCCCAAGTCCCAAGCGGTATGGCAAGGGAACATCGGGTCATAATCCACCGTGGTAATACGTTCAAGATCAGTAATCCTACGCATTTCGTTGCCATAGTAAGCACCAAGAATGGCCGCTTCAAAGCTACATAAAAACTCTTGTTCGTACTGGTTGGCTGACATGGTAGCTTGAGCATCAGCCAATTCAGCGTCAGGCAATAACCCTGATACATCGGCTCTTAGCGTCTTAACATACCAATTAGAGTTCTTTTGGGCTTCGTTGTAGATGTCATAGAACGCATTATGACCCTTTGGCGTACCAATAAAGGTAGCCCAGCCTTGACGGTCTGTAAGTAAAGGTCTAACAATCTCACCCCATAGTCTAGGCTTCATGTCTGCATACTCATCTAGCACTACCCCGTCTAGGTATAAACCCCGTAATGCGTCAGGGTTATCAGCACCAAATAGCCTGATTTTAGCCCCATTGACTAATTCTACCCATAACTCAGATTGATTGGCTTTGACTATCGCTGGTTCTGCAAACTTGAGCAAGTAGTCCCAAGCAATGTTCTTAGCTTGTGCGTAGTAAGGAGCAATGTAAGCGTACCTACCATCAGGCTTCTTATCCATAATAGCCCTGCGGATAGTGTCTGCAATTGTAGCTACAGTCTTTCCAGCCCTGCGGTGACATACCAATACAGCCCAACGCTGATCCCTTTTATGAAAGTCTAGGAACGCATCTCGAGCTTTATAAGGGTACTCGTATAGCTTACGAACTTCCTTCATTTATCCTATTCTTTGCTATTTCAAAGTAATTAGCATCTTGCTCTATGCCTATAAATCTACGACCTAAATTTTTACAAGCTACGCCAGTTGTGCCACTACCCATGCAGTTATCAAGAACAATGTCGCCTTCATTTGTATATGTTTTAACAAGATATTCCATTAATGTTGTTGGTTTTTGTGTTGGATGTAATCTAGGCGTATTTGTGCTGTTAAAAACAGGCGACATTTTGATGACTGTCATTGGTGATTTTTCTGTATAAATTAAATCTAATTGTTTCATAGAGTTATCACGCAATAGCTTGGTAGTTGGAGCACCACCATTCTTAACTGGTTTTTTTAAAGGTGTTTTTTGAGGGTAATAATTCATATTACTTGCCGCACCATTAGCTGTTTTTGAGTGTGAAAATATTGCAATATCTTCATGGCAACGCATTGGTCTTAATTTTGCTAATTGGAAGTCAGTTCCATAATCTTTATCCCATACCCAAGCATACCTAAACATTTCTAAATTACTTGCTATAAGAGTAGATGTAAAGGGTTGGGTTGCAAATAATACGATAGCACCCTTGTCTTTAATAACACGCTTATATTGAAGCCACATTGGTTCAAAAGGTATTACGCTATCCCACTTGCAAGCAGTAGTTCCGTAAGGTAAGTCGCAAATAATGGCATCTACAGACTTATCAGGGATAGAACGCATTACTTCTAAGCAATCACCTAACCTTAAATCAATCATTAATCTAAGAACTTGTGTTCGTGAATGACTTTGACTGGTTGATCTACATCACCAGTATGTTCTGTTCTAGCTAGTTTAGGTACATGGTATTCAGCTACTTGCATAAAGCAATCAAAGGCTACCTTTGGCCCTAGCTTTTCATTCGTAGCGATGTCATCAAGCCATTCTTGTAACTTATGGCTATTCCCATCCACGAACTTAGCGATCGCCTCTCTAGCGAGTGCTGTGGACTTATTAGGAGTACCTACAGAGCGACCGCCTGTCTTTTTTCTAGTTTGATCTACTTTAGAATCCATACCTTACCCAAGTGGTTGATTAAGATAAGTTAATTCTACTCTATTTTGTCTATTTGTTGTTCAAGTGCTTGTTTTCTAGTTATTGGCTTTTTAGTTATGGTAGAAATTACTTGTTCAGGTCTAAATGCTATGTATTGCTTTTCTCCAGTTAGACCTGTAGCCACTATTCCATCGTAACCTTTTTTTTCTAGTTGTTTAATACTTTTACTTCTTACTTTATCTCTTTCATAAGCAGTTACATTTAATGGGTTTTTAATGTCTAAATTTACAGGAATAATGTTTTCGCCTTCAATTCCTTTGGCGTTTTTAGCAAAAAATGATGCTTGGCTGGGCGTATCTCCAAAATATATACCACTACCATATTCACCACCTTTTGATGGTATAAATTCTTCAATATCTGATTTTGTGCCATGATATACAGTTAAAGGCTTCCCTGAAGCATCTTCAATCATATTTATCATTCCACCGCTTTTGACCATGTAATTTTCAAGGGCGTTATAGGCTTTTGGTGCTCCAGCCCTAAGTGCAGTTGCATAAGCTGGCAATGCCATAGATGCAATAGCTACTGGCTCACCTTGTTCGTAACCTTCTTGATAGGGTGCTGATGCTGGATTAAGAACACCGCCTTGTGCTGGGTTTTTTGCTGGTAGTCCAGTTGCCCCTGCTACAAAGCCAGTTTCTTTAGGTAATTGGTTTTTGCCTGTAACTAATTGGGTAAATGCTTGCGGATTGGTGAGAAAACGCTGTGCTTCAGTAGGCAGATTAGTTAAAGTGTCTGCCCCTTGACGCAAATATTCAGCAAGTTTGCTACCTAAATCCATTACTTGACTTCTTTATCCAAGTCTTTAAGTTTATTGGCAATAGCGGCTCTACGCTCTAATCGTTCACGCTGGTTCTTTTCTAGCGTTGATTCAACATGAGGGCGTAGCATTGCATCTTCTTTTTTGTACTTGCGGCTCATTGGGGTAGGTGGGATCATCTTTACCATTACATATCCTTCATTTTTTCAGTAATAACTTCTTTACGGGTCTTTGCAGATTCTTTGAAGTCTTTAGCTGTTGGGGCATTTTTGCTACCAACTTTGTTCATCTTTTCGCCTGAACCAGCTTTGATCCTAGCCCTCTTTTTATGGATATTGGAATACAAACCGTCACCCATTATGCTTTTTCCTCAATGTATTTGGCGTAAGCATCTTCTAATTTAGCCTTGCGGTCACCTTTGGCGTATTCACGCTCAGTATTGAGGGCAATGGCAGTAGCTTGGGCGGTACTTTTACCTGCTTTTTTCTCTGCTTTGATGTTCTTGCCGACAGATTCGGCTGATCCTGATTTGTCTAACGGCATGATTAAGCCTTAAATTTGAGTAAATAGATGGTTGTGTCAATCTCTTGGGCGATATTGTCAATAAGCTGGCAAATTTCTGTATCTGTTGGCAAGTCGGCTCTAGCGTCTTTTACAAACGCTTTTAAGGACTGCAAGTAGGCCAATGGCTCTTTAGGCATATGGTAGGTAGCAGGGAACTCAGTAATCTGCCCGTAACACCCAAAATAGGCTTCAGCTAGGGCATCGGTATGCTCGATGATGTTCTCGTAGAACTTGCCTAATGCCTTGTGTTTGGCGTAAGACTTGGTAGCCCAATGGAAAAAATGGGTATTAGTCCCCGAATGTAGCAATGTTGCTAGGAATAATGCCATCGACTTTTCCATAATACGCTCCTTTTTGTGTATTTTATAACACTTTTCTTGTAATACCTAGTGCTCTAATTGCGGCTTCTACACTATCTACACGGCTTATTGCACCGCCTTTCCATTTACCTAAAAAATCTAATTGGTCAGGAGTGAACTTAGCTTTTGCATCCCGTTTGATTTCCATTAATACGGTTTCACCAGCATAGCCAACAAGCAGGTCAGGGCAACCGTGTTTCATTGCGGCAAGTGACACCACAGTAGCACCAGCATCTCGTAATGCCTTAACTATTTCTTTATGATTTGTATCTATTCGTGCGTATGTCATTGTTTTTAAATTAAAATAGATTAGTATTGGCTAACTTTACCATTATAAAGGCTTGGAATGAGCAAACCAGCGTGTAGTGAGCAAGAGTTTATCGCATTATTTAAAGAGCACCGATCCCCTACGGCCGTGGCTAAAATACTAAATGTTGATACTAGAAGCGTCATTGCCCGTAGAAAAAACTTAGAAAAAAAGCACGACATTGTGCTTGAATCTAATAATAATCGTGGCGTTCCTAGATTTGCTATTCCTGAAAATAAGATACGCTGTGAATATGAGTTAAAGAATGGAATCATTATGGTAGGGTCTGATTGCCATTACAACCCCAACTATATTTCTACCGCCCACCGTGCTTTTGTACATTTTACGAAACACTTAAAGCCTAATATGGTGATCCTTAATGGCGATTTGTTCGATTTTGCACAGATTAGCCAGCACAACAGGATTGGTTACCAACAGCACCCAACAGTCCAACAAGAATTAGAAGAAGTACAAGCACGATTAGGCGATATTGAAGCTGTACGCCCTGCTGGTTGTATATTGCACCGCACCATTGGTAATCACGATTTACGCTTTGATGGCAAGTTGTCCAATGTTTTACCCCAGTATGAAGGCGTTAAGGGTATGTGCCTAGCAGATCACCTATACGGCTGGTCATATAGCTGGTCAGTTGTAGTCAATGACAATACCATGATTAAACACCGTTGGCACAATGGTATCCATGCGGTCTACAACAATATTTTAAAGGGGGGCTTGAGTATGGTGACGGGTCATCTACATTCTTTAAAAGTGACCCCGTGGACTAACTATGCAGGCGATTTATATGGTGTCGATACTGGAATGATGGCGGCAGTTAAAGATGAACAGTTTATGTACCACGAGGACTCTAGCGTCAACTGGCGTAGTGGATGGGCTGTATTGACTTACATTAATGGTCACCTCATGCCACCCGAACTATGTCAAGTTATTAATGAAGATGAGGGGTTAGTATTTTTTAGGGGTGAACTACATGAGATTAAGTCCTGAAGCATTAAAGCATTTGTATTCAAGCCTTTACTGTACTTATCCATTCACTAAATGGCCTATGCCATTACCTGAAGAAATAGAGTTTATTGTTACTGCCGATCCTGAAGTAATGGGTACTTACCTGCTAGATACGGGCGGTGACTATGCCCATACCATAACCATATCATCGGGGCGTTGTAGCCATTTTTACACCG
>Ga0209296_1003538_pt1 | contig 10624 bp, 7 predicted proteins | sample S_130206_EF_Meta_FD_187319 | JGI IMG/M metagenome (GOLD analysis project Ga0209296, IMG submission 187319) | Freshwater microbial communities from Lake Simoncouche, Canada to study carbon cycling - S_130206_EF_MetaG (SPAdes) (version 2) | ecosystem: Environmental > Aquatic > Freshwater > Lake ...
TAGGCGTTGGCATTGTCAACAGTTGGATGAATGGCGATGGATTGGGAGGTCTTAACTGGGGGCAGGTTGCAACCGTAATGATGGCGTTGGTGATTTCGCCCTTATTGGGATTTGTTTTAGCTGCTATCGGATTGATTACCATGAAATTGGTGATTCGTGACCAAAGGCTTTATATGCCACCTGTGGATAATAACCCGCCTCCTTCTTGGATTCGCGGAATATTAATCCTTACGTGTGGCGGAGTGAGTTTTGCTCATGGCTCAAATGATGGGCAAAAAGGAATGGGTCTTATTCTTCTAGTGCTTATAGGTTTCATGCCTGTGTATTATGCGATGGATATCCATGATCAGCATAAGGCGAAAGCCTGCAGAGAAGCTGTTCTGAATGTGAAACAGGTTTTAGCGCGAGCGAATATCACGGACGCTGCGATTCTTAAACAGGCCGATAAGGTGCTCGAAAGCTTGGATGGGAAAACTTCGCTTGCAGAAGTTTCTGAAGATAATCGTTGGGAAGTTCGCAAAGAAATTTATGGACTTGTGGTTGCCTTGGGCAAACTCGAAAAAACCACACCTGATATTACCAAGGCTATCCTCCCTCTAAACCATGTCATTAAATCTTCCATCGAATTTATTCCTTTATGGGTTGTAATAGGCGTGGCTTTATCGCTCGGGGTGGGAACCACCATCGGGTATAAACGCATTGTTATTACAGTTGCAGAAAAAATCGGGAAAACACATCTTACTTTTGGGCAGGGTGCGGTCGCTGAAGCAGTTACTGCCGCTACGATTCTTGGTGCGGTTTTCTTTCATATGCCTGTCAGCACCACTCATGTGCTTTCGAGTGGAATAGCAGGAACGATGGCTGCCAATAATTCTGGGGTTCAGTTTGAAACTTGTCGGAAAATTCTTCTGGCTTGGGTGTTCACCCTGCCTGCATCCATCATTCTTTCTGGCACACTTTTTATCATCGGCTGCATGGTAGTTTGATTTTTTCTTAACAGCTCATTTTACGAATTAAAGCCAAACCGATTAAATGGTTGCTGCCAAGGTCTATGGGCAAACTCATACTCTTTTGCTTTATCTAATTTTGATAGTTTTACCGTACCTTGTAAACCAAGACGGAGGCCCGTGGGCCTTGGTTATGTTCCATAGGCGTTCGGCCTGAATAATAATTAGAGGTAGTGCGTAGTGGAAATCCATCCCCCACATTAACTGTTTCTAAAAGCTCAAGATCAAGTTCCTTGTGCATTTTTAAATCCTTTACCAATTCATCAATGTTGTGAACTGAAATAATGTCGCCTTTTTTGGGAATTGTCTGATTTAGTGCCAACTGTTTCAACCCCTGCTTATCTGCATAGTAACTCAAACCCCACCAAGTCAGATGCCAGTGCGTGTTATCTTTCGCAATGTTCCAATCCTTGTGCTTGATTTCATGTGCGATTTGTTTTGATGCTTGAGCATCGAGAAAATCAACCGAGTAAAATAAAATCCCAAGGCTTATTCCAAAACAAATAATAAGTTGTAAAAGGTTTTGTGAAGATTCCTTCAAAGCCTGCGTTTTGGATAAAAGCCTCGCTGCAATAAAAGTAAAAACCAGGGTGATTCCAATTACTCTCCGTACCGCGGGAAATGGCGAAAGAGCAAAATAACCCATTAGCTCGAGCATTAGCCATGTGCATAAAAACCATTCTAGATGTCGTTCAGCCAAGGGCAGATTTTCATTAGCGGGTTTTACACTCGTGGCAAGCAATTTAAAAACCACTGTGCCCAGAGTTCCCCAAACCAGTACCGCCATCAATCCATAAACAATCGTTGAAAGGGTAAGCCAAACGCGGCCTGATTGTGAATCTTTTAGTGTCAGGAAATCTGCTGGAATCAATGCAAGAGATGCAAAAGCGATAAAAATCAAAACTGCAGTAATTATGATAATGCGCGGGGCGACCTTGCATGCCAGCATCCCTATCAGGGCAATGATCGTTGCTATGCCACCGACTTGGGTAAGCAACGGTAAAATCAGATGAAGGCATCTACGGATAAAGTTGCCTTTTCTTTGCCCTAGGTGAATGATGAAGTGAGATTGGCCTTGCGACAAGTGGATAAAAACTTCCCACGAAATAAACACGAGTAATGCGATAAAAACCACAGCTATGCCTTGAAGTAAGCACCTGTTGATCAGGTACAAACAAAATATCGTCGCCAAGGTGATTAATGCTGTGTACTTGGTTTCAATTGCCAACCCTAAAATTAATCCGCTGAGGATAGTCAGGCTGATGGAGGATTTTCCGATTGATTCAAATGCTAATACCAGACCGGTTAGCCCTAAAGCTAGTACGGGAATTTCCAGCATACAATTAAACCCAGGAAGTATTGCGGGTGATAAAATGGTGAACCATAAAAGTTTAGTTTCATACCCAGGAGCAAAGCGTTTGAATAAATAATACAGTGATCCTGAAAGCATTAATGCAAAAGGAAAAAGCCAGAGTTTAAAGAGGATTGGGTTGTTGCCCAGTAGCGCAATTCCTGAGCCCAGATAGTAGGGAAGCACCGGTGGAACAAGCAATTGGTTTGCGGATATGTAGTTAGGCGAACCAAAATTAAAATCATAGGGATTTAAAGGGTGGGCGATGAATTCACCCGCATAGGCTATGTACACATTGTCATCCATATGCACAGGTTTGATGGCATTTAGCCCTGTTACAACACAAGCAACTAAGATGATCAGTAAAAGTGAGGGCCTTGTGTACGTTGATGGATTTTCAGAAGTAAGCGATTGCATTCATTCTCCGTCATCGAGTCATAAATTCCCGGGTAATAGTAATGGCAAGATTAACATGATTGGTGAATTCTAGAAAGATGAGGGTGGGGATAATTGCTTAGGGTTTTTTAAGGGATTTGAACGGGAATCAAAAATACACTCGGAGCAATTATATTTTAACTTTAGTTTTCCTGATTAGATGGGAATTAATTAGTAAAGGGCTACGGTTGGCTATTTCTTGGAAGTCAGTTCAAAGATGAGTTCATTTTTGCCGAAAGATTTTACTTCTGCCCCAAGGGTGGTTTTGGTGTTGTACTTTTGTGGGATGAACTCTTCAATTGCATCTTCGCCCATGGGGCCTTTTTTGCCGGGAACCACTCTTGTAGATATTATCTCAACTTTGTATTTTCCTTCGCTTGCTTTCATTTGAAAAGATCCATCTTTGATGGTTGCCCCTTGTGGTGCAGTGGAAGGTTTTTCTGGCCTTAGTGTGATATCGCCCTTAGCAACTGGTACGCCATCGAATGAAACTTTACCTTTGATTTCGTAAAGACTGGGGCCAGAATCACAGCCAAGGCAAGCGAGGAATGAAACAAATAAAAGTGAAATAGTTCGCATGAGATGTTCCGTAAACGGGTTGAGGGAAGTTGTTAGTAAGATGTAGCTACTTCGCCCAGTTCTCTGGAACCAAGTTGGTTGTAAACTAAAGGGTCAATATTATTTTGAATAAAGCGTACTGAACCATCCGCAAGGGCAAAATTTGCCCCACCTGAATGGGTGCTACGGGCTGAAAGGTTTTGAGTCCCATTGTTGGCTACATTGGTTAAGGGTGCATTTGGAATTGAAACACCCTGATAATTTTGCTTATCAGAAACCGTGGAGTTTGGCGGATTTAAAGTGCTGAACCAGTTATTTCCTTCCCAAGAATTTGAATACCTTCCTCGTAGATCGTTAACATTGGTATCAATGGCGACAAGTATTTCACCCAGCATTAGGGTGTTCGAAGTTCCATCTCTTACATCCGTTATTTTTGTTTTAGATTTCACATAGAAAATGCCATTGAGGTTTTTACCTGTGCCATAGGCTGTGGAACCAGAACATGCAACATAGTTAGTATGCATTCCTTGTTTTTCAAAAACGCCGGTGGTTGTGGTGTTCCCATCGAGCGTCTCGGTTTTGGGGCTGGAAGGGTCTGATGGGCACATCACTGCAGACAGCACTTTGGTTTTATTGGCTGCAAGTAAAACCCAACCATTTGCGTTATTGCTACTTTCAAAATTGGTGAATAGCGCCTGTTGTTCAATGAAGGGAAGAGTCGGGTGAAGCCAGCAGCCGCGTATATAAGGGCCATCATTGGAATAAAAATCATTATATTGCCCAATTGGAAATGCCGTGTTTGCATCGTGATAGCCATGCATTCCGAGAGCGAGTTGTTTTAAATTATTACTGCATTTCATACGGGCTGCAGCTTCGCGAACTTTTTGCACTGCTGGCAAAAGTAACCCTATTAAAATTGCGATGATTGCAATCACCACTAGTAATTCGATGAGGGTAAAGCCTAAACGATGGAGTCGGGTTTTTATCATGGCTGATTGCCTAGAGTTAAATAATCTAAGTTCTAAAGTATATTGAAAGTACTTTAAAGAATGATTTGCACCCGGTCAATCCAAAAGGTTTATCTTTGGCGAGATTGCGAGTGGGAATCATTTTTATAAGCAGGCCCCTTCTTTAGGAAGAGAGCCTGTTTTGGTTAAAGTAAATCCAGCAAATTAATTGGAGTAATGGCGGTTGATCAGATCGTTTTGAATCCAAAGAATTTTATTAAAAGCCCGGATAGTTGCGATTTCTAGATGGCGTTCAAGATTCAGGCTTATAATCTTGCAAAGCAGTGCATCCGAAACAAATCCCAATAGGGCGTTCATTTGCACTAAAGGAATGGTGGTTTTTGGATTGCCCGCTTTTGATGTATGAATTTTTCCCACCATATCTAAGTAAGTTAACATTTTTCCATCGTAGGGTTTGGTTACCAAGGTTACTAGGTAATTGGTAAGGTGTTCTTTTCGGGTTTTAATGATCTCGTGGTTTGTATCCATATTTTCAAGGGCGGCCGCCAACGAATCTTTATCTGCGGGTTGGGTAGGCAGGAAGTGTCGCCAAGTCGCATCGTTTTCGTGAAGCTGTTCATAAACTGCATTGACTAAAGCAGGGACTTTTGGAGCGAGTAAGAGTGCTGCATCATGAATTGTCCGTATGTCTTCAGGGATGAAATGCATGAACTCTGAAAGGTATTGAAACCGGTAGGAAAGGTCAGATTCTAAACGAGGTTCGTCAATAGTTGTCATGATGTCATCCAGTGGAGAGAAAGCTGCTAAAACTCAATATTGAGATATTTTTATCTTGTTTTATTTTCATGTGGATGTCAATCTAATAATCTTCCCATTGAGTATTTTCTGGTTTTATCAGGTACAAATCTTTCTACTTGGTGTTTAATCTATCATCGATGAGGTTTTGCAATCAACTGCTTTAGTTTAAACGAATCAAGTGCCTTTACATTCTTTACCATCGGACCCTTTGACATGAAACATCTTGCGCCTTTCATCCTGCCTTTTCTTTTTTCTTTCTTTTTCAGTTCTGCTATTTGCAGTGCTGCTGATAATGCCAAGCCTAATGTGGTTCTTATATTCATTGATGACATGGGCTATGGCGACATCGAACCCTTTGGCAGTACAAAGGTTCGTACGCCCAATCTCAATACCTTTGCAAAGGAAGGCAGGAAGTTTCATTCTTTTTATGCGACTCCTGTTTGCTCTATGTCACGCGCAGCATTAATGACTGGTTGCTACAATCAAAGAATATCCATCCCGGGCGTTTTGTTTCCTCAGGCTAAAATCGGTATCAATTCTGCAGAAACTACAGTTGCGGAAGTGATGAAATCTGCAGGGTATACAACTGCCTGCATTGGAAAATGGCATCTGGGGCATCTGCCCGAATTCCTTCCCACCAAGCATGGATTTGATCATTATTTTGGGCTGCCTTATAGCAATGACATGAATTCCAAAAGGCCTGGGAACCCGCCATTGCCTTTGATAAGAGGTGAAAAGACTATCGAAACAGAACCTGATCAATCGTTGTTGACCAAACGATATACCGAAGAAGCAATCGGGTTCATGAAGCAAAATAAGGAAAAGCCATTCTTTGTATATCTACCACACACCATGATTCATGGTCCGATGGCTGCTTCAGAAGCATTCAAAGGGAAAAGTGCTTCTGGTTTATTGGGAGATGTGATCGAGGAAATTGATTGGTCGGTTGGCCAGGTGATGAAAACAATTAAAGAGCTGGGGCTGGATGAAAAAACTTTGGTGATCTTCACTTCGGATAACGGGCCTGCTACGGGTTCTGCTGGGCCGTTTAGAGGTAAGAAGGGCAGCAATTTTGAAGGTGGAGTGAGAGAGCCTTGCATTATGCGCTGGCCCGGGAAAATTCCTGCAGGCACCCAGTGCAGCCAGATTGCAGGGAATATCGATGTGTTGCCAACTCTTGCTTCAATTGTAGGTGCTAAGTTAGATCCTAAGCAAATTATTGATGGCAGGGATATATCTACCTTGATGATGGATGATAAAGCGGGCCCTGTTCGTGATGTGCATCTTTATTGCACTGCGAACCTTGGAAATCCGGTTCAAGCCATTCGCATGGGCGAGTGGAAATTGTTTCTTCCAGATTCGGATGGAGGCAATGCAAAGAAAAAGAAAGAAAAGGGCAACGCAGCAGAAGGGAACATGCTTTTTAATCTTGAAAAAGACCCTGGGGAAACAACGAATGTGTTTGATAAAAATCCTGAAATAGTTGAGAAGCTTCGTAAGGAAGCCCGCACCCGAATCAGCGAAATGCTTGCCAATCGCAGGCCCGCAGGTAGTGCTGCTAGTTCAAAGTAAAAAGAAAGAGGAACAGTAAATGCTCCTCTTTCTTCTTCGAATTATTGCGGACTTTATTTATCAGTTCTAAATGGCGCTGCTGGTATTCCAGCACCATTGAACAACGTTGCAATCGGGTTGTCTGCCCAAGCGAAGCGCACCATTAAAGGTGCACTAACATCGGGGCTGGAAACGATAACAGTTTCACCTTCGATCCGAGCGGTTGCAAACTTCCATTTCTTATCGGCGCCTGCAATTGCAAAACCTTTTAGCTCGGGACCGGATGATTTTAGCCCGCCATTGGTATTAGTGAAGCGGATGATAACTTCCTTGCCTTTGACTTCATGCGAGGCGAAAAGCGGGCCGGAAGAAACAATCTTTTCTTGATTATAAGCTTTAGCCAAGGCCCACATGGCAAGCCTTTTGCCTACATTTTGCTTGTCTTTGGGATGAATGTCGTTTGCTTCGCCAACATCGGTGGTGATTGCCATTCCTGTATTGGGGAGTTTTAAAGTGTTAGCCATTTCTTCTCTAACGGTAACCCAGCCGGATTCTTCAACTGGCTCGGTTTGAAGTTTGTGGAAGTTAGGAAGTTGAACCCAGGCGAAATAAAAATCGCCTTGGCCCCAGCGGGCGCGCCAATCGTTAATTAGTGCTGCAAGTTGCAACCCATAAACTTCAGCGTTGCCTTTGCCAGCATTGCTTTCACCCTGATACCAGATTGCGCCTTTGATAGCGTAGGGAACGAGTGGGCTGATTTTGCCGTTGAAAAGATTTCCTGGGAAATGGTTGTTAAGCCTCGGTGGGGCTAGTCTCTGTGGAGCCCTTGGGATGGGCTTGCCAGCTTCTTTGGCTTTCTTGGCAGCAGCTATGTGTTTTTCAATATCAATCTTGTACTGTGCTTCAGCTTTTACAAGGCTGAAGTCTGCATCTAATTTCTGCCAACGATCAAATAAAGGTTTCAGTTCTTTGAAATCTTTCTGTGCTTCCATGCTGGTCCAAGATTCAACTGGGGTGCCACCGACAGAAGAGTTGATCAAGCCTACTGGAACCTTGAGCACTTGGTGAAGTTCTCTGCCGAAGAAATAGGCGGTACCTGAAAACCCACCGACAGTTTCAGGGGTACAGACTTCCCATTTGCCCGCACCAACAAACTGGGGTTGGGTTGAGACACCTGATGATTCTCTGAACATTCTAAGTTGGGGAAAGTTGGCAGCAGCTTGTTCTTTTTCGTAATCGAGACAGCGATTGACAGTCATCGCCATGTTGGATTGTCCCGAACCCAGCCAAACTTCGCCGATCAAAACATCCTTGATTGTGATGGTGTTTTTGCCTTTGATTTCCAGAGTATGAGGCCCGCCTGCAGAAAGCTTATCGAGTTTGACGTTCCATTTGCCATCAGCGCCTGCTTTTGTGGATTGCGATTGCGTACCTATTTTTACAGTAACTTCTTCGTTGGGCTCGGCCCAGCCCCATACAGGTGCCTGAACATCTTTTTGAATGACTGCATGATCCGAAAAGATCGCAGGCAGTTTGACATCGCAATAGCCCAGGGGCGCTAGTGTAAGTAAGAAAGTAGCAGAGATACTGAATTTTAATTTCTGAAGCATGAATCATTCTCCTGATTGAAAAAAGGTACGTTAAACATTTTTTGCTTTGGTGTGATTTGTGGCCCATGATTGAGGAGTCCAGACTCCACTTTCCCATCCATCCTTGGTGAAGTATTCTCTGACGAGGCATTGGTTTGCGCTAATTTCAAAGTAGAAGAATGCTTGTTCTTTACTAGCGAAATGAGCCCCGTTATCCACATTGAAAACCGGAACGCCTTTCCCTGATCGCTTGGGTGTGCTATCCCAGCGGTAGACATTGCGTGCGTGGGTGTGGCCATAAAGAACTGCTGCAATATTGTAGCCATCAATGGCTTTATAAAAGCCTTGGACATCTTCGGGATCCCATTCCATGCTCATCGCTTTTTTATCTTCGACAGGAAGAGGTTGCGAATATCTCTGCATATCTACATGATGGGTGATCACAACTGGTCTGCCTGAATCGCCCACTTTTTCCTTGAGATCTTTTACAAGAAAATCAAGGCTGCCAAGTGGGTTGTAACGCCTCTTGCGGGCAACTGTTGCAACCTCCCCCACCACAATTCCAAGGTTGATGAAATGCACCTTCTCCCAATCCCAAGAATAATGCACCCCATTGGATGAAATATTGTTGACCCCGGAGCGGTTTTTGTTTCGATCGATTATTTTTTTGACTGCCATGCCTAGGCCATTAGGGCTGTCATGGTTGCCATGCACTTCGTAAACAGGCATTTTGAGCTTACCCTCTTTGCCTGTTAGGCCGAAGGTTTCCGAGAATAAATTCCATTCGGTGATTTGCATCTTTTCAGAGAGAGGGCCATTCTTATCGCCTGTATCGATAACATCGCCAGCATGAATAAGTCCTTTTGGAGTGAGAACTTTGCCCCCACCCGCTTCTGTAGGGATAGCAGTGCCCCCTAATCTATTTAAAGTTGCAACGAGGTTGGAGGTGTTGGAAGCGGATCTTGGATCTAACTTTGCGGGGTTTTCCTTATCAGCAAGGAAGTGTGTGTCGCCAATCAGGAAAAACCCGACTGGTTCCTCTTTTAATTTTGCAGCATTGGTGGGGTTAACTCCTGCAAGCGGTAGGGCAGCAGAGGTTGCAAGAAAGTTTCGTCTGTTAGGTTTGGTGATCATGGGTGCTTATTTTGTTGGTTTAGTGATCATGAATTTATCAATCTGCTTGCCTTCTTGGTTTAGCACGCGGATTGCAAGCTTCGTTGGTTCCAAATCCATGCTTACAAATGAATAGCTATCTGCATTCATAATTGCAGTGAAGTCCGCATAGTTTTCTTCAAAATCTTCCTTAAGTGAGACTGAGGTTTTCTCCAACCCCGGAAGGTACAGCGATGCGCCGCCACCTCCTGCAACCACATGAATAACGCCTTTGGGGCAGGTGTTTTTTTCGCCATCAAATGAGTTATCAATGGTGAAAGCTCCAGCCACTCTTCCTTTGGTGTTTCGTTTATCTTCGGGTTTGAAAAGGAGTGGGTGGCTACGTTGGTAGTTGTGTACATGCCCTGCAAAAACGATATCGACGCCACAGGCCTCGAACATTGGGTTCCACGAACGAGATTGTTGTTCGCTGTAATGTTGCCTAGAGCTATGAAAAGCAGGCACATGATAGCAGACGAATTTCCATGGTTGCTTCGTTTTCGTAAGGTCAGATTCTGCCCATTGGATCAATTCCGGAGAATCCATGTTGGATGCTTTGTTGTTGTTAAGAATAAGGAAATGGGCGCTACCATAATCGAACGAATAGGCATCCATGGAAGGGTAACTATGCTTGTTGATGGTCTTAAATTTAGCAGCGGCGGCGGTGTCTGTCCCGAGTGGTGTGCTCCAAGAACCTTCGCCCGGGCCTTGGGTTGGTGGATAAAAGAAGTAAAAGGCACCAAGTGCATCTTGAGTGGTTGGAAATCGTGCCCCGATATCGTGATTGCCAAGTATTGGATAAAATGGCACAGATGCCATGAGTGGCGCGCCAGTAGTAAGGCTTGGTTCATCCACATCGTTGTAGGTGTTCCAGAAATAGTTCATGTATTGAAGCACTCTGCCGGTGGGGTAAACGATATCTCCTAGGGCGATGAGCGCTTCGGGTTGTTCTTTTTGAATTTGCCATGCGATTGCTTTTTGTGGCGCTTTGCCTGTTGCCATGTCTCCAACTAAAACCAAGCGTGCGGATTTATCTGGTGTTGGCCTAGTTCGGAAGGAAGCTTGGCGGATGATTCGGTCACCTGATTTTACACAGTAATGAATTTCAGAATTGAAGGGGAGGTTCTTAAGGCTGGCATGGTATCTGAAGTAGTGTTGTTCTTTTTCAATCAGCGGCGGATCTCTCTTTACAATTGGCCCTTTTGTATCTTCCAC
>Ga0209296_1003539_pt1 | contig 10622 bp, 14 predicted proteins | sample S_130206_EF_Meta_FD_187319 | JGI IMG/M metagenome (GOLD analysis project Ga0209296, IMG submission 187319) | Freshwater microbial communities from Lake Simoncouche, Canada to study carbon cycling - S_130206_EF_MetaG (SPAdes) (version 2) | ecosystem: Environmental > Aquatic > Freshwater > Lake ...
AAAACAGATTGATGGGTATAAGTCTATTACTTTCCCACCACCAAATTTCTCCTAGAGCTAGAAACTTTTCTTTTATAATACTATCTGTAATAGCACCGTAATCGTATATAGTGGTAACCATGTCATCCCGGTTCTGAACAATTCCAACGTAATCTTGACTGGCATAGGAGCAAACGGTAATAAACGGATGTAGTTCGGTAAGTCTTCTGAAGAATTCGTTTTGAATCATTATTTTATTTAACTGTTTATTTATCGGGTAACCAAAGTTATTTAAATTAATATATTAGACTACCCTCCAACCTTTATATGATTTAAGATTATTGCTCACTATTTGGCTAATTCCACTTCTGGTTTTTAATTTATATTTTAAGTATAATTCTCTCTGAGTCAACTGTTCTATTATGCCGGTTTTGTGTTTAAAGGTATATACAGTATTGCAGCCTGGTTGTAATTTACCTGTTAAATTTATAGGAAGTTGTTCGGTAATCCTCCAGCCTCGGGTTGACTTTTGATTGCCGTTAATAACTTCACTTAGATTGGCTGCGTTTAATCCGTATTTTTGTTTGAGTTCAAATTGAGTGCAAATTTCAACTTTTCCTTCTTTATGATAGAAGGTGCGAATAGTATGATCATAACTAGGATTATTTTTTCCGCGTTGTAACTCTCCCAATTTTTTAAAATCTGCTGTTGTTAACTTCATCCGATTTGCTATTAATTTACAAGCACCCCAATCAGATTGCTGATAGTGAATATCAAAATGTTCATTAACGGAGACACATTTTAAATTGTTAATGTCATTGTTAAAATGATTTCCGTCTATGTGATGAATTTCATGGCTTCTTCCTAAAAAATCTTTAGGAATTTGTCCATAGTATGATTCGTAAATTGCTCTATGGTTATTTTTTGAATAAATAGTCATGCTGATTGCTCCTTTATAGCATTAGAGTAGTTGGGATTGTCCAGATCCGCGAACTACACTTTTATTTATCTTTTTATTAGATAAATAGTATAATGATAACAGGAGCCAACATTGTATTCTACTTCCGTCTTTTATTATGTTCAACGAAACATTGTGGTCCTTTTGTCGGGATTCTCACCAAGGAGATACATGCCTCAATACGCTAAACCCCTAACCCTACATAAGGGCGTAGATAATCAAATACAGTTCCAGTTCATTAATCAAGAGCAGCGGCCCATAGACATTACAGGAAAAAACATAACTTGTAGGATTCTAAACTATGAGGGAAATACAATTCTGATACAAAAGTCATTAACCTTACAGTTTGCTCCTACTGGAATATGTGCCTTATTTTTAAATGCCGCAGACCTTGAGAATATTGAGGCTCAAAAGTGTTACTATACCCTAGAAATTCCAGTCAATGAGTTTGACTTCCCTGTATTTGTAGATCAAAATGCCGGAGCAAGAGGTGTGATGAATATTGTTAACTCAGTATTACCTAACTTTGTCCCATCATATAGTATCACTATTCCAACTGGACAAGCATTCCCTAATAGTCCAGGTAATAATGGAAGTAATGTCACTTACACTACAAGTGTACTAAGCACTAACAATAATCCAATATTAACTATACAAACTGAATATATTGAGTTTTATGGAAATACAACCATTCAAGGTAGTAGTATTGTAGATAATGATTGGTATGACATTGTAACTACTGAGGAAGTATCTAATGTTACACAAACGGTTGGGTATGTGATACAAGGATTCCATCCTTATGTACGTATGCAATTCACTAGCAATGCGGGTGCAGTAACCAATATATTGACCAGATAATTTGATTTAACAGTTCTATTGTGTTATACTCAATAGATGTTTGATATCCTGTCTATATTACCCGGTAAAAAGAAACAAACAAGTTCGGGTTGGACTAGCTTTAACGCTATCTGCTGTACCCACTTTGGGCATAGACAAGACAAACGAATGCGCGGGGGCATCAAGTTTGACGGGAACAATTGGTCAATGCATTGCTTCAATTGCCAATTTAAATGTAATTTTGTATTGGGTAGAAGTATAACTACTAAAACACAAAATCTATTGGTATGGTGCGGAATAGATGTTCAGCAAGTTAAGCGATGGAGTTTGGAAAGTCTACAGCAAAAAGACTTGATTGACTTTACTCAACCAAAAAAATTAAAAGTAAAAATAAAATTCAATGACCATACCTTACCTGATGGTGAGATTGTAGATAGTAATAATCCATTGCACAAAGTATATGTAGAATATCTGCAAGGTAGGAAGATAGATAGTAATAGTTATCCCTTCTTAATCACACCCAATGAAACAGGTAGGATGGCAAATAGGGTAATAGTCCCTTATACTTATAATAATAAGATTGTAGGGCATACAAGTAGATTCTTAGATAATAAGATTCCCAAGTATATCAACGAACAACAACCCGGTTATGTTTTTAATATAGATATTCAAAAACCTGAATGGCAAGTATGTATTGTGACTGAAGGCATATTTGATGCACTAAGTATTGACGGTGTAGCATTAATGCACAATGATATAAGTAGTGATCAAGCATTGTTATTAAGTACATTGAATAAAAAACTTATACTAGTTCCAGATAGAGATAGTACAGGACTAGCATTATGTGATAAGGCGTTAGAGTTGGGTTATAGTGTAAGTTTACCTGATTGGGATGATGATATAAAAGACGTAAATGATGCAGTAATTAAATATGGTAAACTACCGACGTTGTTAAGTATATTACAAAGTGCAACAAATAGTAAAATTAAAATAGAAATGAAGAGGAAGAAAATTGGCAAAGCAGGAAACTAAAAAGCAGTTGGATTATACACCCGATGTTCAGAAATTATTTCTGAGGATGATGATAACAAATGCAGAGTTATATACCCGTGTAATGAACATTATGAATAGTGAGAACTTTGATCGTTCTCTTAGGCCAGTGGCTGAGTTGTTTAAAACACATACAGACAAGTATAGGGTATTACCAGATACAACACAAATCAAAGCAACAACTGGTATAGACATTGATCCTATTCCAGAATTAAATGATGGACATTTTGAATGGTTCTTTGATGAGTTTGAATCATTCACTAAGAGGCAAGAACTAGAACGAGCGATTCTCAAAGCAGCAGACTTATTAGAGAAAGGTGAGTTTGAACCAGTTGAAAAACTAATCAAAGATGCGGTGCAGATTAGTTTACAAAAAGACATGGGTACTGATTACTTTGCTGATCCTAAAGGTCGTATCAATAAGTATTTTAATTCAGGTGGGCAAGTATCTACTGGTTGGCCACAGATGGATAGGATACTATATGGTGGCATGAGTCGTGGAGAATTGAATATATTTGCAGGTGGCTCAGGATCAGGTAAATCATTAGTAATGATGAACATTGCACTAAATTGGTTGCAAGCTGGTATGAGTGGCGTCTATGTTACATTAGAATTGAGTGAAGAACTAACAAGTTTGCGTACTGATGCGATGTTGACCATGATGGGTACAAAGGCGATTCGCAAAGATATTGATACAACCGAACTACGTGTTAAGATGGCAGGCAAGAAAGCTGGAAAGTATCGTGTTAAGAATTTACCGGCACAAAGTAATGTCAATGATATCCGTGCATATCTGAAAGAGGTACAGATTCAAACTGGTATTAAGATTGATTTTGTAATGGTTGATTATCTTGACTTAGTTATGCCAGTATCGGTCAAAGTCAATCCAAATGATCAGTTTATTAAAGACAAGTATGTAGCTGAGGAATTGCGTAATTTAAGCAAAGAACTTAATATATTATTAGTTACAGCAAGTCAGTTGAATCGTAGTGCAGTTGATGAGATTGAGTTTGATCATAGTCATATTGCAGGTGGTATCAGTAAGATTAACACAGCAGACAACGTGTTTGGTATTTTCACAAGTCGCAGTATGCGTGAACGTGGCAAGTATCAGATTCAATGCATGAAAAGTCGTAGTTCAACGGGGGTGGGAATGAAGATTGACTTAGAATACGATGTTGAAACTATGCGTATTAGTGATACAGGTGGCGAAGGGGAAGAGAGTTATACACCCAAACCAAGTCCAAATGACATTATGAGTACATTGAAACCTCAATCTACTGTAACCGACTATACTGTTGATCAAACTACAGGTGAGATAACCATGGAGCCATTGACTAGAACAGTTCATGCTGATGCACAGGGAGCAAAGTTAAAATCTCTATTGAACTCACTAAAGAAATAATTATTCGGTAATCGCATAAATACAAGTAAGATAATTATATGCAAAAACAAACCCGATCCCTCTTGCAGGAATTAGAAGAACTAGGCAATAACCGTGACACCAGTCACATTATTGAGAGTAGAGCCCATAATATCATAACCAGTGCTATTAATCTACTTGAGTTAATTAATAAGCATTATCCAGAAGAACAAGCACAGATATTAGAGCGAAAGCTGTTAAGTGCGATTAAAAGCAAAGATCAGCAGAGATTTGCTAAATCATTAAGGAAAACGCCGTGAAATTGAATGAATTAAAACAACCAAAAAACGAGGCAATAGACTGGTCTCCGTTGATCGGGCATTATGGTCAAAGTTTTATGGGAGATACTCCTGCAGGACAAGATAGAGAAGGTAAAATGGCTAAAAATATCTTTGTTCGTAATTTCATGCAAAAAGCTATTTCTGGGCTAGCTAGCGCAATTAATAGCGGGTTAGTAGATCCTAATGCAACGAGTGCAGCGCCAACTATTCAGCAACCACAAGCGCCTGCTGCTCCAGTGACTGGTGTAGGTAACAAACCAAACACAATGGCTAATGCTCCTGTTAGTAAAACAAATACTGCAAAGCCTGGTAATCCAAATGCAGCACCGGCAGCAGTGACACAGACCCCTGCCCAAGTACGTCAACAAAAACAAGCCGCAGCTACACAAGTAGCTAGAGCAGGTATGACTCCTAGACCAAAACCAGCAGTTTGGAAATCGGGTAGAAATCCAAACGCTCCTGCTGTGGCCAGAGAAAATAAAGCATTTGAAAAATTAAATAATATTTTTGAAGGTATTTTGAATGTTAACGAGGCTGCTGGGCAATCAATAAGTCAATATATTCAAGGGTTGTTTTTGGAATATTTGCACGGGGTAAAGGTACCCATGAATGACCCCGCAACTGTAAGTAAATTTAAAACTTTAGCCGACGAGGTTCAAGCTACATATGCCAAAGATAATGGCAAGAATGCACTTACAAAATTGGCAGATTTAGGTTGGGCGCTTTCGCATAGTCCGGAAGCTACTCAACAAGCTGCTGCAGGACAGCAAACTACTCCAGCAGCAGTTCAACAACCGAATCCAGCAGCAGTTCAACAACCGAATCCAGCAGCAGACCAGCAGTCTATGGTTGGTGTGAGACAGATTAATAAAATTATACCTACATTACGTAAGCGTGATTTACTAAGTGTTAAGAAAACTGTTGATAATACATTAGCAGGGCGGGGCGGCACCGCAGTAGCACCTACAGCAGTAGCACCTACAGCAGTAGCACCTACAGCAGCAGCAACACCTCCTGCTACAGACAACATTGTAAAGATGCCAAAAGGTAAAGTCAGAGCAGCACGAGAAGGTGGCGTTACCCCCGAAGAACAAGCAAAGTTTGATCAAAGAGTTCAAGCAGCTATGGCCAGTCAAAAATAACAACCCAAAACCTACTTTTTTGTAACAAATGATAAATAAATGTATGAGGCAGTAGGCTTCAAAACATTTAAGGAATTTCAAAATGGCAAGTTTTACAAAAGTTAATGGTGACTTTCTACCGGTAATCAACTTTGATTCACCAGCATACACAAATAGTGGTGCAAATGCAGTTAGTTCTGCGGCTACAGTTCAACCTCAAGGTCCTAAGCTAGACTACTTCACAGTTACAGCAGCATCTTCTGGTGCATTGACAGGTACTCAAGTTAGCTTGATTATCCAAGCTACACAACAATTAGCTACAGTTTATATCTATGAGTTTACAACTGCAGGTCCTGATACATTGGCAATGGCTGTGTACCCAACCGCAGCATGGACCACATCAACATTGCAAGCAGCATGTCGTGCAGCATTGACAGCAGGTGGTGCAGCTAATGCAGTAGTTGCTTCAGCTTCAGCTACATTCACAGGTTAATCAATATCTGTCTAAAAGAAAAAGGTCTGAATAAGACCTTTTTTTACGGGTGTTGATAAATAAAAGTGTAGTTCGCGGCTGGCAGGCCCAACTACTCTAACGCTTTAAAGGAGCATCAGCATGACTATTTATTATGTTTACGCATATTTGCGTAAATCTGACAATACACCTTACTATATTGGTAAGGGGAAAGACAATAGAGCCTACACCCACTCTAAAAAAGAACGATTCAAAACCCCAAAAGATTCTACAAAAATTGTAATACTAGAGGCAGGTCTTACTGAATTAGGTGCCTTTGCATTAGAAAGAAGAATGATACGATGGTACGGAAGAAAAGACAAGGGTACAGGTATTCTTAGGAATAGAACTGACGGCGGCGAGGGGGCATCTGGATGTGAGCCATGGCACAAAGGGTTAACAAATGTATTTTCGGCAGAAACATTAGCAAGAATTAAAAAATCTAATCAACTATCTCACCCTAAGGGAATACCTAAATCAGAAAGCCATAGATTAGCAATGCGAAAACCCAAATCTAGTAGACCACCTAAATCCGAAGAACATAAGCAAAAGATAAGAGAATCGTTGATAAAACGACATATGATTTTAGCAGCCCAACATAAAACAAGTTAAATACTAGTATGAGTTACACTATCAGTTGCTATACTTTATTTGATATTACACAGACTAATGTACTCAACCGTCACCGTCCGGTAGAGGATCAAGATGTAAAAGAATGGATGTATAAACGCAATACTCAATGTAATTTTGATACAATACAGCAAGCAATATCATTACGTAGCCAGCCTGAATTAGTTCGTTTACCTAAAAGAACAGATATAAAATTTAACGAGTTTGCTCAGTTTGGTTTCTTGTTTGAGCAAGTGGAAAACGAAATTTATCCATGCTGGTCTTTTGATTTTACAGTACAACACCCTAGTGTGTTTTATGACGGGGTAAATGAATTAGGATCATTATATCGTGATTGCGATCAAGTTCCTATGATAAAGTGCCATACAGAATGGCAACAACTTCCCTCATTCTTAGACACGAGTGATGAGCTAAGAAACATATATTTTAAAGTATTAAAAAATGATTAGTGATAAACTATTACGCAAATTAGAAAAAACAGTATTCAAAATGGATATGACTAGATTAAGCGAAATATCTATTATGCAAGGACAGGATGGTTCTTATTTTCTGTTTAACAAGTATACCATTAGAAAAAACAATGATTGCTATATAGTGATAAAGGATTATGTTGCTGAAACTAAATCCTTCAATATATTAAAGAATGCAGTAGCCTGGTGTACATTTGATCAACAAAACTTCATATATGAATCTAATCGTATATTTACACTAGATAACAACTTGGCTAGTGTAGATAGTGAGATTCAAATACATCAAAATCTAGCAAAAAAGGCTAAAAATTTAGAAGAAAAATTAATTTATCTAGCCAAAATGGGAGAAGAAAAGATGGAACGAAAGCAAATTACTGAAGAATTAGCCGGATATGTAACAAGTTCTAAGATTTGGCAAAATAAACGGTTGAACAAATCCATACAATAAAGAAAGAAAAGATAAATATATTATATATTTCTCTGGAATACAAATATGAAACTAACCGAACTAAACAACAATCGCCGCTCTTACTCTACTAGAGTATTAAAAGAACAATATGAAATGCCGTTTAATGTAGATAACATGTCCATGTCATCTACACGAACCATGCTTACAAAAGTTCGCGGCTTGATGAATGAATCAAAACAAACTTCTGACTACCACAATAGTCAATCATCAAGTTCATATATGAAACTTGTGTTCATGGAACAAGCACTTAGTGACCACTATAACGAATTACGTTCACAGCCTCAAGCAAGAATCATGGTTGAGAACGAAGAAGTTGAGAAGTCACAAGTTGTATTAGCAGCACAGGACATGGTAGACCAAGTACAAAAAATGCTTGAAGATGTGGGTCAAATGCAAGTTAAAGAATTGCCTGCATTAGTATCAAGCATTGAAAGCGAAATTGGTGTTAACGAAAGTCAAACATACAATGACTCGGTTTCTAGTCAATTAGACACATTGTCTGCTTCATTGAAAGAAGCATCATCTGCGTTGAAGAATGCATTGAATGGTCTTACCGGTCAAGCAGTAGATGCAGCATTTGATGCCGGTGCTGACTTGGGCGCAGATGTTGGACTAGATGCAGGATTAGATGCTGGTATGGACGCAGATATGGGTGACGAAGAATCTGAAATTCCTCCCCCAACTGAAGAACCAGACATGCTCCCATCAGGTGGCGTAGGTAGAGCAAAGAGATAACATGTTTCTGTTTGAGCTTGATGGTACTGATCCGTTAAGTACTAAACTTATCGTTCTTGTTAATCAGCTTAAATCTGATGTTGAAAGAGGTTTAGTTGATACCAGTAGTTATACAACGGAAGAGTTTTTAACGTATTTGCAAGACAAGGGTGATATTGTTTTGGATGTCACCGACTTGTATGATATGATAAAAAACCCTCCATTAAATACTGTTATTAAAAATATTCAAGGTGATAAAGTTATCTTCAAAGGATATGATGATACACAAATAGCACCGGATCAAACACAAAGTCAACAAGTTGTTCAACAAATGGCACAAAGTGCAATGCCAACACAATGATAACTGTTACTGATAAAGCAACAACCAAAGTAAAACAAACTCTTGCAAAAAGAGGCAAGGGATTAGGAATCAGAATAGGCGTCAGAACGACAGGCTGTTCTGGTTTAGCTTATGTACTTGAATATGTTGATACCCCATTAACAGGAGATGTAAAAATTGATTGTGACGGGTGCGCTTTATATGTTGATCCAAAGAGTGGTGTCTATCTTCAAGGCATGACAATAGATTATGTCCGCAATGGACTTAATGAGGGGTTTGAATTTCTAAACCCAAACGTTCGTGATAAATGCGGATGCGGTGAAAGTTTTAGGGTATAACCAAACAGGTTGACATTTGGACTATAGTATCCAAACAACTATAAATCAAGTATAATCATGAAAAGTCCTGTAGCAATCACTCCGGTATATAATAAACCATACAATATTGTAGAATGGACCTTACATAATGTATGTAACTATGATTGTAGTTTTTGCGGGAGTGAATTTAAGTCTGGCTCTAAAAAATGGTTAACTTTGGACGAATACAAAATTGCGGTTGATAGGATAATAGAAGAATCAAAAAGCATGGGTAAACTAGTTTGGTTTAAAATTACCGGTGGCGAACCTACTTTATTTCCTAAACTTATAGAACTTATTTCTTATATAAAACAACTTGGTGCATATGTGTCAATGATAAGTAATGGATCTAGAACACTACGATGGTGGAAAGAATTATCGGAATCTAACTGTTTAGATACATTGATGATATCATATCATCCAGAACAATGTAACAATCCGCAGCATGTAATAAATGTCGCTAATCTTTTTAATAGTACTTCTACTTTCGTATATTATAGTATAACAACTATCCCTGAATATTTTGATGCTGCTACTATGGCCCATAATAAAATACTAGAGGAATGTAATACAATTACCTCTTCATTGGCATTGATAATTGATAATCAAGGCCCTAATAAATACTCTAGCATTCAATTAGAAAAAATAAAAAATACTAGTATAATTAAAAGTAAAAAATGGGATTTTACAAATAAATGGAAAAATATTCCCAAAGATTGCTGGTACGGAACATCAGAAATTGATGTATTATATGATGATGGATCAGAAAAAGTCGTTCATGGGACTTATCTTTTAAAAAATCAACAAAATAATTATAAAAATTGGAAATGTAATATTGGTATTAATGTAATAAAAATTATACATGATACTGTATATAGGGGAGTATGCCAAAGCGGTATACCTAAAAATATTTTTACAAATTCCGTATTTTATGATAATTCTATAATATGTTCACATGAAAGTTGTAATTGTGTATTGGATATCACAGTAGAAAAAATAAAAAACTATGAATAACCAAACAGTTTGACATTTGGACTATAATTGACTATAATTGACTATAATCATGTATAACCCAAACAAATATAAATACGAACCAATTAAACGCACTGACACCCCTGAAGGTCGTAGATATGCAACACCAGATGGTGAAAAGCTACCAAGTGTTACTACAATTCTAGACGCAACAAAATCAGAAGAAAGTAAACAAGCATTACATAATTGGCGTAGATCAGTTGGAGTTCAAAAAGCACAAGAAATTACTACTGAGGCTGCAAGTCGTGGAACACGAATGCACAAGTTTTTAGAAGATTATGTCAAGACAGGTATAATCACTGAATCTGGATCAAATCCCTATAGTATTCAAAGTCATACTATGGCTAAAAGTATTATTACACAAGGATTAGTCAATTGTACTGAATATTGGGGAACAGAAGTTCCTTTATACTATCCAAAAATCTATGCAGGTACTACTGACTTATGTGGG
>Ga0209296_1003546_pt1 | contig 10611 bp, 18 predicted proteins | sample S_130206_EF_Meta_FD_187319 | JGI IMG/M metagenome (GOLD analysis project Ga0209296, IMG submission 187319) | Freshwater microbial communities from Lake Simoncouche, Canada to study carbon cycling - S_130206_EF_MetaG (SPAdes) (version 2) | ecosystem: Environmental > Aquatic > Freshwater > Lake ...
GTGATTGGCGTGGTATTCATATCATTACTTTTTGGGTGGCTAATGTGGCAACTACGCGCCTTATCGGGTGGGTTTTAAGTGCGGTGGCGTTATGCCTGATCGTTGCTACAACCTCCATTGCCTACATTGAGACCATGTATATGAAAGCCCAACTCAAGCGAGAGATCAAAGAATTGAGAAAACTCAAACAAGAACTGAAGGAATCAAAATGATACCAATAGGCGCACTTTTAGACATTGGCGGGAAGATATTAGACAAGGTATTTCCAGACCCTGCACAGGCAGAACAAGCAAAACTGAAGCTGCTTGAAATGCAACAAAATGGCGAGTTAGCAAAACTTAATGCTGATGTGGCTGAACAACATGAATTGACCGAGAGACTTAAAGCAGACATGGGTTCTGACTCTTGGTTGTCCAAGAACATCCGTCCCATGACCTTGGTGTTTATTTTGATTACCTACACAACCTTTGCCATGATGAGCGCATGGGATATTGAGGTAAATAACAACTATGTAGAACTACTAGGTCAATGGGGAATGTTGATTATGTCGTTTTACTTTGGGGGTAGAACGCTAGAGAAAATCATGGACATGAAGGCTAAAAAATGAACCTTTCAGAGCATTTCACACTTGAGGAAGGCACATACAGCGAGACCGCTATTCGCCTTGGCATCAGTAACCAGCCTAATGAAACCCAATTAGCAAATATGAAAATAGCTGCTAAACAACTGGAAGAGGTGCGAAATGTCACAGGCGCTCTTCGTGTTAATTCTTGGCTACGCTTGCCTAATGTCAACGTTGCTGTTGGTGGCAGTAAAGTATCCTCCCACATGGATGGTTGGGCTATTGATTGCTCTTCTTCTGCTCATACTCCTTACGAACTATGTCAGTTTGTTTTAAAAGCGGGGATTAAGTTTGACCAAATGATTCACGAATATGGTCGGTGGATGCACATATCCTTTGCGCCTGAGATGAGACAACAAAAGTTAACCATCTTTAAGCCAGAGGGCAAGTACAAGCCTGGCATCCTTACGGAAGCCCAGTACCACGCCTAGTCTTCTGCGCTAACCCACAAGACTGCAACTAGGATGCCTGCCCCAATCAGCGCACCAAGGATAAGCACAACAATAATTGTCAGAATACTGCTAAGCATCTCGACTCCTTATATCGTAAAACCAATCATCTGAGGCAACCCACTTGCGTGACCCGTCCACCGAGTAGGTCTGGGTGGCAACATTAAAGTCTGGGGTTAGTGTTCCTGACACTAGACTTTGGTCGTACCAGATGCACCGATTGTTAGGTTGGCAAGCAAACTGTCCGTTGTCGAGTTTAATGAAATTAAAGGATTTGTGTTCCTCTGCGGTCTCAGAAAAACCCGTATCAATGTCTGCTTGGTCTGCACAAAAGTCCACAGTAAACAGATAAGTCCCAAAGTGCCATTGGCGGTCTTTTCCAAACACCTTAACACTTAGATTTCTGAGTAAGACTTTTTCAATGATGGTAAACCGATACCCCAGACAATCCCACAACTGAAGAGCGTCAATAGGTAGATCACCACCATCTTTCCAACAGTAGGCATGGATGGGCAGCTTGTCATACAAAGCCCCATAACGGGGTAAGAGAGATTCAATCCTAAAGACTTGCCCTCTAATGGCTTTGAGAGACACCCAGATACAGGGTTCTAACTCTCCATGACCCTTGTGGTGGTCATATAGGAATTCTTTGCGTATAAAGCATTTTAAAGGTGGCAAAGAGCCTACTAGATAACTCATGTGTTTTTTTGCCTTAGTCTGGTTTCTATGGTCTCAATCAAAGCTGCCAAGGGCATGGGGCTGTGTAAGAATTCCTTTTGTTCCTCATTTGTCAACCCCGCCCAAGGCTTTACATAGTCTTGAATATCGTCATCTTCAGCATTGCGTTTGATTTCTCTAGCAATACGCTCAAATTCTTCATCTTCTGGGGTCACAGCAATTCCCTCTGGATTGGGGTTATCTTCCACTCTCTTTCAAGTCGGTTAGATTTTGACTTAACCACATTACCCGTCAAGCAGATTTCCCCCTCTCTCTCCAACTCATGCAACCGCCTAGCGACTTGCATGGACTCCAAACCAGTATGGTAGGCAATACCATCTTTACCTAGACTCCCGTGGTCTCTAAGGCATTGGATGATCTTGGTGGCGTGGGCTTTGGCGAGGTCTTTGGCAGACCCCGCAGCCACCCAACTTGTTATTGGGTCGCTATTTCTTACTCTTGGGTGATCAAAAATCGATAGTGTCATCGAAGTCCTTTGGCTTTGGTGCGTTCATATATGCCCAACCAGACCACCCACCCTCAACGATGGGCATACAGTCAAATTTGATCATTGGGCCGTTCTTGGTCTCGATTACCGAGCCTATGCGCTGATAGCGGTTTTTCTCTTGTCCGTCTTTATTGGTGTATTTGCCAGTAATGACAGAAATTTCGTATTGGGTTTTAGACATTTTTCACTTTCAGATTAGTTAACTTATTCACCTTGTCATCCAACTCCGCTAGGAACTGGATAACCTCTTTCTCCAACATTGCTACATATTCGGGGTCAAACTCGACCCTTTTGACAAACAATTGAAGGTCTTGGGGTAGACGTGGGTCGAAGGAAATGAAGTCTGCCCATTGGCGTTCACAACATCTAAGCTGCCATTGAATCTGCGGAAAATATTTGGTAGGCACTTTGTCTGCCAATAAGGTCTCAATTGCTGTATTTGATTGAGGGCATTTCACTTCACAAATACCCTTGTCCGACACCAATCCATCAGGAGACGCGCCAGACATTGCAATCGTTGGGTGATCAACAAATCCTACCGCCTCAACCAAGACATTAGTGGCATTCTCGTAAGCCGAGATAGCCAGGGCTTCATTGGCTACCCCCCACTCCATCGCACTATTTGAAAAAGACTCTGCCTTTTGTCCTGTCAATCTTTCGCAAATAAGTTGCGCCATGTAGTTGTCCCGACTAGCCGAATAACCTGATTTGGTCTTGGCAATTACATCTGCCACCCGTGAGGCGGTTACTTTGCCTAGACGGGCTTGAAACCAAGCATCCGAGCGTTGTTCTATTTGTTCAGTCATTTGAGTTTCCTTTTCATCAAGTCTTTAGCACCAGTAACCGCCTCTAACCATTCCTTGTCCGTACCCGCAGACTTATAAGCCTCTTTAAAGCGCGTCTGGAGTTCCTCTAGCGTGGTGGATTCGCTGATAGAGGTGATGTGGTCTTGCATCTGGTTGTGATTGGCTTTTGGTTTAGGCATCACTTCATGCGTATGATTTTCGGTGTCGTTGTCTCCCTCGGTTGGGATAGAAAAGGCTTGCAAGGCGGCATATTTGTAGGCAGCAGACATAGCCTTGTTGGTGGCTTTATCACCAGAGTCCATAGCCTCGCCAAATGTGCGGATGGTGTGTTTAGAACCATCTTCAGCAGCTACCAGATCAAACTCTGCCTCTACTGTTACATAGAAAAGGTTGCCACCAGACTTGGACATTCTTTCCTCACAAGTCCTAGTCAACATCCGTGGAAGAATGCAAAGCCCGTGAGTAGCCAATAGGGGTGAAAGCGCGTTAAACACATCGTCAATGCCCCTAAACTTGTAACCTGACCCTTGGGTATTGGTTCGGGTTTTAGAGATGCCTGTGTGGGCTAATTCAGCCTGCACTTTGTTAATTGCTTGATAGACTTTCATTTAATTTCCTGTGATAAATAGAGCAAAGATAAGACCAGAGACAAAGCCAGACAACCAAAACAATACTTTGTCAACAAGCGTGGGTGGTGCAAGGTATGGGCCGTCAAGCCCATGTTCGGTGTATTTAGAGTGCTTCATAGTGTTTAGCCTCGTAACGATCTAGGGCTGCGGAGAGTTTGCTTTCCTCTAACTCAGCGCGACAAGCGATTTCGTAACCGCGTTCTAGGGATTTGATTATTGAGTCGCGCAGTAAGTCGGTGATAAGCGCATCACCAATGTAGACAAACCAAAGATTGGCTGTTTCTGCGTCAAAATAACATTCGAGGTCAACGCCTTGCGCGTCTGGGTGTTCGCACACCATACAGTCAAATTCGCTGTGTTCTGCTTTCATACTAACTCCTAAAAAGACCCATTGGCTTATTGCTAGGGCATGGCATAACTATAAGCCAACTTAACTATGATTATCTAGGGACTTTCCCTAATACAGAATAAGTTTACTTATGTAGAATATCGGGCATGACAAAAGAACATCTTATCCGTCTGGCAGGCTCACAGCGTGATCTTGCCGACATTCTTGGCATCAGCCAAGCTGCGGTTTCGCAATGGAAGACAGTTCCTAAAGCAAGGATGTGGCAGTTGTTGGTTCTTAAACCTGAGTGGTTCAAGTAAGATATATAATGGAGGCTAGGCTACCCTTAGCGGGGGAAAAGGCGATTCGTTACCGCCCTGCCATAGTTTCCTTTTGAGTAACGGCAACCGAGAACGTCAGGTTATGCACTATTACAATTTTCACATTGGTGACTACAAGTCACATACTAGCCATCTGTCCGTCATTGAGGACATTGCTTATCGCAGGCTACTGGATTTCTACTATCTTCACGAAAAACCCATAAAGCAACACGATATTGCTCGGCAGATTGGTATGCGTGAACACGAACAAGATGTGCTCACAATCCTTGATGAATTCTTTTTGTCATCACCACAAGGCTTTGTTCATCCAAGAGCCGACAAAGAGATTGCCAGGTTTAAAGAATTTGCCGAGGCAGGCAAGCGTGGCGCAGCTAAAAGATGGGGGGCTAATGGGGAGGCTAATAGCCCCCCTAATCCCACCCCAATAGCAACCAATAACCATAAACCAATAACCAATAACCATAAACCAGATATATCTATAAGCCCACCTAGCGGTGAGCCAGAAGACAAAACAGGTTTACCAAAATGCTTTCACGAAGAGGTAATCGACCTTTATCACATACATTTGCCAACCCTACGCAAAGTGGAAATCTGGAACGAGACCCGTAAAGGTTATCTCAGGCAGAGGTGGCGAGAAGTGGCTTTGGAGTTATCTGCTACCAAACCAATAACCGCCCAAGATGTGCTGAACTGGTGGTCAGAGTTTTTTACCCATATTGGCACTTCCAAGTTTCTGACAGGCAGAGTCAACAGCAAGGATGGTCGGGCTTTTGTGGCTGACCTAGAGTGGATACTAAAACCAAGCAATTTTGCAAAGATCGTGGAAGGAAAATATCATGGCACTAACTAATTTTAAAAACAACCAAAAGCAAGACAACGGGTTTGATGAAGAGCAAAAACTTATGTGCTCTGTGCCTGGTTGCCCAAAGCGTTGGACTGTCCACCTAAGTGGTGACCGCCCTAAGTGTTCCGAGCACCAATGGGCTAAAAACCCTGCTGAATACCGCAGACCTATCGTTGCCAAGCCTGTATCCCAGACTGTGCAGCAATGGTATGAAAAGGAGGATTTTTGATGACTAGGCAACAAGCGCGTGAAATCCTCAATCGATGCCGTGACGGACAGCCCATGTCCCTACTTGTTACAAATCAAGCCTTATACGCAACAGGAGATATTTCTGGATTATTTGGTGAGCCACTACGCTTTATTGGCAATGAACAAAGGAACAATCAACCATGCCAGGCACATGACCAAGCTGCTGAAGTCGGATTTTCCTACTCTGCCTACCTTGATTGTCCAACGACTGAAAGAACTGCGTGACACTAATTGTAACTTTTGAGGTCGAAGGTGACCCAGTACCCAAAGGCAGACCAAGGTTTGCCCGTAGAGGTCAGTTTGTCCAAACCTATACAGATGCCAAGACAATTGACTACGAAACCCAAGTAGCGATGAAAGCCAGACAAGCAATAGGCGCATCAGAGCCATTAAAAGGGGCTTTAACTGTGTTTTTATACCTACGCTATGGTGTACCTACTTCCTACTCCAAAAAGCGCAAGGAAGCCTGTTTACGGGGCGTGGAATATCCCAAGCGCATAGACCTAGATAATGTTTACAAAAGCATTACTGATGCAATGAACGGGATTGTTTACTTAGATGACAGCCAGATCGTAGAGGCGCACATTACCAAGGTCTATGCTGAGACTGCTGGCGCAAACATCATGGTGCAAGAATGCGAGTAGAGTTAACCAAGGACAACGCGACTGCGGTGATGGGAATGCTGTGGCCTAAAGTCAAAGAAGCCCTAGCATCTGGCAAGCAACTGACCTTGGAGATCAAAAACGCAAGTCGGTCATGCCCACAGAACTCCAAGTATCACGCCATGATTGAGGAAATAGCCCAACAAGCCTCACACTTAGGCGCAAAGTGGGATGCCGAGGATTGGAAACGAATGCTTGTTTGGCAGTTTTGCAAAGACCAAAAACTAAACGAGGGCAAGATTGTGCCAAGCCTAGACGGGACGGGCATTGTGCAGCTTGGTCAGCAAACCCGTAAATTCACCAAAGAGCAAGCATCTGAGTTTGTGGAATGGCTACACGCATGGGGTGCAGAACACGGGGTGACTTTTGAACAATAAACCTACCCTAGCAGAGCGCAAGCACTTAGCCCAGATCAAGGAAATGAACTGTGGGGTCTGTGACGCGAGTGGCCCAAGTGACGCACACCACATCGTCCAACATGAGCAATACCTTTGCATTCCCTTGTGCAAAGACTGCCACCAAGGGGCGTTTAACGGGATACACGGACAACAAAGAATATGGAAGGTTTATAAAACAAATGAGATGACAGTATTGAACGAAACGATAAGAACCTTGCTAAAATAAAGATGAGCAGTTGCCTTTGGGGGGTGCTCTCCCCCACCTTTTTAGGATATATATGGCTTACGAAAACCAAAAAGATGTTGCAGACTTCATAAGCACATTACTCCACTCGGGAACTGTTACCCACTTCATGCACCTCTCTACCGACTCATTTGCTGTTCACATGGCATTGGGCGCGTACTACCCAGAAATTATTGAATTAACAGATTCGTTTGCAGAAGCCTACTCAGGGTGCTACGAAAAGATTAAGAACTTTCCAGAGAATTTCCACAACGCTAAAGAGCCTGTGAGATACATGGAAAGCATAAAAGAGTATGTCAAGAAGAATCGTCAAGCCATGCCAGACGAGACAGAGCTGCAAAACATCATTGATGAGATAGCAGGGCTGATTGACTCGACTTTGTATAAACTGACACTCAAATGATCAGAATCTTTGCAGGCTACGACCCTCGGGAAGCGATTGGGTATCATGTTTTTACCCAATCCTTGATCGAGCGCACCTCAGAGGCGGTGGCAATTACGCCTTTTTTTGGCAAGCAAAGAGACGGGTCGAACACCTTTATCTACCAAAGATTTTTAGTGCCTTATTTCACAGGGTTCAAGGGTAGGGCAATATTCATGGACGCAAGCGATATGCTGATGCTTGCCGATATAGCCGAACTGGACAAGTTGTTTGACCCCACCAAGGCGGTACAAGTAGTTAAGCACAATTACTTTACCAAGCACAGAAGGAAGTATATCGGCACAGCGATGGAGACCAAGAACGAGAACTATCCGAGAAAGAACTGGTCGAGCCTGATACTGTGGAACTGTGAGCATCCTGACAACAAGGTGCTAGACCCTGATTTTGTGGATGACCATACAGGCTCAGAACTGCACAGATTCGAGTGGCTAAAAGACGAACAGATTGGTGAGTTACCAGAGGAATGGAATGTTTTGGTGGGTGAAGATCAACACAACGCCAAGATAGCGCATTACACTCTTGGAATACCAGAGTTTGAGCATTACAAGAATTGCGCGTATTCTCAGGAATGGCACAAAACCAAGTCAAGGATGCTTAACGGGCTGATCAACATGAAGGAAAACGCTCATGCCTGATTACAGAGCATTAGCCCAAGCCTTGGGTACATCGCAACCAACCCCACAAGAGATTGAGCGCATGGTGGCAGAGCAAAGCCCTGCCTTTGGCGTATTCCCACAGATGAAACCCTATCGATCTCAGCAAGACATAACGGCAAGTGCCAATGTGCCTGTGGATTTGTTAAGGGGTAGGGTCGCGGGTACACGGGGTTTATTTGGCGATGTAGTGAACCAACCAATACCAATGGTCAGACCGCTACAACTTCTTAGCCAAGCGGTTACAGGACAGCAAAAGTATCCTGATACGGAACACTATTTAGAAACAATGCCATTAAAGTCAAACACACCAGTCGGTGATGTGGCGGGAAGAATGGGCAGCTTTGCGCCAATCAACCCAATGCCTGCGGTACGGGCTGGGCAAAAAGGCTTAAATTTGTTGGGGATGGAAGTGGCTGACCGATTAGCCACAGGACGATCAGTATTGCCAAGCCTGCTAAAAGAGCCTCAGACCGCGATGTTTGCGGTTAACCCTGCTGACCAGATGGCACAAGCCGTTACTAAAGCAGAAGTGTCTCCGCTAGGGTTTTACTCAGCAGTTGAGCAACAAGCCCTAAAAATCCCTAGAAAACAAGGTACTGGGGATTCTTTCCTTAATGATCTGATGAAGGGTCAGGATGTCAAGAAGTACGAGATCGAGGCTATGGGTCTGGATACTTACCTCAAAGGCAAGCCCAATGTGACGCGCCAAGAGGTGCAAGACTTTATTGCTACCAACAAACTGGATGTGCAAGAGCGTCAATTAGGCGAAAACATTACAGAAGACCCAATAGGAATTGCCAAGCGAAAAGCGGTGTTTGACAAGTATGAACCTCAAATACGAGCGTTAGATCAAGAAATGCAACAGTATGAAACAAACATAATCAATGCCCGAAATTTGGCAAGTAAAAATTTAATGGAAGCCAATGCAGCATTAAATAAAGAGAATTTATTTGGTTCTCAACCAGCACCGACAACAGAAGATTATGTTAGATATAACTTAGCAAAAGCAGAATCGGAGAGAGTAAATAAAATTCCTTTAAATTTAAATGAATTTAAAAAAAGATCAGATGCTTTACATGACGCAAGAGACGCAGAGGCTAACGCAGCTTATGTAGTGCCAGAGTCAACGCCTACTAAATACGACAAATTTCAATTGCCTGGTGGGGAGAACTACCGCGAACTATTGCTGACTTTGCCTAATAAGGGCAAACCAGAATTAAATATTGCTCAAGAACAAGCAAGCAATTTAAGTCGGCAAACAGCAGATTTAATGTCTGAATGGAAAAATTTAAGTGAACAAATGCCTGGAGACCCTAAGGTAGTTGCTTTGTATCAAAGAGTTGCAGAATCTAGAAAGTTAAGAGACCAAGCTGAAAATCAAGTTTATGCTCTAAAAAAACAAATTGGTGAAAAAACATATCAATCTACCCATTTTGACGAACCAAACATCCTAGCCCACATGAGGGTGAATGACCGTGTGGATGCAGAAGGCAAAAAAATGCTATTGATTGAGGAAGTTCAGTCAGATTGGCATCAGGCGGGGCGGGAAAGAGGGTACATAAGCCCAGAAGCCAACAAAGCCAAACAAGCATTTGCTGATTACTCTAACGAATTGGCAGATAAATACAATGTAAATCCAGCACAAAACATTGCTATGTATGGAACTATGAAAGGCATTAAACCAGAAGAAATTGCAAAATATGAGCAATTACAGGCTGCATACACAAGCACAAAAGACGCAGTACCAGACGCACCATTCAAAGACACATGGCATCAACTAGCCCTAAAGAGAGCAATTAAAGAAGCTGTGGACAAGGGCTATGACAGGATTGGTTTGACTACTGGTAAGCGCCAGATTGAACGCTACACAGATGAGTTGCGTCAAAATGTAAGTGAGATAAATTTTCAAACTGGTGCAAAATTAACACCTGCGGAAAGTGCTGAAATAAAAGCATTTCGTCAACAGCAAACTTATATGACTGGCACAGAGAAACAGAGATATGAATATTTATCTGGTAAAGAAGGCGCACCTGTCAATCAAGATGAAACACTTATTACGGCCTTTAATGGGTCAAGACCAGCATTTACGGGAAAAGTTAAAAATGGCAAATTTATTGAAGGGCCAGACAAAGCGTTAGGTAAAACTTTGGAAGAAGTATTAGGAAAATCAATAGCAAAACAAATAGAAGAAAAGAAAACTGGAAATCTTACTGGCGGTAACCTAACCATTGGTGGCGAAGGAATGAAAAAGTATTACGACGAGATTTATCCTAACTACCTAAACAAACTAGGTAAGAAGTATGGCGCACAAGTAGGTGAGACTAATGTTCTCACTAGCAAACCAGCCTATGTTGATTACATTGTTGGCCCAGGCAATTTCAACGATACAACAGTTTTAGGTCTAAGGTCTGACGGGACAACAGCAATTGTCAACCAAAATGCCAACAGCATGGAAGAGGCACAACAACTAGCCAACCGATACAAAGAGAAACATTTAGGCGGTGGACAAGAGAAAGTAAGATACCTAGACATAACCCCAGAGATGCGTAAGGCAATCAAAGAAGGTCAACCTTTAGCATCAATTGAAGAAGAACTTGCTAAGGCTTTAGCATGACAACAGAAACTAAAGTAGTTAAAAGTAGGAAGAAAGCAGGAGGGCGCACATCAGGAACGCCCAACAAGACCACACAACAGGCAAGGGAGGCGATTGCTTTGT
>Ga0209296_1003549_pt1 | contig 10604 bp, 2 predicted proteins | sample S_130206_EF_Meta_FD_187319 | JGI IMG/M metagenome (GOLD analysis project Ga0209296, IMG submission 187319) | Freshwater microbial communities from Lake Simoncouche, Canada to study carbon cycling - S_130206_EF_MetaG (SPAdes) (version 2) | ecosystem: Environmental > Aquatic > Freshwater > Lake ...
ATGGTATATCTGAAGGTTATACAAATCAATACTTTACAAATGCAAGAGTAAATGCATTTATTCAACCATGGTTCACCACTGCTAATGTAAGAGAATTAGGCAATAGTTTATATTTTACAAACGCAAGAGTCGTAACAGCATTAACCTTTGCTAATCTTGTAGATATTGGAGATGTAACATATACAGGTACTCCTAGTAATAATCAAGTATTAACTTGGAATTCTGTAGGCGGATATTGGACAAACGCCACTGCAAATGCAGGCGCTGCTGCAGCATCCGCAAATTTTGCCGAAACATCTAATGTTGCAAATACAGTATTAACACTGTTAAATTTTACCACATATGATTTAAATCCTGATCCGAACGGCATAAATCCTTATTTCTCTAATACAAGAGTACTTGCATTATTTTCACCTGGTGGCAATACTCAGATAACAACAGCTAATATTAGAGAAGGCGCAAATCTATACTTTACGAATGCAAGAGCGCAGGCTGCGGTTACCCTTGGATTATTAACACCATTTTTAACTACAGCTAACATAGTAGAATCTAGTACAGCATTATACTATACTAATGCGAGAGTATTATCTTATATTGGAACATTAAGTACTTCTAATTTAGCAGAAGGCACAAACTTATATTATACCAATACAAGAGTAAATGCGTATATTCAACCTTGGTTAACAACTGCCAATGTAAGAGAATCTAGTACAGCATTATACTACACTAATACAAGAGTAAACGCTTTTGTTCAGCCATACTTAACTACAGCAAATATATTAGAATCTAATACTGCACTATTTTATACAAATACGAGAGTATTAGCAAATATTGCAGGTAGTAATATTACAACACAATTCTTAACTGTAACAGGTAACATATATGCCACAGAAAATGTTACTACAAGTAAGAGTTTAGTATTATCCAAGAATGCGGGTTCATCTGCCGCAGCATCAGGTTCTGGAATTTATATTGAGGGTGCTAATGCTAGTATTCTTTATAATGATTCTACTAGGTCTATAGATATAAATAAACCTTTAATCGTAACAGGTAACATATTACCTAGTACATCGGGTGTTTATAATTTAGGTTCTCCGACTAAGAAATTCTTATCATTATACTTAGGCACCCAGACAATCTTTTTAGGAAATGTTGCTTTAGGTGAAAGTGAGAATGGAGGCTTGGCTGTTACAACTGCATCAGGTTTGCCTAGTGATGGTAGTTTTGCAAATCTTGCAGCAATAGAAAATATAACCGCTTCAAGATTTACAAATGGCGCAAATAGTTCAACAGAAGCAAATATATATTTTGGTGGTAATGTTGCTCAGTTTATAACCAATAGAACAGGTAACATCTATTATGGTATAAAGAAAAATGATAACTGGAATAATTTTGCAGGTGTACGAGTCCAAGAAACTCGAATAGTACCTTTACCATCATATCCTACATATACATGGAATGTTGCGAATTCTTTTGCTACAGATTATGTGTTTACGGGTTATAGTAGTGGTAATGATATACCAATTACTATTACTGCGGGTGATACCATTGTATTCAATGTTGCATCTCGCACTCATAGTATGTGGATTAAGACTGCACAAACTACTGGTACAGGTCAGGGTGTTACTACAGGCTTTATTACTAATAATGGTGCAGACAACGGCACAATAACATGGAATACGACAGGTGTTGTTCCCGGAACATATTATTACAATTCTGCAAATGATGTATCAATGGGCGGTACTATTACCGTTAATGCTGATACTCAAGCCGCAGGTAATGTTCGCAGTGATGTTATTATATACAATGATAATGAATTAACAAATAGTAGCGTCGCTAGATTATCTATACTTGGCGATGGTAATACAGTATTCTACGGCAACGTATATCAAGATTCGGGCAGTCAATTATTTGCTAACCTTGTTGGTAATGTTACTGGTCGTGTATCTACTTTAGATAACCATACCACAACAAATTTACGTGAAGGTACAAGCCTATACTACACAAATGCAAGAGTTAGATCTACTCTAAGTGGCGGCACCGGTGTTACTTATGATTCACCGAATGGTATTATAAGCATTGGTCAGGATGTAAGTACAACTGCAAATGTCACATTCAATAGAGTAACAATTACAAGTAATTTAACTGTATATGGCAATGTAACAACTTATAATTCAAATAATATATCCCTGTCGGATAACATGATTTATTTGAATAATGGTTCAAATTTATCTAATCCTGATATTGGTTTCGCATTTAATTATAATGATGGTGCATATCATCATGGTGGATTCTTTAGAGACGCATCTGACGGTATATTTAAAGTATTTGATAATTATGATTTAGAACCAGATGCTAACATCTTTATTGATACATCAAATAGTTCATTTAGATTAGCAAACATTCAGGCAACAACATTTTTTGGTAATGTATCCGGGGATGTAACAGCAACAACACTAACCTCTACAACAATATCAACAGGTAATGCGACAGTTGCAGGTATACTAACAGCAAAAGCAAATCTAGGATTGACATTAGGTACACCTGCACAAGGATCATTAACAAGCAATGCAGTAACATTATCTACAGGAACAACCGTAACAGATAGTATCACACTAATGAATCAAATTTTAGGAAAACTAGTTCCTCGTTCACCTCCTACGCTAAGTCTTACTACAGGTAATATTTCTATTGTTGGTGCAGCCTCGTATAGAATATGTAATTTTACGCAAACATTAAATGGACCTACTGCATCGCAAGTTTCTGCAGGTGTTTTGGTGGCCAATGTTTTAAGAACAAATACTTGGGCAACAACTTGGGCGAATACTGTAGGCCCAGGTGATTCGGGTATTGTTACTGTATATGTAAATGGTATTGCATCAGGATCAAGAACACTAACAACTGGTGATGATGGTGGAATATATGGCAATCTATATATTTCTAAAAATCAAGATTACAATGCTGTAGTGCCGACGGTTACCGCAGGGTTCTGGGAAAGTATGGACTTGAGAGCAAATTCTACAGTTGCTCCTGCTGGTTGGAATGAAGTGTATATCACACATTCTTTAGGTAGTTCTAGTAATGTTGTTATATGGTATAATGACCAAAGCAGTCCAGGTACACCAAATGCAACATCAACAACATTTGCGCCTACAACAAATAGCTATACTTATTCAAGCAATGTTCCGCATTTTAATAGTTCAACAGTGTGGACAATTGCTACGAATGTAAATAAATTAAGTGGCGATTTCTATTATTCATCGGATACATTTATTACTGGTGCATCAGGAACCGGTTTCCAAACACCCGCATCTATTACATATGGTACCGCATCAATAACAACTCCGCTGGCAAGAAACTTATATGCAACAAGTGGCAATGTACGAGTGACAACAACCTCTTCTATTGCAACAGGATTTAGTAGGGCTACTACCGGAGTAGGACCTACCTTAACAATTAACAATGGTTATACTGCAAATTCTGCGGTCGTTATACCTTATACAGGTAATATACTATATAAGACTGGTACATCAAGTACTATGGAAGAAACTGCAATTACTGTAGGTTCTACTGTAGGTACGGGTTCAACAACAGTTTCAAGAATAGTTAATCCCGGCGCAGGTGACAATCCTACATATGCACCTAGTGCAACTTTATATACATCTACAACAGCATTGCAAACATATGACGCCGCAATAGTTGGTGCAGTATTAAGGAATGATACTACAAATTATAGTGCAGGTCATTGGCCAACCATAGGTCCTAATCTTTCAGGACAAGATGCATCTCAGTATTTCACATTTAGATTAGTAAGAACTTCCTTATCAAAATTTGACATTAAATATACAGGTAACATAGCAGGTTTGTGGGTAGCAGTACCGGGTTCTACTATAGACACATCATCCACTGCAAATGGTTGGTTAGATATGAGTGTTGCATATGGTGGTTCGGGTGTTCCGGGCGCAGGCTCAGGCGGCAATGGTACAAATGGTTGCGCATTAGGCGGAACAATTACAAAGAATGTGCAGGCAACAGCAGGAAGTTATACAGCTACATTTGGTACAGTATCAACTTCAAGTACAGGCACAAATGAAGTATACGTTAGAATTAAACTTACAACAGGACAGAGCGTTTCGGCTCTATCATTAGAAACGGCGTCACATTAAATGGCAGTATCAGATTCCTCAAAAGTAGACTTACTTTATAAGAAACTCTTTGGTGTAACCAAGACAGATACATCCACGAACAAGGGTGCTGGTAATGAATCTATAGCAAGTCCCGCTTTAATTAGAGGCGATAAAGTTTGGACAGATGCTGCTAGTATACCCGGAACCGCCGCGGATGTAACTAATGTAGTACAATCTTATTTAACCACATCTCGTATAGAATGTACTGCGGATACTACAACTACTCCAGTAAGTAGCGTTTATCCTACATGGAAAACTAATTTAACAAACTGGATTTCTCCAGAATTTGGTTCAACGTATTTCGTAAAAGTATATGCAGAAACTGCAGGAAATGCTAATCCCACAAATGGTATTTCATTATCCGATTCTGGTTCGGGTGGTACTGGAGAATGGTATTTTGATTACCAATCTGGCGTATTAAATTTTATCGGTGGCACAATACCTGCAGCATTAACGGCAGCTAAAGTAATATACATTACAGGTTACAGGTACATAGGTACTGTAGGTATCACCAATCAGACAAATGCAGGCACAGCAACTACTGCTAATGTTGCATATACTGCAAACATAGCAAATACAGTTTTAACTTTAAGCAATTTTACAACTGCTAATTTAGCAGAAAGCACAAATCAATATTTTACAAATGCTAGAGTTGCTGCTAATTTAGAGTTACAAAGTATTAATGTATTTACAGATGTTAACATCACTGGAATTACAACTAATGGCATATTAACCTGGAATGGAACGGCGTTTGTTGCCGGCACAGTAGGCGGCGCTACATCTAATTCGGCATTAGTTGCATATCAAGCAGACCACGCTAATACTGCAGATAATTCAAATGTAGCCAATTCTGTATTATCAATTAGTAATTTTACAACTGCTAATTTGGCAGAAGGTATAAACTTATACTATACAAATTCAAGAGTAGTATCAATAGTTACTCCTTATTTGACAACTGCTAATGTTGTCGAATCGCAATCCAATTTATATTATACTAATGCCCGTGTTTATGCTGCAATTCAAGGCAATTTATCAACAAAAGCAAATGTAGCAGATTTAACAACTGCCAATGTAGTTGAATCCGCATCTAATTTATATTATACTAATGCCAGAGTTTATTCTAACGTAGTCGCACTGTTACCTACTCTAGCAGGCTCGGGTATACAGATTCAAGCCAATGGTCAAATTAACGCTAATGCACAAGCATTATCCTTAACTACTTTAGCACCATTCTTAACTACTTCAAATGTAGCAGAAGGTTCAAATTTATATTACACTAATGCTCGTGTAGTATCAGCTATAATTCCTTACTTGACTACTTCAAATGTAGCAGAAGGTTCAAATTTATATTACACTAATGCCCGGGTTCTGTCAGCTTTAACAGGTAATCTAGTAATAGGTAATCTAGTTACTGGTACTTCTGTATCTAATAGTTATGTTACTGCAGGAAATGTTACTGCAGGTAATTTAATTGCAACTACATTAGTATTAGGATCTGCGGTCGGTGGTTCTATAACTGGCGCAAACTTAATATCTGCAAACAATATACAAGGTGTTAATTGGATCGGGTTGTATACATCCAATGTAGTTGAAGGTACTAATCAATATTTTACAAACGCAAGAGTTTATTCTAACGTAATAGGTTTCTTACCCTCATTAGCTGGTTCTGGTATACAGATTCAAGCCAATGGTCAGATTAATGCAAATGCACAAGCATTATCCTTAACAACGCTTGCTCCGTTCTTAACTACTTCAAATGTATCTGAAGGTAGTAATTTATATTATACTAATGCAAGAGTATTAGCTAACGTATCGCAAATGAGCATCAACGTATTTGCAGACGTTGATCTTACAGGTATTCAAACAAGCGGTATATTGATCTGGAATGGTACTGCTTTCGTTTCAGGTACAGTTAGTGCGGCAGCCGCATCAAATACTGCATTAATTGCATATCAAGCAGACCATGCTAATACTGCAGATAATTCAAATGTAGCCAATTCTGTTTTATCTTTAACTGGTTTGACAACTTCTAATTTATTAGAAGGCACTAATTTATATTTTACAAATACTAGAGCTGCTATTGGTTTAACTGGATTAAATGTCAGTGTAAACGATTTATATGCTGCAGGTAATTTAACAATACAGGGCGATTTTACTACATTAAATGTAGCTACACTCAATATTGAAGATAAAAATATAACCTTAGGTAAGGGATTAACTTCCTCTGCTCAAGCAGACGGAGCAGGTATAAGTGTTGACGGTGCTCAAGCAAATATAACATATTTGGTTTCCGGTGATAAATTTAATATTAATAAGAATGTGGAAATTCTTGGAGACATCAAAGCCAATACTTGGACAGGATTATATACAGGAAATATATCCGAAAGTACAAATCAATACTTTACAAACGCAAGAACTATTCTTGCAATAACCCCATACTTAACAACTTCTAACGTAACAGAAGTAAATAACCTTTATTATACTAATGCTAGGGTATCATCTAATTTAGAGTTACAAAGTATAAACGTATTTGCAGATGTAGATATATCTGGCATAAACAACGATGAATTATTAATTTGGAATTCTACTGCTCGTAAATTTTACGCTGGTTCTTTAGCAAATAAATTAACTACTGCCAATGTTGTAGAATTAACAAACTTATATTTTACAAATGCAAGAGTATTCTCTGCATTATCAGATGGTACTGCTAATTTAACATTCTATAATTTAACAACTAATGGTTTACTAACAGTAAGTTCTGGAACTACAGACGAAACTGTTGCAGGTATAGAATTTAAAAATAATCCTGGAGGCGGGGCTGGCGACACTGCTAAGATCAAATATTATGCTGCTAATATAGGTGTTAATGATGATACCATACTAGAGATTAGTGTTGCAAATAATATAGGCGATAGCATTAACTTAAAGACTACCGGCGGCGGTGTTGGTGTTAATGTTGCAAGACCAGTTGCAGAATTTGACGTTGGCGGTAACGTAAATGTTAGAAACAGTTTAATCTTTTCTAGTTTAATTACAGGCCCATCTGCAACATTTAATGTTGTTACATCTAATACGTGGAATAATTTATATACAGCCAATGTACAAGAATTAACAAACTTATATTATACTAATGCAAGAGTATTATCGTTTGTTACACCTTATCTAACAACTGCAAATGTATTAGAATCTGCATCGAATTTATACTACACTAATTCAAGAGTATATGCAGCAATACAAGGAAATCTGGCAACAAAAGCAAATGTTGTAGATTTAACAACTGCTAATGTATCGGAGTTAACAAATCTTTATTATACTAATGCAAGAGTATTATCGTTTGTTACACCTTATCTAACAACTGCAAATGTAACCGAATTAACAAACTTATATTATACTAATGCTCGCGTAATATCAGCAGTAACACCATACTTAACAACATCAAATGTTGTTGAGGGTTCAAATCAATATTTTACTAATGCTCGCGCAATATTAGCAGTAACACCATACTTAACAACTGCTAACGTATTAGAATCTTCATCGAATTTATATTATACAGATATTCGTGCTAATGCTGCTTTTGATGCTAGATTATCTAATAAATCTACAAATGATTTAGGCGAAGGAACTAATTTATATTATACAAATACTCGTGTTCTTTCCGCATTAACAGGCAATGTTACTATAGGTAATTTGAAAGTATCAACCGCATTAAATTATTCAAATACTACAGGTGTAACTAAAGTATATCAATATTATAACGAATCTACTCAAAGTTTAGATACTATATTCCTATGACAGCAGGTGTAAGATTAACTTCTCAAGGTATTTTATATACTAATGGTTTGGATGAGATAACTAGAACATCAATTGGACAAACTGCTAGTACGACCTTCGCTGCAGAGTTTGATGAGATAACACTTAATCCAATTCAAAATGGTTTAGCTAAAAAAGAATATAGAGATGGTAGATATCAGGTGGCAGGATATTTTGACGAATATACCGGGTTTTAGACAATATAAATATTAAGTATTAATAAAAAGATAAGAAATGGCAAAACTACTAAGTGGATCAAGAATTTATGGTAACGCTTTCGTTGATACCTTTATCAACGTCGGCGGAAATGTCTACGCCAACGGATCAGTATATGCGAATGCGTTAGTTATTAATGGCACTGAAGTTTTCTCTGCAGGTCAGGGCGCAAGCCTAATACTAACATCCATTACTGCAAATACATGGAATAATTTATATACATCTAATGTAACAGAAGGCATTAACTTATATTTTACTAATGCAAGAGTATTAACTGCATTAACCAATTCTACTATTCAAGGTAATTTAAATGTAATAGGTGATATAACAGCTGGGGCTAATGTAGTAGCAAATACGCTAGTTGCAAACAATATTATAATCAGAAATATAGATGTTACGTCTACAGTATTAGCAGGTAATATTACTGGCACTACATTATTATCTAATAGCATAACTGCATATGATATCGTAACAGGTAATATTACTGCCAATGTATGGAATAATTTATATACTGCTAATGTAAAAGAAACATCTGGTAATTTATATTATACCAATGCAAGAGTATTCTCAAATGTAGCGCAAATGAGCATTAACGTATTTGCAGACGTTGATATTACCGGAGTACAGTCAGGATATGCTTTAGTATGGAATGGCACAACCTTTGTCTCACAGGCAACAGGTACAGCAAATATAGCAAATACTGTTTTAACTATCAGTAATTTTACAACTGCTAATTTAGCAGAAGGTATTAATTTATATTATACTAATGCTAGGGTATTAGCTAACCTTGCTACTAGTGATGTTTCTGTAAACAACCTAACAGTTGCTGGCGATCTAACAGTACAAGGTAATACTGTTACATTAAACACTACAACAGTAAATATTGAAGATAAGAATTTATTATTGGCAAACGGTTCACCTAACGCAGCCGCAGCTGATGGCGCAGGTATAACAATTGCTGGTGCAAATGCAAATATTAACTATGCAAGTACAGGCGACAAGTTTGTAATAAACAAATCTGTAGATGTAACAGGTCAGATAAACACCACGGGTAATATCTATGTTAATGGTGATCAAGCAATTACGCTTAACCCGTTGAACCAAAGCTTAACATTATTAAGAGCTCAATTAGAAGCACCCGTAAGTAACGTAATTTATGTTTCAAAGAGCGGTGACGATAATAATTCTGGTAATTCTGTTGCAAATGCATTGGCTAATATTCACACTGCTTTAAACAGAGCAAATTCTTGGACAACCGTATTTGTTAAATCTGGTGAATATACATTATATCAACAACCAGTAACAATTAAAAAGCGCGTTGGTTTGGTTGGAGACAATTTAAGAACAACTACTATTCGTCCTGCGAATGTTACTCAGGATATGTTCTATGTTAATAATGGTTGTTATGTAACAGGATTTACATTTAGAGATCATCAGACTCCCGCGGCAGCATTCTCATATAATCCAGATGGGTCAGCAGGATTCATTACAACAAGCCCATACATCCAAAACTCATCATCCATTACTACAACAGGGTGTGGATTAAGAGTAAACGGTGACTATGTAAGCGGATTGAGATCGGTTGTTGTTGACTCGTATACACAAACCAATGAAGGTGGTATTGGTATACACATGCTTAATAGAGGTTATACCCAATTAGTTTCGGTGTTTACAATTTGTTGTGATATTGCTGTTCTTGCTGAAAATGGCGGATTCTGTTCTATAACAAACTCCAACGCATCATTTGGTAGACTTGCTTTATATGCTAAGGGTGTAAGTAAGCCATTAACATATGGTGTATTTACTGGTACTACTGAAACAGATACAGGCACACAATATATTTTTGCTAATTTAACTGCAAGACCAAATTATGGTGATGCTGTTTTATTCGCAAATTACAATAGAGATAAGTGTGCTAGAGATACTGGATTGATATTAGATTCATTGGCAATCGATCTTGCATATGGTAGTAATACTCAATCGGCATTTGCTGGTCTACAATATTGGGGTCAATCTACATCTGCTATTGCAAACGAAGAAACTCAGACTACGGCAGCAATTACATTCGTAAAAGGATTAGCAGCAAATGTTACTGCTAATGTGGCACCTACTCAGTTATATCAGGCAAATGTTTTCCAAGTAAGAGCACCCGGTGGAAATTCTTCTGCAAATGTAAATGCAGAATTTGATTTAATTGCCAATATTATTACTGGCGGAACAGTAGGTATAACGGATAGAATTATACCTAATGGGTTAGATGTTACATCTAACGTATCTTTAAATAGAACAGCGAACTTATTATTATCCAATAAGAGTTTTATTGCTGCAGAAACAGTTGCATATGTTAGACAGACATATCCCGGATTCTTTAGTAACGCAAATAACTTTGTT
>Ga0209296_1003551_pt1 | contig 10602 bp, 8 predicted proteins | sample S_130206_EF_Meta_FD_187319 | JGI IMG/M metagenome (GOLD analysis project Ga0209296, IMG submission 187319) | Freshwater microbial communities from Lake Simoncouche, Canada to study carbon cycling - S_130206_EF_MetaG (SPAdes) (version 2) | ecosystem: Environmental > Aquatic > Freshwater > Lake ...
GCCACCATCTTCCACCGAAGGGTACAACGATCGAGCGGAAGAATCCGAAGATTACGTTGACGGTCAACGCGACGCCGGTGCCTTTACGGGAATACCAGCAGTGGGCCTATCCTTCCGTCATTGGACCACTGCCTCTAGAGAAGGAGACCTGCCACCGCCCAGAGAAGTTCTGAGGGCGATAATAGATATGGGGCACTATACGCCTGATTATAAAAGCGAATGGGCCACACTTGTGAAAAGCGTTAAGAATCGCAGACAACCTAATCACACTGCACAAGAATATGTGTCACACCATCAAAATGCATATGCTAATAATCGTGCAGAAGATGAGATTACACACGAGGAAGAAGCTTACGCATTATTAATTCAAAAACATAGAATGTGTATGCTACAGTATCCAAACCCAACAACGGCGCAGAAAGCCCATTGTGAAAAATGTGCAAAAGATGGCTATCATGCAAAACTTTATGGGCGTCCCATACCTTCTTGTAAGTTCGCAGGCGGCTCTTATAAGACGCATACGAGACGTAAGAGCTCGCGAAAGCGTGTTACGCGGAAGCAGCGCGGGGGGGCTCTATTTGGTGATTCAAAACTATTGGCAGCCGCTAAAGCTGGAAGACTAACAACTGAGGGCAAGGGGAACAACGATTCTGTTCTTGAACTCTTGGATGATGCAATAAGACATTATGGAGACAGTGAGTATTATACCAAGAAGAGTATACTTACGTATAAGAGGAAAGATAAGTTTCATGATGCCGATGTAACTGCTTATTTACGCATAATAGACGGTATGACTCCCGATGTTAAAGATAAATTATCAAACTGGGTGAATGAAAAAGTTGGCAGTGGCATCTCTAAGATAAAGCCGGATACACAGGATAAGGAAATGATACGTGAAATACTATTACATATATTAAAGATTAATATGAAAGCATCTGATAATCCATTGGCTGGTATAGGCCGTGCTCCAGAAGCCTCTGAAAATCATAAGGGCCTTAAGGTTAATAACCCTTTATTTGCGCTTAGAGCTGTTAAACCAAATATTCATCATGATGCAAATAATGCCGAGGCTGAAACTCCACCACCTAGATCCAATAGATTTGCTTCAGAAGATGAATCATCAGAACGCACATCATTTTATAAAGTGCCACCTCGTCGCCATTGATAATATATCATAGTATAAACTTCCTAAAATATCTCATATTTTAAGAAGTTTTTGATTTATCTGCGCTTATTATAGAATGGCTGCAAATAATAAAACTGCTGCGTTATATAATACAACTGATATAGTCTTTGACGCGCTATGGGCAATGTTTTCCACAGTTCCTCTGGAGACATATATTACCCGGTGGTTAAATGCAAATATTGTTGGAAAGACATATTTACAAAAAATGAAACTTCAATATGATAACATTTCCGGTGATGTACCTAATAGTGAATATGTATTAAATTACCAAACAAGTGAACAAAAATCACCGGAAATATGTCATTATTTTGCACTTACTAAGGGCAGGTATGGGATTAACGTGTTGTGCCAAAGTTAAGAACCCCCTTTCAGGGGGTTTTTAACTTGGCCTACAACACTACTATGGCAAGTAGGCTAAGTTAAGAGCGCCCTACGGGCGTTCTTAACTTTAGCACTTGCCGGTATGCATGCTAGGATTAAGATATGCACTGATAAGAATATCTATGTAAAGATCGACCTTCTAAATAATAATAAGTGGCATCTATATGACAGTAAACACCTACTGAGCCGTGATAAGAACTATCTTGAGTTTATTAAACGTATTGCAGAAGGTGAAATACTTGAAAATGTGGGTGTGGGTAGACAGCTACCAGAAGGCCCTGAGTCAGTTATTGCTTCATTCTTAACTAGGCCACGTGCGTCACATGCAATATCAACTAACCAAATGCGTAACATAATCAAGCATATTGAAGATATACGCGGTAACGGAGTTCGTAGTGTAAATCGCGGTCGGAGTCGTAATAGGGGTAACGGAGGTCATAATGCTAGCCGCAGTCGTAATCGCCGCACTCGTAATCGAGATTCTGGCACTTAACTTTCCCACTTACCGGTAGCAATGTCGGCCCCAAAACAACAAGCACTAACACGCCCCCGTTTTGATGATTTTCATCAAGTCGACGACATGCGCATCACCTCCTATGCCCAGCGCTACTATCTCAATCCCCCGGAGGCGAACTGCCCCGTCAGCTTCCCTGTAGAGGCCACTACTCGTATCCAGATGTCCGGCGCCTCCTGGCCCGCCGGCCAATGGCGCACGGACGTTGAGACGGACCTGAAGGGCATTAACCGCTTCGGGAGCCGCGTGAAGGTCGATAGCGCCCTCTACAACCCGGCGACGAATAAGCTCAACCAGATCCCCCTCGTGGCCGCGCCGGATGAGAACGTGCCCCTCCTCTTCCAGCGCCTCACGAACCCGCCCTGCACTCTTCGTGCCACTGGCTGGAATCGCTGGGAGTCGCTTCCCCACCAGCCGCAGCTCACCTTCGAGACGCCCTTTGACTTTTTCATCCCCTCGCGCAACCTCGATAAGGAGAAGTGCAAGACGCATGTGGGTGTGGGGCTTGCTTAACTTTGGCACCATACGGTAGGAATGGAGGCAGCAGCCCTATTTGCCCTTGCAGGGCTTGGATATATGGTTACACGCCTCACAGGTCGCGAAGGCGACTACGATGGCCCAGAAGGGTTCCAGTCTAATGCCCAAAGAGGTCCAACAGAGTCTCCTCTCACACAGGCCGAGCGGGGGGCCTCGCCGCGCGCCGCCAACCAGGAACTCGATCTCCGCTACAGTGGCATCCCCTCGGAGCCGAATCCGGGCGTCCAGGGCACTCTTCTCAACTACGTGGCCCCCAAGCCGCAGCTGGTCAATATGGACCCGAGCACCAAGGCCACGCCCCAGCCCATCGAATCAGCCACCCCGGACGTCGCCATGAACCCCGCCGGCATCGAGGCCAGCCCCAACTATCTCGACGGCGACTACGTGGTCAGCTCGCTAACGGGAGAGCGTATAAAGACGGCCGACTTCTCGCACAACAACATGGTCCCCTTCTTCGGCGGCCGTGTTCGCCAGAATGTAGCCCCACAGACAAACTCCGGTATCCTCGACTCCTTTACCGGCTCCGGTGTCACCCAGATCGCCAAAAAGGAGATTGAGACCATGTTCGACACGGCCCAGAGCCCCTACGGCAACCCCTTCGGCCTCGAGTCCTCATCCGACTTCGTCCAGAGTCGCATTAATGATCCGAGAAGCCGCGCCGGTGAGCGGCCCTTTGAGCCGACGCGCGTCGGCCCGGGCGTCAATGAGGGCTTCGCGGCCACGGGCAAGGGTGGCTTCCAGCAGTTCGAGGTCAACCAATACATGATCGACAACGTGCGCCGCACGGACGATATCCGCACGGCCGACAACCCGAAGCTGACCTACAAGCAGCCCGTGGTGCCCGGCCAGCACTTTATCGGCGGCGCGGCCGAGAACCCAGGAGAGGTTCGCAAGTATCGCCCAGATACCTTCTTCGTCGATGAGACCGGTGAGCGCCTTTTCGTGACGACCGGCGACCAGGTCAAGGGTGCCACGCGCCCTGTCCAGGTGTTGAAGCACCAGACACGCCCCGAGACGAGCTCAGAGTTCATCGGCCCGGCGGGCTCACAGGAGTTCGGCGAGTCCTACGTGGCCGGCTCCTACCGCACGCCCATGGCGCAGCAATACGGTGGGGCCGGATACCGCAATGCCGATATGACATCCTATACGTCGGCGGACACGGACGCCGCCGAGAACGACTACGGCCGCTCGGGCTACGAGGTGCGGCCGAACGAGCGCCTGGCCACGTCGGAGCGCGTCGTGGGTCTGAACCTGGTGCCGGCTGAGGCCGGCAGTGTCCCCGTGCACTATACGGACCCGAACCGCCCCACGCGTCGCCAGGAGATCGTGGGCAATATCCGCCAGACAGGCACGGCCGTCGGCTACGCCCAGGGCGCCCCCGCCATCACGGTCTGGGACCCCAACGACATTGCGCGCACGACGGTCAAGGAGGGCACGATCAACTGGAACTGGATGGGCCAGGCCGCCCCCGGCGCCGACGGCCCAACCCGGCTCAAGACCTACGATCCGGATGATATTGCCCGGCCAACCCAGAAGGCGCAGCTATCGGCCAAGTCGGAGCACTTCGGTCCCTCGTATGCGACGAACAAGGACTTCACCAGCCACGACGCCGCCTACAATATGCGGTCCAACCCGAACAAGGAGCAGATTGCGGCCGGCCGCACACCGCTCCACGGAAACGGCGGTGCTCTGGCTGTCTTTGATGGCAACCTGCACCAGACGACTCGGAAGCTGGATGCAGATATTGTCAATGATCGGGCCAATGCCATTAACCGCGTGGAGAGTATCCCGACAGGCGTGGCTGATATTGGCACGGTTCGCTATCGTGCCCCTCTCAAGCTCGACGTCAGTCGCGTGCGTAACGGGCCCGAGGTCGTCTCGGCCGTTAATGCGAACCCGCTGATGGCCTCGCAGAATCTGCGGCACAATGCGGATAATCAGGAGGAGGTGCTGAGTGAGCTGCTGGCGGCGATGTAACGGGAGATTGGAGATTGTATAAAAATAAGTAGTCTAAGAATACTTATTTTTATCACATATCGATAGGTAATGCTGGAAGGTTATGAATTATTTAAAGGTGATCCTGATGACTTAGTTAAGGATCGTGTATATTATTTTAAAGAGTCGTGGTCTAATGTTAATGGACCTAAAGGTCTTATAGGCCGCAAGTATAAAGGGTATAGTCCTATCACTACTGGCTGGATATTTATGTCAGATTCTGATCGTCGTGTTACTGAGTCTTTTATACTTACGGCCGGTAAGAATGGAGCTATAAATACATTTGATTCTAGTAATAAAGATTTCGCCCATGGGCCTATATACGTTAAACATCATGTAAAAGAGCAACGGGGGGGCAAGACTCGCCGCGTAAGTTCAGAAATGCAGCTCTGCGAATCTGAATACTGCGGAAAGACCTTTCTGGATTTTACTGAAAAGATGAGTATGAAAATGGCAAAGACACTTAAGATGTCTAAGAAAGCGGCGAACAGTATGTTGCAAACTCTGAGATCAAAAGAAAAGAGAGCGGCTCTAAAAAAGGAATGTATGAAGGGATATTGCAATCCTGATTGTAAGGATAACTTATTTCAGAATGGTAAAAGTGTTCCAAGCGCCGTATATAAATCTTTTAAGGGCCCGCCAAAGATGAAGGCGATGTTAAAATCATTTATAGATGCCACTCGGAAAGTAATGTTTAGAAAAAAGACTAGTATTCTTAAGAATAGCTTCTATAACAAACTCCCTGTTAAGAATGTCACACGTGCGAAAAAACAGGGCGCCTTGTCTGGCTGCAGTCTTAAGATCCTGACCTAAACCTGACGGCCGTGTCGTATATAAAGATGTCATCCTCCAAAGGCGCGCTGCTCATTAGCGGCGAGCCTGGGACAGGTAAATCACGCTGGATCCGGGAAGAGGCGGCTCTGGCGAAGGCGACCCTCTTTCGCTGGAATGCGCGGCTGGATCGCAGCTTGCGCGAAGGCCGGGAGATTCTCCATCAGCAGGTTCGCTCGAAGGATAAGCTCTTTGTGTGGATCGAGGGCGCCGATGATCTTACGCAGGAGGCCCAGGCATTTCTCCGCCGGATTCTGGAAACGGCGGCGCCCAATGTCCGCTGTTGTCTGGAAGTCCGGGAACTCTGGAAGCTGGCACCCCCGATTCTTTCGCGCTGCACGGTCGTCCCCATTCGCTCGAGCACCTCTTATCGCCAGGCGGCCAACGAGGCCACGGCGGCGCGCCTCGGCCTTCCTCGGGAAGAGATCGAGTCCCCGGCCTGGACGGATCTTACGCGCCTTCGGAGAGAGGGCAAGGATCCCTACCGAATCCTAAAGGGGCTGCTGGCCACCGATCTAAACGACCTCGATCTCCAGGAGGCCATTCGGGCCTGTGGGGCCGGATCCTCGCCTTGGATCCAGCTCGCGACCTACGCGTTTAATAAAAGTATCAGAACTCCTGCGGGGAGTTAGTATGGATATTGGAGGTGATGGCGTCGGCGTCTACGCCGAGGCCAAGGGAGAGTATACCCGCCAGCTCTGTCAGTTTCTTGTCCCGGCCCTCCAGTCGCTTTTCTTAGCCATGCTCGAGGACGCCAAGACGAAGGATCCGGAGTCCCGGAAGCTGCTCCTCAGCTTCCAGACACTGCTAGAGGGAATCGCCGAGTGGAATGCGGACAAGGTGCAGCGCGAGACGGCTGCACTGATCACGGCCAGCCACTGTGACTATATGGAGGAGCTGCTGACGGCGGTCTTTATTGCCCACACGAAGATTCTATCGGCCATTCGCCTTACGACGAGACAGAAGAAGCTGCAGATTACGATCCCGAAGCTGGACCACTTTCTCCACCGGACTCTTACGGAGTGCGCGCGCCTTCTTTGGAGCAACACGTACCTCTTTTCGACGTCGGGGAGCTCTATTGAGCGCCAGAAGAACATGCGGCAGATTGAGGGACTCATCAACGATGGTGTGAACCAGGCGATTCGCTCGATGCTGCCTGTGAAGAGTATTCTCAAGGAGTATCTGCGGGATGATGATGAGGATGAGGAGAAGGAAGAGAAGGAGGAGCCTGTAAAGGTTGAGGAGAAGGAAGAGCCTGTAGAGAAGGTTGAAGAGAAAGTTGAGAAGGAGGAGAAGCCTCTAGAGAAGGAGGAGCCTGTAAAAGTTGAGGAGCTTGTAAAAGTTGAGGAGCTTGTAAAAGTTGAGGAGCTTGTAAAGATTGAAGAGAAGCCCGTAGAGAAGCCAGAAGAGAAGCCACTAGAGAAACTCGAAGAGAAGCCCGTAGAGAAGCCCGTAGAGAAGCCCGTAGAGAAGCCCTCTCCGAAAGTCGAGCCGAAGACACCAACAATCATTATTGGCGCGGAGAACGATTCGCACGTTCAGTTCACTGGCCTCGACACAGTATTCAACTCGGATAATCCGGAGGAGTCCGGTTTCAAAAAGACCACTGAGGAGTCCGACGAGGGCCTCGAGATCCTCGACTTCCCTCCGGAGCCGCTGGATGGGTTCGAGACTCTCGGCGACGAGGTCCTCCCCATGGACGGGTTTGAGGAACTATAATAGATATGAGCTCCACCCAATCAAGCTATTCCCAGGTTTCCCCGAGAACTAAGTTTTTTATTGCGATTGGGGCTAATACAACACAAACATTTACGGTGGCGGCTGTTGATGGTGCTATTAATAATTCTATTTTACTCGGGGCTGTAGTCTCTCGGGTAGGAAATGTTATATCTACTCCTACATATTCAGATATGTTTATTGTTTCGCAAGACCTAGATTCTGTAGCATCAGCTGTTCCTTCTGGTACACTCCTAAAAGATCTTGGATCGGAACTAATCTTTAGCTTTGGCAATGGAACTATTATTCAAAAGATGAGACTTGTTCAGCGTGTGAGTGGTCTAACGAGCGAGGGTGTTCCGCCAGCATACCCTACTACAGATACTTTTTACGTTAATACGTTCAACGCAGGCCCTGGCACATCCTTTTTAGGCGTAACGGTCGTCCGCACAGGTTAAACGCGCCTTCCGGCGCGTTATTTTTCCTTAGATGGCGCCAGAATATGTCAATGCTCTACACCGGAATGTTTCTCGGGGGCATCGTCTTATCGATCATCGGGGGCGGCAGCGCCTTCCTTCTTGAAAAGAAGGCGCCGACGGCGAAAGGGATCTTCCGGGATTTCCTTATCGGTGCCGTCCTCGTGGCCTTCATCATGCAGCTTCTTCCGGAATCCTCCGGCAGTCTTTTGGGAGGCGTGATGGCCATGGTTCCGAATCTCTCCTCCATAAAGCTTCCGGGCTCGGATGAAATGGAGGTCCAGGTGGGAGTGCCCAAGTTTTAAAGGGTTAAATAGCCACCCATAATACAGTCTACAGATGGATCCATCGTCCATCGCCCTTCTGACAATGTCATCCGTTCTAGTGGCAGCATCAACATTTGCTATAGTTGTATTGAACTACAGAAGATGTTGCAGGCTTGAAACCCCAATCTATAATATTCCTGAAAAGCCAGTCGAATGGGTAAAAACTCCTACTGCCCTATCCTCAGCAATACAATGACCACTTTTTCACATCCCCTACACTTGAAGGATTCACCTGGAATCGATCAAAGGCAGGCTTGGAAAACTGGAGCGCGGGCACGGCCTTATGGATCTTGGCCGCAATGTGCTTATACAGATAAAAGTCCGGAAACCGCTCCGACCCATCCGGATTAATGAAGACATTCTCTCCAGCGTCGTCGATCATCCAGGTCCAAAGGATATTGTAGAGCGGCGATATCTTCTCCTTGACCACGAGCCCCTCTTCCGAGCTGAGGACGGCCCCGCCATCCAGATCCTCGATCGCATCCGGAAATAGGCTGTTGAAGAGACTTACCGAGAGGCGACACAGATCAAAGGAGGGATTCGGCATGACGGGATTGCGCGTACTCTTATTAAGCGGTGCGAAGCGGTACTGGCCCCCGGCATCATTTTCAGTCCGGAAGTCGTCGCTGACAAAGAGGCGCCCGTTGAATCTGAAGATGGAGCGGCCGAAATCGATAATCCGGAATACCTTGCCGAAGGTCGGAACCTTAAAATGCGTGCCGTCGCGCTTCGTATAGTAGAGGAAGTCCTCCTCCGTGGCCGTCCATACAATGTTGTTCGTGTGAAGATCATTGTGTGTGAAGCCGATGAGGTCCTGGGCCACGGAGAGTCCGGCGATTATCTGGAAAATCCAGGCCGACCAGCACTCCTCCCACTCCGGCGATCCGGGGCTGGAGCCCACGGCATCGTAGTCCTCTAGAAGGGCGTCCATAGTGCCCTGGCTCTCCTCAGTAATAATCATCATTACCGGAAAATCCTTGATGTTGCAGAGAATCTTGTATTCGGAATCATCCAGGTCGGAGGAGGCGAAGGAGAGGTTGGACATATTATCCGTGTGAACGGAGTTTGTGTCCGGAATGGCCTCGAGCTGGACATTGATTGTTTCCGGTTCCGAGGATGTATCCGACTCGGATTCCTCGGATGCATCGGATTCCGAGTCTGAGCCTGACTCTGAAGCCTCGGACCCCGAACTCCCGAAGCTGGAATCATCCGACTCGGAATCTGAGCCGGATCCCCGCTGCATCATAATGTCATTGAGCACCTTGGCGGGCACCGGCTCTGAAGGATCGTCCTCATTCACTACGCCGAGCTCATAGTAGCCCTTTTGCTTGCTCTGCCAAAACCATCGGTGGTGCCGATAGCTGTCGAAGTCGTCGGTGAGGTTGTAGGAGTAGGTGGCCGCCGTGGCCTTGAAGGCGCCGTAGAAGGAGTTAAAGTGCGGCGAGGCTCCACCCTCCTTGAGACGCCCCAGGATATAGCAGCCCACGGCGTCAATGTAGGCCTGATTCCAGGGATCGGCTAGCTTCTTGGAAGTTCTACGAAGCCGGCGAGTTGTTGGCAGCACGGGGTGTCCAGCAAGATAGTAGTCTCCCTGGATCCACCGGATAGGATCGAGGCAGTGGGTTACCTTCATGTAGGCTCGAATAGAAGTGCCCCCGACATCTATACGGCAGGGTCCGGGCGCCCCGGAGCAATCGATGGCCGCGACCTTCAGGCGGGAATCGAGCCAGATATCTGTTGGCGGCGGCCCATCGAGGCGCAAAAGGTCCTTGAGTCCCGGGAAGTATGTCGCTAAGCCGTAATAGCCAGTAACATTATTTAGGGCATCAGGCATAGATCCAGGCTTGGCCGTGGCTGCTGGTAGCAGCCGCCCCCGGAGATCCATTCTTACCGCAATAGATAAAACTAAAGACTGTTAAAGACGCGCGGCCTTAGACAATATTTTTATAGCTCCCCTATCACTACAGGAATATGGCAGGCGCCGTAAATATATCACTCCGCAAGTTCGAGATGCGCAAAATCCCCCAGGACGCCGTATGCATCTTCATTGGACGCCGCCGCACAGGTAAGTCTACCCTGGTGCGCGACCTTCTTTACAATCACAAGGACATGCCTCTCGGAACGGTTATTAGCGGCACGGAGGAGTCGAACTCCTTCTACGGCAAAATGATCCCGCCCATCTTCATTCACGGCGAATACAATCCCATGATTCTGGCTAACTACGTGAAGCGGCAAAAGATGATTATGGGTCGGATCCAGAAGGAACAGAATGCCGGCGGCAAGTCGCGCCTAGATCCCCGGTCATTCATGATTCTGGATGACTGCATGTATGACGATTCGTGGACGCACGACAAGAATATTCGCTATCTTTTCATGAACGGTCGTTGGCTGAAGGTCTTCTTTATCATTACGATGCAGTATCCTCTGGGTATCCAGCCGGCGCTACGCACGAACGTGGATTTTGTCTTTATCTTGCGCGAGCCCTACATGACGAATCGTAAGCGCATCTTTGATAACTACGCCTCGGCCTTTCCGAGCTTCGAGTTTTTCTGTCAGATTATGGATCAGTGCACGCAGAACTACGAGTGCCTGGTGGTGGATAATACGAGCCAGTCGGCGAAGCTGGAGGACTGCGTCTTT
>Ga0209296_1003554_pt1 | contig 10599 bp, 6 predicted proteins | sample S_130206_EF_Meta_FD_187319 | JGI IMG/M metagenome (GOLD analysis project Ga0209296, IMG submission 187319) | Freshwater microbial communities from Lake Simoncouche, Canada to study carbon cycling - S_130206_EF_MetaG (SPAdes) (version 2) | ecosystem: Environmental > Aquatic > Freshwater > Lake ...
GTGTTATTAGCACCGCAACTGGAAGCTTTAGTAATAATGGTATAGCTTATACCGTTGCTGCAGCAGGCCCTGGTGGTGGCCCCGCAATCGCCATCGTTAATACCCAAACAGGCGAAGTGACCAAATCGTTTTTCGCATACGATCCATCTTTCTCTGGTGGCGTGACTATTGCTCTCGCTGATTACAATAACGATGGAGTGCTAGACTTAGTGACGGGCGCAGGTGCTGGTGGTGGCCCGCAAGTTAACATCTTCGATGGTTTAAATTTCTCCCTCATCAAATCATTCTTTGCTTTTGATTCCAGCTTTAGGGGAGGTGTTAACGTAGGTGCAGGGGATATCAACCAAGATGGTTTCATGGATATTGTAGCAGCGGCCGGCGCAGGCGGCGGCCCCGAAGTCCGCGTATTCGATGGCACAACCCTAGCTGTTATCAGCCAATGGTACGCTTACGAATCGAGTTTCTCAGGTGGGGTTACTGTTGCAGTGGGCGATTTAGGAGAAGATGGTGTGCTGGAAGTAGTCACCGGTGCAGGGTCAGGTGGCTCACCTTTGGTAAAAGTCTTTAACGCCAATACTGGCGCTTTTATCACCCAGTTCCTTGCCTACGCAGACTCCTTCAAGGGCGGAATTAGTGTGGGTATCAACGATGGCGATGGCAATGGCACGCTCGACATCATCACCGGTGCTGGCCCTGGTGGCGGCCCGCAAGTGAATGCTTTTGATTACCCGACCTTGGATCTGTTATTCTCGTTCTATAGTGGCGACAGCACCAATATCAAGGGCGTGGTAGTTGGCACCATCAATGGTCAATTCCTAGTCGGATAATTAGTAAACAACCAATATGAAAAAAGCCCGTGGGAGTTATACCACACGGGCTTCTTTTTTAAAAAGTTACATTAGTTAATAAGTCTATTTTAAACAGCATTCTTCCTGAAAAATTTACCGATCTTGAAGAGTACTTACCAGTTGTGAAGCAATCATCGGAGGAGGAAGATTTTTTCCATCTTCTAGATATTGATTAATGGTTTCATCCACGAGATTGCATAATTGATCAAATACAATCCGAGCATCAGGCCCATGGCAACCGCCATAAAATAACTCCGGACAACTTCCAACAAAACAACCATCATCCTCGGACCATTCCACAAGCTTGATGTATTTATCCCCGGGTTTCATAACTGAGCCTCCTTGATTGCCTGCTTGATCGCTTTTTCCTGATAAAGGAGCACATCATCGCCTAATTTACCAGAAATGGGATAGGTTTAAGTAAATTAGGATGAATAAAATTTCGATGACTTCCTTTACCACCTCTATCAATAAAACCTGCTCGCTTTAAATCCTCAATTAATTCTCGGATTTTTCTGGGCATGTAAGCTTATCTCAATCTTTTGAATAACTATCTTCTTTTATATTACCATCTTTTATCATAAGTAGCAGGCAATTAATTATTCGAATTTAAAACAACCTTTATCATTTTCATGCCAAGAGTTCGGTGATTACTTTGCCATGCACATCAGAGATTTTTCGATCAAGGCCATTGTGGTAGAAACTCAAACGATCAAAATCAAACCCCAGAATATGAAGCACCGTTGAATAGAACTCCCACACATTGGTTACTTTCTCAACCGATTTTCTGCCAAACTCATCGGTCGCTCCGTAGCTGATTCCGCCCTTCACCCCAGCGCCCATCATCCAGACAGTGAAGGCATCGGGGTTATGATCCCTGCCCGTGGTGTTCTGCTGGTGCGTGGGCATTCTGCCAAACTCGGTAGTCCATAATACCAGAGTATCTTCCAACAAACCTCGTTGCTTAAGATCATCTAAAAGCGCTGCCGTGGGTTGGTCAAACACAGGGCAATGCCTCTCATAATCAGACTTCAAGGTACGGTGGGCATCCCAGTTGAGCAAACCATCCACACCGCTTGCACGGGATGCGCAATAAAGATTCACATACCGGACATCGCGTTCAAGAAGTCTGCGGGCAAGTATGCAATTGCGCGCATAAGAAGCCTTCAAATTATTGCTGCTATCTGCACCATAGGAAGCAAGCGTAGTTTTAGTTTCCTTGGAAAGATCTGAAACCTCGGGTGCGCTTAACTGCATCTTTGCGGCAAGTTGATAAGCTGCGATGCGAGCATTAAGGCTGGTATCGCCTGGGTTCTTTTCTGCATCCGAGTTGTTCAAGAAACCTAAGAAATCGCGTGAGCCTTTTTCCTCATCCGCGGAAATCTCTGTGGGAAGTTTAAGATTGCGAATATTCATGTGTGAAGCAAGCATCACCGCCTGATGCCTTGCAGGCAGAAAACCGTTACTCCAATTTGCTTTGCCATTGGGCGGTTCGCCCCGAACATCGGGAAGCGCAACAAAGGTGGGTAAATTATCATTTGCACTACCCAGAGCAAAGCTGGTCCATGCACCCGCACTGGGGAAACCTTCAGACACATGGCCCGTGTTCATGAAAACGCATCCAGGCCCATGCGTGTTGGTTTTGGATTGCATGGAATGAATAAAGGCGATGTCATCCACATGGCGGGCCATATTTGGTAGAAGAGTCGTGATACGCTTGCCAGACTTTCCCGCAGGTGCGAACTCCCAGGGTGGAGCCATCAGGTTGCCATTCTTGCCTTGGAAGGAAGAGAAGTTTTCTCCGCCTGGAAGTGGCTTGCCTGATTGCTTAAAAAGTTCGGGTTTGTAATCCCAAAGGTCGATGTGCGAAGCAGCGCCTGGGCAAAAGATTTGCAGCACTCGTTTCGCCTTGGGCGGAAAATGAGTAATACCCCTACCCGGTTCCCATGAGGTTTCTTTTGCAAGGGAATCATTTTGCAAAAGTGAACCGAGGCCGATACCTGCAAGGCCGGTGAAGACGCTATGAAACAAGCCGCGCCTGTTAAGTTCAGAAAACCCTTGTGAGTCTGTTTTGTTCATGTTCATCTCAGGTTGATCATTTCGTTGGAGTTTAGCAGTGCCCTGCAACAGGCACGAAGGCCATGGGTTTTTGCAAGTGCCATTGCACGAGCGAGTTCTTCTTCAGAAGGATTTCTTCCCAAAGCGAGATTGAATGCAACTTTAATTTGGATTGCGGGATCGGTAGAGTTTGATTCTGTAACAACCCTTTGATTAAAAAAGTTTGCCATATCGAATGCAAATCGATGGTTCATGAGAGTAAGGGCTTGAAGTGGAGTAGTGGTGGAAGCCCTGCGCGGTTCAGCAAAGGCAGGGTCGGGAATATCGAAATCTGCAAGGATATCAACCCGAGCTGCACGTGCGTTATGGTGATAAACAGCTCTGCGATAAGTATCGGGCCCATGCACATCCAGCGGGACATAAGTCGCAACATTATCTTGCTGATATTCATAAAGTCGAAAGCCTGGGCCACCCATTTTCAGATCTAGTTTGCCCGCAACGCTGAGGATGGTATCTCGGATTTCCTCGGCTTGCATCCTACGGGGCGGGAAGCGCCAAAGGTATCGGGTGTCGCCATCAATGCGCGCAGCTTCGGGATTGAAAACAGAGGATTGCTGATAGGTTTGGGAAGTCATGAGAAGTTTGTGGAGTGGTTTCAAATGCCAACCTTCGCTCATAAGTTTTGTCGCAAGCCAATCGAGAAGTTCGGGGTGGGTAGGCCTGCCTCCCATGAAACCAAAATCACTGGGAGTATCAACAATGCCTGTGGCGAAATGATAATGCCAGATTCGATTGGCAAGCACACGAGGGGCGAGAGGGTTATCGTTTGCGGTGATCCAATTAGCCATTGCCAACCTGCGTTCGCCTTCGGGTTTTGCAACATCAACACTGTAATGCGAAGGGTTGGTTGCAAGTATTGAAAGGCCTGCAGGAATTACAGCTTCACCTTTTCGCTGCGGGCTTCCACCCAGATAAATGCTGAAAGGGCCGGGCGCGGGCCTTCGATTGCCTACCCACCAAACTGGCAGGGGTGGAATCTTGGCGATCTGGGCATTCACCTCTGCAAGTTGTTTATTGATCTCTGCAACTTCCATGCGATCTTTATCGGTGTTTACTTTCTTCAGAAGCCGGGCTTCCTTCAGGGCAGCAGTAGCGGGAATACGATCTTTCGAGCTTGCAACTGTTGTCCAAGTTTTATTATCAAGTGAAGCTTCAAAAACATATTCGCCCACGAATGGAGTAAGGGGTGAATCAATGGGAAGTGCTTTATTGCGATCGCTGGAGAAAACTATGCGGTTGATTTTCTCAGCCTTTGCGAATGATAGCAAAAGGGTTTTACCACCTGCAATCCATCGTTCACCAAACTTCCCATCGTTCACGAGGAATGCACCATAAGCGCTGGAGAAATCTTTGGCTTGACGCGATTCGCCTTCTGCTTTGCAACCATTGGATGCCAGTGCGATATTCCTTGGCAAAGGTTCTACTGAAAAGACTTCGAGTTCATCAATGCGAAAAGAAAGCGCCTTTGGATCTAATGAGTCACTGCTTTCCACGGTAAGTTTCAGGAATTTTGCCTCGATAGGATCGAACGATTCTTCGGTGGCATATCTGCTGGCTTTTGGTCGTTTCCAATCTTTTGCGAGTTCGGGTTCAAGTTTTTTGGATCTTGTGATCAACTCTTCGTTATGCTTTTTCAGCTTCGCATCGAGTACAATTTTTTTCGCTTCAAACCCTTTTACTTGCTCGGCTCTTGCTGCTCTTTGTTCGCTGCTTGCAACTTCGCGTGGGCCATGCACCACACCTGCAAAGGTGGAAAACATCGAGTAATAATCCTTGGCAGAAAGAGGATCAAACTTATGGTCATGGCAACGGGCACACCCCATGGTAAGGCCAAGAAAAGCTTCGCTGGTGGCACGGATCATTTCATCCATTTGATCCGAGCGAATTTGCGCCGCTGCCATCGCATCTTGATTTCCCACATCATCGTACGGCCCCGCAACCAGAAAAGCAGAAGCTATATCCAATTCAGGTTTGCCCTTACCAATCACATCGCCTGCAAGATGTTCTCTGAAGAAAACATCAAAGGGCTTATCGTCGTTGATGGATTTAATGACATAATCGCGGAAGGGCCAAAGATTGGTAATTATTTCATTGCGCTCGTAACCCCTGCTTTCACCAAATCGAATCACATCAAGCCAATGCCTGCCCCAATGTTCACCATACCTAGGCGAGGCAAGCAGTCGATCCACCAGATCGTTAATTGCTTGTTGTGAATTTGCTTTATAGGCCACGACAAAAGCTTCTGTTTCTGAAAGTGTTGGGGGCAAGCCAATCAAATCGTAAGTCGCCCTACGAATGAAATCGCGAGGCTGGGTAAGTGCGCTGGGCTTTAATCCTTTTTCCTTCAGCTTCGAAAAAACAAAAGCATCAATAGGATTGATTTTCCAAGCATCAGGGGCATCGCTGATAACAGGAGGCGTTACTTTAGCGATTGGCTTAAATGACCAGAACGATCCATCTGCTTTGGCTTTTTCTTTCAGTACGATTTCCTTAGGCCATGCTGCGCCCTGTTCGATCCAAGCCTTTATTTTCTCAACATCAGCTTTGGCGAGTGCGGGCTTCTTCCGGGGCATCTCGGGCTTCTTTTTATTCTCTCCCTCGATGATTTTTAAATAGAGTTGCGATTCCTCTGGTTTCCCCAAAACTATCGCCTTGCCTTCATCCCCCCCTTTAAGAGCAGATGCAAGCGTTTCAAGGTTTAGATTTCCTTTAGTGACGGAAGAGTTATGGCATTCGATGCAATTCTTAACCAAGATAGGTGCGACTTGTTCGTGAAAGAAAGTATCCTTTGGGGATTTGCCCTGACTATAACTCAAACTGCTTAGCATTGCTGTAAGCAGGAGTATTACAGAAAATCGGATGATGATAAATTTCAAGCGAGTAATCCCTTTACAACATGGCCATGAACATCGGTAATTCTGCGCGCAATACCATTATGATAATAAGAAAGTTTTTCGTGATTGATGCCCATCAGATGAAGAATAGTGGCGTGGAAGTCGTATATGGAAACAGGATCATTTGCAACCTTGTAGCCTATTTCATCCGAGGCACCATACTTAGAACCAGCCTTGACCCCTGCTCCAGCAAGCCAGCAAGTAAAAGTATGCTGGTGATGATCCCTGCCCAAAGATTGAGGGCCTCGGTTACCCTGCGTAAAAGGCGTGCGACCAAACTCAGTTGACCAAACAACCAAGGTATCTTCCAACATTCCCCTCTGTTTCAAATCCTTCAGCAACGCAGCGCATGGCTGATCTAAAAGCAACCCTTGTTTCTGATGGTTATCCTTTACATCTTCATGGCCATCCCAGTTGATTCTGGGTGAACCAAGTGCCCCGCCATTATACAACTGCACAAAGCGCACCCCTCGTTCTGAAAGCCTTCTTGCAAGAAGAAAGTTGCGAGCGGAAGCGCCTATCACCGGATCATCGATGCCATAAAGCTTGCGGATGTGTTCTGGTTCGTTCTGAAAGTTTACCGCTTCGGGAATGCTGGTCTGCATTCTTCCCGCAAGTTCGTAGGATTTTAATCTTGCCGCAAGAGATGAATCAAATGGATCTGCATCAGCATAAGAGTTGTTGGCACTTTGAATAAATTTCAATCCTGCAACCCTTGCAGAAGTGCTAACATTTTCAGGGCTGTGAAGGTTGGCGATGGGGTTATTCGAACTGCCATTCATCATGGTGCCCTGATGTTGGGCGGGAAGAAAACCATTAGACCAGTTTGCTGTGCCACCATTAACCAAACCACGCGGGTCGGGAAGCACCACAAATGATGGAAGGTTATCGCTGAGATTCCCGAGGCCATAGGAAATCCAACCACCCATGCTAGGGAAACCCGCGAGGGTAAAGCCGGTGTTCATCTGAAAGCAAGCGGGCGAATGGGAGGGGCTCTTTGCAACCATCGAATGAATGAATGCCATATCATCTACGCAAGTGGAAAGGTGAGGAAACAACTCGCTGACCCATGCACCAGACTTACCATATTGCTTGAAGGGGAATACGCTTTTACGAAGCAAGCCTGGAGAAGCAAAGAAGGTGTCGAGTTCTCCCTTGGAGGTAAGTTTTGTGCCATCAAGTTTTTCAAGCTCGGGCTTGTAATCGAAGGTATCCACCTGACTGACGCCGCCTGGCGAAAATACATGAATGATGCGCTTTGCCTTTGCGGGAAAGTGCAACCCAGTCATGGTCGGCGCTGCGAGTAGGGATTCCCTCTGCAACAACCATGCAAGCGCGATCGAGCCCAAGCCGGTTCCCGCATGATCAAGGAAGCTTCGCCTATTGAGCCAGTTGTTTTGTGGTGTAGCGTTATGAGGGTACATCTTCATCCTAATGATTGTAAAGGAATTCACTGGAGTTATAAATGGCCCAACAGAGAGTTTCCAAACCATGCTCTTTTGCAACATTCAGACCCGCCTGCAACTCCTCTGCATTTGGCTTTCGGGAGTAAGAGAATTCATAAGCCAGTTCGATTTGCTTTTGTAAATCTGGTTGTTGTTCTTTGAGCCTTGCTGAAAGCTTCATCGACTGCCTGACCACGAATGAATCATTCATCAATGCAAGAGCCTGAAGGGGAGTTGAAGTGGGGCTTCTTCGAGGTTGGGTAATGGAGGGGGAAGGGCAATCAAGTGCATCTAGAAGCGGGCTGCGGCCGGTGATCACCTGCATGCGGTAGATAGTCCGCCTGTTATAAATGTTCTCATCCTTATCGAACAAATGATAAAAATAAGTGTTGAGCTGAGTTACTGTATAAGGTTTGAAGCTTGGGCCGTTCATTTCGGAATTAAGATTCCCACCCATTGCAAGCATGGCATCACGCACCACCTCGCCCTCCAGCCTCAGCGAAGGAAAGCGCCAAAACAATCGATTGTCCGCATCAATCGCAACAGCCTTTTTATATTCCTCTTGGGTATTGATGTTGGGAATGCAAGCCTGCTTATAAGTAGCACTGGTAACAATCAACCGATGCATTGCCTTAATACTGTATTGTTGTTGCTTAAATTCTAAGGCCAGGAAATCAAGAAGCTCTGGGTGGGTGGGCCTGCCGCCATTGAAACCCAAATCACTGGGGGTATCCACAATGCCAATACCAAAATGCCCCTGCCAAAGGCGATTGACCATCACACGAAAGGTGAACGGGTTTTCTGGGTGGGTAAGCCATTGAGCGAATAAGATTCTGCGTTGTGCCTCGGGCAGATTGAGATCCTTGGGAAAATCAACTTGTGAGAGATTGATGGCTTGAAGCCCACCCGGGGATACTTCGTTTTTAGGATCCTTGATATCACCTCGGTTGAATAAAACTGTGGGCTTGGGTTGCTCACGGTCTCCTACAAATCCCATCTGCACAGGAAATTTCTGTGCCAAATCCTGGCGTAACTTTTCCAGCCCAGACTTCACCTGATCTTTTTCCTTCATCAACAATGCCAATGCTTCAGCTTCTTTTTGCTTTTCCTTTAATTGCTTTTGTAGTTCTAAATCTCTAGCTTCTAACCCTGCTATTTCTTTACGCAATGACTCCGTCTTTTCCAACCAGGCAGCCTCTTCCTTTGCTCCCATTAATCTTCGCAACCCATGGGCTTTTATTTTCAACGAATGATCCACACCCTCAAACACCGCCTTCACCCTGTAATAATCTTCCTGCGAAATCGGATCAAATTTATGGTCATGGCAACGCGCACACTGAACCGTCAGGCCAAGAAAAGCCTGACTAACGCCGGAAACTATTTCCTCGAGTTGTTCTTCACGCGATTGCAATCTTCCCAGCTTGCTTGGGGTGACCCGCTGAACAGCATCCCAAGGGCCCGCCACCAAAAATCCCGTCGCTGCAATGCTATCCCCGGTTTGAACAGCTAGAACATCACCTGCAATTTGCTCGCGCACAAACTCATCATAAGGCTTATCCTGGTTCAATGCCCCGATCACATAATCTCGAAATGTGTATGCCAGTGGCCTTTGCATATCTTCTTCGAAGCCATCGCTTTCACTGAAGCGTGCAACATCTAACCAATGGCGAGCCCAACGCTCACCATATCTTGGTGATGCAAGCAACCTATCCACCACTCGTTCATAAGCGTCAGGGTTTCCATCATTCAAAAAATCTGCAACCTCGCTAGAAGTAGGAGGCAAGCCAATCAAATCCAAGGTGATCCTGCGAATCAGAGTTCGTTTATCAGCTACTGGCGATGGTTTGATTCCTTTTTCCTTCAGCTTCGAAAAAACAAAGGCATCAATGGGATTGATCTTCCAAGCATCAGGGGCATCGCTGATAACAGGTGGCGTTACCTTGGCGATGGGCTTGAACGACCAGAAGGATCCATCCGCCTTGGCTTTTTCTTTAAGTACGATTTCCTTAGGCCATGCTGCGCCCTGTTCGATCCAAGCCTTTATTTTCTCGACATCAGCTTTGGCGAGTGCGGGCTTCTTCCGGGGCATCTCGGGCTTCTTTTTATTCTCTCCCTCGATAATTTTTAAATAGAGTTGCGATTCCTCTGGTTTCCCCAAAACTATCGCCTTGCCTTCATCCCCTCCTTTAAGAGTGGATGTAAGTGTTTCGAGGTTGAGATTTCCTTTAGTGACGGAAGAGTTATGGCATTCGATGCAATTCATAACCAGTAAAGGAGCAATCGATTCTTTGAAGTTGATTTCGAAAGGGGCGAGGTTTACCAATAGAAGGAAGCAACCAAGATTCATGCAAAACTCCCAACCATTCGAAAATCTAAAACGGTGTGATATTACTTTAGATTACCCGTGGGAGATGCAACAATCAAGCAAAGTAAGCTGAAAGTACAAGGGTATATGTTCAAAATCTTGGTGCTGTTAGGTTACAAATACGCCAGTTGTGTTGGTTTCTTCACCACTGAAGAATGAGAATAGTAAATCCAATTCAGGAAAACTAAAGCCTTTGACTTCTGGGCCGCCACCTTCACCAGCACCAGTGATAAGATCAAGAATGCCATCAAAGTTGCCATCGCTTACCCCAACCCGAACACCGCCATCGAATTCTTCTGCATAGGCATAAAATTGTGCAAGCATGGTTGCGGTCAAAGGATCCCAAACTCTTACTAAAGGCGGGCTACCCGAACCAGGGCCGGTGACAACTTCAATTCTGCCATCATTGCCTATATCGCCTGCTGCGACATATACACCACCAAGAAAATCAAGTGCGTAGGCATACCATTGGCTGATAATATTTCCGGTTGCGCCGTCAAATACTTTTACATGAGCAGCCCCGCCTGGGCCTGCGCCGGTAACTAAATCCAAGATTCCATCGCCATTGAAATCCAGTGTTGCAACACTGACACCGCCGCGGAAACTAGCGTCGTATGCGTAGAATGATCTTAGAACAGAATTAGTTCTGCCATCGAATACGCGGACTTCGGGGCCACCGCCTGCACCTGCGCCCACAATGATATCAAGTATACTGTCGCCATTGATATCGCGAACCGCAACAAAAACACCACCACGGAAGTTTGGATCAAAAGCAAAGAAGGATTGGGAAACCACACCCGTAACGGAATTTATCACCACGACAGCGGGGCCACCACCCGGCCCAGCTCCTGCGACAAGATCGAGAACACTATCACCATCAACATCGCCAGAGGTAATGCGGATTTCACCAATATATCCTGGAAAGGGAA
>Ga0209296_1003555_pt1 | contig 10595 bp, 22 predicted proteins | sample S_130206_EF_Meta_FD_187319 | JGI IMG/M metagenome (GOLD analysis project Ga0209296, IMG submission 187319) | Freshwater microbial communities from Lake Simoncouche, Canada to study carbon cycling - S_130206_EF_MetaG (SPAdes) (version 2) | ecosystem: Environmental > Aquatic > Freshwater > Lake ...
TAGATTAAATTTATCTCCTGTTCTGTTTTGTAACTTTTCTTTAGTTCCATCATCAGAATTGTCAGAAACAATCACTGATACATCTTGAATACCTCTTTGATAATTTAACAAATCCAATGTCTTGAACACAATATCACCTTCATTTTTACAAGGTATTACTATTGTTAAATATTTTTGTAAGTCCATATCATAAATACCTCACATATCACAGTATAGTTTCTTTTATTCCATTTTTAATCACACCATCAATTGTACCTCTATGATGATATTCCTCACCATAAGTTTCTTTGATTCCATTTTGAAGGGTATCTTCAACTGACCAATCCTTACTAAATTCAATTACCATGGTATGTTTCACCTCATTTTGAATGGTATCTTCAACAATTATGATTTGGTAATTACACAAGGGTTTGGTATGTTTCACCCCATTTTGAATGGTATCTTCAACTATTTCAACCTTAGGGTGTGGTATAAAGTAAGTATGTTTCACCCCATTTTGAATAGCGTCTTCAATTGCAAATGAATCTTCAATTGATTCAGGTGAAGTTAATTTTACCCCATTTTGAAGGGTGTCTTCAACATCAACTATCGGGTTCATATCAAGAAGAAAGGTGTGTTTCACCCCATTTTGAATGGTATGTTCAACTTCATCAGTCAAAGAATCGTTTATATTTACGGTGTGTTTCACCCCATTTTGAATGGTATGTTCAACTTGGTTATCATTAACTGTTTTTATACAACTGGTGTGTTTCACCCCATTTTGAATGGCATCTTCAATCGCAAATGAATCTTCAATTGATTCAGGTGAAGTTAATTTCACCCCATTTTGAAGGGTATCTTCAACACTTACCAACATCAAACTATTATCCAAATGGGTTGAAAAACACCCATTTTGAATGTTATCTTCAACCCATTTAGTGATATAGTGTTGATTTTCAACAACATCAAACCCCAAATAAGCAAACAAATTCTTGAAGAAGCCGTAATTATACCACAAAGTCCCTTTTTTGGTTAATTCAATAACCCATTCTTTTCTTTCCGTGAAAATTAACCATGTTGAACCTACGTTTGTATATATATCAGCACCAGCAACCTCATCGTTAATTAACCTATTTACAATCTTTTCCATGTTTTGTTTTTTACTCAGTACGACCTAAATAATAGTAAAACATATCCGAATATTCAAATCCGATTGACATAATATTCGTTTTACTATTTAACTTTCAAAAGTAAAGATAACAATTTTGTGTAAGGGTGAAAAAAATTTCTTAAATAAAAAATAATTTGAATGAATTATTCATCTATTTTGTCACAGTTTTGTGATTTTTTTAAAAGAACCGTTGCATGCACACCTAAATAATTATTAATATGACGAGCGATTTTAATTTCGGTTTCATATCCATAATATTTAGGAGTTAAAACTAAAACAATATAATCCAAGGATTTAGGAACTTTTATTCCCACCACATCACAAAGGTTACCATCCATATAAGATATCACAAGTTCTTCCATAGCACGACCTAACTCACCTCTGTCAGCATCATCTTTTTTGAATTTTTTAATAGTAGTTTCTAATTGTTGTTCTGTTATAATGTATTTCATGTTAATCTAATGTTCTTGCAACTAATGACAATTGATTTAATGAATGGATTTTTGGTATTAATCCTCCCAATTTATAATGTTCATCCAACCAATCCTTTATAACTTTTTGAGTTTCATCAAACTCCAAAGAAAACATTGGAGAAATTGTGTTCCAAATCTCACGCGCAACAAAAAAATAATTCATGTGTAATAATTCTGCAATCACTTCACCATTTTTAACCCAAAAGATTGAATTAGGGTGTTTAGGTGATTGCCTCACTTCATGAGGTTCAAACTGATAAGTTATGAACTTATCAATAGTTTTATTATATTGCGATTCTGTTATAATGTATTTCATATTAATCTAATTTAATGTTCTTCCAACCTTTTATTGGTGTTAGTCTTCCCAATTTGTAATGTTCTTCCAACCATTCTTTTATAACTTGTTGAGTTTCAAAATCTTCTAAAGAAAACATTGAAGAAATTGTGTTCCAAAATTGAGGTACAACCCAAAAATAACCTGCGTTTTCATTTATTTCAGCAATAACTTCACCATCATTAACCCAAAAGATTGAATTAAGTTTATTTTTTGTTCTTTTTTCCTCATGAGGTTCAAACTGATAAGTTATGAACTTATCAATAGTTTTATTATATTGTGATTCTGTTATAATGTATTTCATGTTAAAATCCTAACTCTTTTTTTCGTTTAACTGTATCAACAATGTCCAAGTAAAAATCTTCAAGTTCTCTTTCTCCTGAGTCAATTTTTTCGATAACTTCATCTTTTGTATACAAAGTGTTGTCGGTAATATAATCAATCATTTCTTCATCTGTAATACCTTCAGGTTTGACAGGTTCAGGAATACAATCATGTGTTCTTTCTATCGTATCAATTACGTTGATGTATAATCCTGATTCACCAACTATTTTTTCAAATTTAGGAATCATTACGTCTTCATACCATTCTTCAATAACATGAAGTACATATGATGGTTTAACACTAAATAAATTGGAAATGGTTTCTACAATTTCTTTGGCAACTAGTAAATGACCTTTATCAAACCTACCATCCTCAAAATAATAATACGCACTAATTGTTCCTTTACCGTCAATACACCAATCTTCAACAAGATTGCCATAATTACGAGATTTTTGACCAATTTTTCTTTTACCATCTTCTATATATTGATTCAAAAACTTATTAATCCCATTCTGTAATGCGGGACTACTTCTATTGAATTTATTAAATTGTTCTTCTGTGATTATTATTTTCATTAATAATAAATACTATGAGATTAATTAATAAACCCCCACATTTCTATGAGGGTTATTAATTATACCAACTCTAATTGTTCTTGTTTCAATAGTTCATAAGCACGACCTAATCTTGTGAGGCCACATCCCCAACCAAATCTTGGAAAAAAATCAAATGATAAGAATTCTTCCAATTCTTTTTCAACCCTTTCTTTACCAAATAATTCAAACAATTTTTCACAATATTTTCCATCTTCAATTGTATAGAACATCTCTCTCATTTCCTCAACATCACAACTTCTTTCCGCAGAACCTATTGTTTCTTGACCATAAAGAATAACATCAACCTTATTAAAAGTTCCATTTTCACCTTTTTTCATATTCCAAAATGGATTCGTTCTTTTCGGGAAATGTTGAAGTGATATTACATTTCCAATTTCATTCCACATTTTTGTTTCGTGTTCCGCCTCTAATATTTCGGTCCCATATTCTTCACATAATTTATCATAATTAATCTCAACCATCTCATCTGTAAATCCAAGATATTCTAACAAATCTCTTTCCAATTTTATTAAATCTTTCATAGTTCCCTTACTTTCAACCTCAAACATTGGGAATACTTTGGAGTGTCTACCTTCTATGGGTGTTTTTTCATCTCTATATGATGTTGTAATACAAAATATACCAGGTAATTCAGGATTTTGTAATAAAACTTCCTCTAAGACCATTTGACCTGTCTGAATCATTGGCCACTCTTGACCATCAAATTTATATTTAACAATGGAATGCGGATTCTCACATGCCGCCAAGATAGATAATCTTGATTGTGTTGGGACTTCAATAAATCCTCTTTCCAAGAAGAAACTTCTCATCTTCTGTACTAACTCGTTGTAGATTTTTGTGTTTTTCATTTTTTGTTTTTTTTGTTTTATGTTTATTTATTTGTTATTGTAATGGCAAAAAAAATCCCATCAATAAATGATGGGATGATTGTTAGATTTAAAATCTAATATATTGGTTTCATAGTTATTCGCTCGGTGGTTTTTTAACATTAAAAATAAATATACCACAAACTTTGAAAGTGTAAATAAAATTAATTATATTTGTAATCTACTACAAACACTAAATTAAAAACACACAGATAATAAAATGAAAAAAACAATCATCTTTGTAACATCGGTAGTGATGTTCACTAGTTGCACAACAAACACAACAGATACCACAACAAAAACAACAACCACAGATACAACCTCAGTCGTACTTGAGTCGGCGGATGTAACCGACTCTACAATCACAACCACCTATACAGTTACAGCGTCAGAAACAAAGTAACCTTTAATATCAATATCTTAAAAAAAAAAAATAAAAACAGAAATTATGTCAAAAGAAAAAATAATTTGTTGGAGAGGTTCGGACGGAGATATTCAACCCGTAAAATGTGTTTGTGATGACAAGTTTGGTTATCCGAACTATTGCAAAGACGAAAACGGTAAAGAAGAAAAGATGTTTGAAAACACACATTTTCTTAAAAAAGAAGATGCTTGGATGTCTATCGTGGAAAGTATAAAATATTGCGTTTCATTGAATGACTCATGGGTAAAAAGAGTTATGGAACAACTTGAAGAAGCTCAGTCCGAATCAGCTAAGTCCATTTTGGAATATCATAAAGTTAAATCTAATAAAGATAATCCGTTTAGTGGTGATATGTAACCATTACTCACAACTATCTTATATACACACCTATAGTTTAACCTATTTAAAAACCAAAAACTATGAAGTATCTATTTTCAATATTATTTATTGCATTCGTGGTGGTAATTATTGTAACCCCAAAACCAGAATTAAAAACCACTCAAAAAACCTGTACCATTGATTCAGTAGAGTATCATGGAATGGGTCATGACAATATATCACAAATTGACCCCTATTGGAAAATACATTTGAAAGAACTAAACATGTGGTCAAGAACTCACTTTAACTATACCAAAGGTGACTCCATTGATATTTATGTTAAACAACTTAAGAAATGAAAAAAGTATTGTTATTGGTCTTATTGACTAGCTTATTGTCATCATGTCTAATCGTTCGTGTACCTCGTAGAAGTCATTGTGGGTCACCAAAGTATAAACATCATCATAGAGGTCATTGTGGATTACCACAATACAAATCAAAGTATAGTCATCATCATAGATAATTATTTCAACTCGCCTATAATAACTTTGGGATTAACTCCCATTGCCGCTGCGGTACATAACCTTGTATTACCAGCAACCAAGTGATTCAAACATAATCCCTTTGATTCTATTAATCTCTTCTGTAAGTTTCATATTTACCTATTAAATAATGTGTGTTCAATAGAATAACTCATCGCTAACAACCACAATATGGTCAATCCTGTGATGAATATTACTGTTCCTACTTGCTTTGCAATTTTATTTATTTTCGCCATATAATAATTTTGAATAGTTTGGAAATTCATTTTCAAATTTTTTAATAAAAACCCCTGATAAAATATTACACATATTCTCTTCATGACCACCTATATCTTGTATTTTTTTCTTATCACTTACACCCATTTTCTGATGTTGATATTCGTGAACCCACTCATGTCCCAAAGTTCTTAAAATATCAATCAACAATCTGTTACCCGCTAAGACATACATCTTACCATGAGGGAACCTAACACCTGTTGTCATCTTCACACTCCTATCATAAACAAAGTTGATATTAACATCATTACTCAAAGGTAATTCTTTTTGTAAAAATGCCGTGAACTTTTTTATAACCTCAACTTGTTCAGGTGTTATTGATTTATCATTTATTTTAAGACAAACTTTCATTAACGATAAATACATTAAATGAATGTTTTAGTGACATACGTTCCATTCTGTTAGAATAAACTCCAATTTAATGTCACAGATGCGACCGTACCGATTCTTCCAAACATAAGCACATAAACCACCACTAGAACACATGTATGGATGATGGTGAGACCATTTTTCTTCACTCCTAATCCCTTCAATCGCTCTTGTTATCCTATTTCTAGCCGAATCTTTAAGTACTTGAAGGGTTGGAACTTGATTGGTAAATCCCCATGTCCAATTCAAATGGTCCATAACTATTTTGCATTTCTCAAAGTCAAACTGTTCTAAGATTTCAACAATAAGTTTTTCTTCTATTTTAGTTAGTGGAATCATTTTCTCCAATTTTTTTTAATTCTATACTTGTGACCTGAATCTGAATTGATTTCAAATCTTGCCCTCATATCTTCAGCTTCTTACATCGTCTGTACCACCGATTCTGTAATTCCGTCCCATTTTCTGATTTGATTTTTTGGGACGGTAAATTCAAACTCTCCAATTTCATCAACTCGTTTCAAGTAGTCCTCACGAAAACGAGCCACCTCAGACACATCTTTGATGTATTCAACTTTCATATGTTTAGCACATGTTTTACCCATTTTTGTCAACATTGAATACTCATCTGTCAATTCACGACCACAACACATACATATGTTTCCACGCTTAATTGTCATCTTGCCCGAGAACTTGATTGTTTTTGGACTAACAGCCAATAAACGAGTAATGTCAATCAACACTGGGTTAAACTCCAACCCGTAATTTTCTTTCAACTCTTGACCAATTTTACGACGAATAATCAAAGTTTCTCCCTCACAAGGCCAATTCATTTCAAGGGTTCTTTCATTTTCTTCTTTTTGGAAGATATTAAAAACAGCATCTTCTTGTTTTGGCGTCAATCTACCATATTTTTTAATGGTGTCTTTCATCTTATTAACGAAAGAGTTTTTGCCTGTGTAGTTTTGAACTTTCTCAATTGTGGTGGTAGTTGTCATATCTTTATCGTTTTGTGAATACAAAGATACAACTTATTTACAAACCGCCAAATTATTCTTCACAATTTTTTTCTTGGAAACATCCTTGACCTACACCCTGAATATACCCATGTCTCAAATCAATATGTGTGTCCTCTGTATATGGCGATTCCTTGCCACACTTAATACATTTATCAAATTTTAACTTTGAGTGTTCATAATACTTCATTCTAATGAAGTTACCCAAGTCATAATCATTAGGATAATTTTTAATATCCTCATCAGTTACTGTAAATTTCATAATTCTATTGTTATATACCAATAATAAATGTTCATTTTTATAAATCAAATCTATTTATTGTTATGACTGAAGATAAAATTAAAATATTAGAAGAAAAAATACAATATCTAATTAGTATGTCGTTAACTGAAAAAAACTTTGAGGTTATAAGTGTTTATTCGGATATTTCTACTTACACACCAAAAACAACAGGTTCTGAAACACCAAAAGAGTTAATTGACGAATATGATATAAACTTGGTCGTGGACTATAATGGCTCATTAGATAGCTTTGAACCAAATGATTTTACACGCGATATTAAAAAGATGTGTGATTTAATGAGAAATTGTGTGGCACAATATACCATATCAAAGGATGGTAAAATAGTTAAAGGTGATAATGAAGTTTATGTATCTGACGCATTTATTATGGATATTGATTTCAAGTACGAAGAATTACATAAATTTAATGTAAACTTTAAAATTACACACCACGAATAATATGAACGAAAAATTACAAAGATTATCCACAAAAATGCTTGGGTTATTTCCCGAGGACTTTGAAAGTGTTCAAGATTGTTATAACCAATTTAGAGTTATTTATAAAACACAATTTGATTATTTCCAAAACTTTGACCCATCAAACATTATTAAATTGGTGTTCTATATATATTCTTTAAAAAATACTGGTAATTTTAAATTAGCAGAACAATTACTAAATAAATTAGGATTTGCTTCTTTATTCATAACTCAAGGGAATTACCATGAAGAAGGTTGTGACAATTGTTATGGTTATGGCGATGTTCGTTGTAATAAATGTGGCGGTAGTGGTGAAGTTGATTGTAATGATTGTGATGGAACTGGTGAAGTTAGTTGTGATTCATGTGATGGTGATGGTGTAGATGAAGAAGGTGATAAATGTGGAGAATGTGATGGTGATGGTGAAGTTGGTTGTGGGGAATGTAACGGAACTGGTGAAGTTGGTTGTGGCGAATGCGATAATGATGGTCGAGTTTATTGTGACAACTGTGACGGAACTGGTGAAATAACAACAAATGAATTGGAATATATATTCATGACAATTGCAACTTGGAATAATGAAATTAAAACCGCCTGTGAATTAAACGCAGGAACTATGGAACCTGTATTATCCGAATATCGTATTGACTCATTAAAAGATGAATATGTTATATTGGTTGAAATCAATGACCATGGCGAATTCCAAAATTCCATTGACACCAACGAATACTATTGCACAAAATACGAAGACGAACCAAAACTACATAAAAGTAATCAAAAAGAGTTTTTCTTTTGGATGGATGACGATGGACTAGAAAACTACATACAATAATGTCAAATTTAAAAACATTTTTAAAAGCCCTACATAAATCAGGTTACCCAAATACCGAACCTGATGTTCCAACAATCGCCAAAATGATTAATTATCCTGTTGGTTTATTTGATAAAGATTTGGTGGATAGTATCGGAATGGAATCAGCTCAAGAGTTCGTTGAAAAATCATTTTCCAAATTAGGATTAATGGGCGAAGGAATGAAAGTTGATTTGAGTGATTCTGTAGGTGAGGAAGGTTCTTACATTTATTTAATCATCAATAGTTTTGATATTGAATTAGATGATGATGAACCTATATGGATACATTATAGCTGGGGTCCAAATGAGTTAATCTCCGATGGTGAGTCCAAAACATTAGAAGATATGTATGATGAAGTTGATTTCGGTACGATGGGTGAATATGATGACCTTATGGACGAGATTCAATACGCATGTCAAAAAGACATCTTTAATAAAACAGGGTTTAGAATACATTTTGATTCTCAAATTTAAAAAAAGAGAGACCGAAGCCTCTCTTTTTAGGACCGACAGGAATTGTCAGGCATCCACCACCAAGTTTTAATAAGCTTGGAAACTATATTTTAACACTCAAATCTTTTCTTTTAATAACAGAATTTACCAATTCTTCAACCTTATCAGCATCCATATATGGGATTACATCATCAGTTACCTCAGGATAAAAAAATCTTGTAACAAAATTATTTGATTTTTTATCAAATATTGCAACCTCAAAAGTTTTTTCAAAATCACCATACAAACCTCTTCCACCACCAACAATAGAAAATTCAACTTCTTTGTTTCCAAAACGAGACACTCTTCCTCCACTTCTATCTTTAAGTGAAATAACATTAGCCAAAGGGTGCGGTTTAGACCAATTTTTAATATCTTGGATAGTTATCATCGTTTCTTTTTTCTTTTTTATTTTGTAAAAATACCCAACCGAGTAATAAAGTTAATACAATCACTTTAGTTATTACAATACTCATCATTTTGTCTCTAACGCTTCTATTTTAGATTTGGTTACCAAATGTTCTGCCAATGTATAAGGGTCCACATTAGTCGTGATAATTGAATTAACCAAGTGTTTATAAGGGATATGAACAAAGAACTCCACACCATTAAAGAATGTCAAATCATTCTTCAATTCAATACAACCTTGAACCATTTTCAAGAACAACTTGAATTGGATTGCATTTACGAATGTTTCATTCAACAATACCCCAAATGTTTCGTGTTGAATCTTGATGTTGTGTGATGCCATGTTCATATCCTTTTCCGATTTAGAATACAAAGATACAAAATTATTCTGAAATACCAAATAAAATATTATAAATAAAAAACCCCACCTGAATTTTTTTAACAATTACAACTTTTCACACTTTTTAAGATATTTATTATAAAGAAACATTATGAATCCAAAGAAAAAAGAAGAAGACAAAAAAGTAAAATTTACCATCTGTGTTGACCCAACAATATATCAAAAAATGGAAAATGAAATGATTAAAAAATCTCGTCTGATTGAAACATTATTAAAAGAATATTATGGAAAAAAAAGTTTGTAGTAAGTGTAAAGAGGAAAAGGAAGTTTGCGAGTTTCAAAAAAATTCACATTCAAAAGATGGTTATCGGTCTGAATGCTCTTTATGTTCAAAAAAAGTAAAAGAATTAATACCAAAAGAGAAACTATTGGAATATGATAAAAATTTTAGAGAGAAAAATAGAGAAATACTAAATGAAAAACAAAAAATATATTATCAAAATAATATAGATAAAGAACACTCTCGTGGTAAAAAATATCGGGAAACATTAAAAAAAGATAAACCTATTATCATTCCTAAAACCAAAGAAGAATTAAAATTAAAAAAACAAGAATGGATTAAAAACAATAGAGAACTCAATAATCAAAAACGAAGAAATAAATATAAAAACAATATTCATTATAAAATATCTCTTAATGTTCGTAATAGAGTAAACACTTATTTAAAATCAAATAACATTCAAAAAAGAAATAAAACTTTTGATATTGTAGGTTGTTCTCCGGAATTTCTTAAAGAACATTTAGAAAACCAATTTATTGGCGGTATGAGTTGGGATAACAGGAGTGAGTGGCATATTGACCACATCATTCCATTATCATCGGCAAAAACAGAAGACGAACTTTATAAGTTGTGTCATTATGAAAATCTTCAACTGATGATAAAGCGTTGTTTAACATTTCCTTATAATCATCAGATAAGGTATGAATTGGTAGAATTACTGTTATATTTTTCATGCTGTAGTTTCTTCTTCTTTTAAT
>Ga0209296_1003557_pt1 | contig 10594 bp, 7 predicted proteins | sample S_130206_EF_Meta_FD_187319 | JGI IMG/M metagenome (GOLD analysis project Ga0209296, IMG submission 187319) | Freshwater microbial communities from Lake Simoncouche, Canada to study carbon cycling - S_130206_EF_MetaG (SPAdes) (version 2) | ecosystem: Environmental > Aquatic > Freshwater > Lake ...
TTGCGCGGCCAGCTCCCAGATTTTCCATGGGATGCACTCGCACCATACGGAGATACAGCTAGATCACATCCGCAAGGAATTATTGATCTTTCACAAGGCACCCCGGTTGATCCAACTCCAGAATTTATTCAGCAGGTTTTTCGCGATGCATCAAACTCTCCAAGTTACCCGGTAACAGCTGGAACACCAGAGCTGCGAGCAGCGATTAAGAAGTGGGCAGTAGAGCGTTTAGGTGCCACTGGAGAATTTGATGTTCTGCCAGTAATTGGATCCAAAGAATTGGTCGCCTGGCTTCCAACAATTTTGGAATCTAAAAAAGTATTAATTCCTGAAATTGCCTATCCGACCTATCACGTTGGCGCAGTATTGGCAGGGGCCGAATCAATTCCGGTTGCAATAGATGCAAAGAGCTGGCCCAGTGCTGATTTAGCGTGGTTGAACTCACCATCTAATCCAACTGGTCGAGTACATAGTGATGCTGAAATCAAAGCCTGTATTGATTGGTCCCGCACAAATAAAGCCTTGTTGGTTTCTGATGAGTGTTACTTGGAGTTTGCTCAAACAGCCCAACCTGTTTCTGTTCTCTCACATACTGGGGGAGACAACACAAACATATTGGCTGTTCACTCTCTTTCCAAGCGCTCATCAATGGCTGGTTATCGAGCAGCATTCATGATCGGTGATTCAGTGTTAATCGCAAGGATTCGCGAAATTAGAAAGCATGGCGGAATGATGGTGCCGCTTCCTGTTCAAAAAGCAATGACAGTTGCATTGACTGATGACAAACATGTTGTCGAACAACGTGCCCGCTACAACGCACGCAAAGATGCATTACGTCCTGCCCTAGAAGCTGTCGGATTTACAATTGAGTTTAGTAATGCAGGTTTGTATCTATGGTGCACCCGCAATGAAGATGCTTGGGAGAGCGTTTCCTGGCTGGCACAACGCGGAATCTTGGCAACACCAGGTTCCTTCTATGGCAGCCAAGGTGCCCGTCATATACGTATTGCAATGACAGCCACAGATGCTCAAATTGCTGATGCCGTGCAACGTATTAAGGCTTAATTCATGGCTGTCGCGATTTTATTAGTTGGTGGTTTCGGCACACGCCTTATGCCATTAACTAAAAACACGCCAAAACCAATGCTCACCGTGGCTGGCGTGCCGGTAACAGAACATCAACTCGCAATGGCAAAGGCTGCAGGGATCACCGAAATAGTTTTAGCAACCTCTTATCTTTCTGAAGTGTTTATTCCTTACTTTGGCGATGGATCTAAGTGGGGCATGAAAATTAAGTATGCAGTTGAAAAAGAACCACTTGGAACCGGTGGTGCAATCCGAAATGCCGCCAAATTGCTAGATTTAAGTGAAGCAGTTGTTATCTTAAATGGAGATGTTTTGAGCTCTCATAATTTGGCAGAGCAAATTCGTCAGCATGAAGCACATGATGCTGATGTGACTTTGCATTTAACTCAGGTGGAGGATGCAAGGGCATTTGGATGCGTTCCGACCGATAGTGATGGCCGAGTGAGCGCATTTTTAGAAAAGATGGAAAACCCAGTAACTAATCAAATTAATGCTGGATGTTATGTTTTTAATCCTCGGGTTATTTCGACAATTCCATTAGATACAGTGGTTTCAGTTGAACGTGAAACTTTTCCGGAACTAGTTGCAAGCGGGGCCAAGGTTTTTGGATATCTAGAAAATGCTTATTGGCTAGATATCGGGACTCCACGAGCATTGCTAAAAGCTTCAATTGATATCGTTCAGCGAAGCGGTGAGTTTTTGGTTATGCCGGGATCAACAATTGATCCCACCGCTGTGATTACTGGCGGCAGTTGTATCGGCCCTGGTTCAACTGTTGGGGCAGGGGCACATATTGATGGCTCCATTATTGAAGCTGGCTCTGTCATTGGCCCGAATGCAACAATTTCTGATTCATTTGTGGCTGCTGATGCCAAAGTGGAAAATAATGCGAAAATAACCTCATCTTTTGTGACAAATAGCGAAATTCTTTCTATTCCATAAGGATTTACGCGTAAATGGTCAGAGCATTGACCGACTCTGGGCTTGACATGAGCGAGTTACAAGCGTGTAATTCACTCTTAAGAACGTCTTTTCCAAGAGGGATGAGACAACGAAAGCTAATGGAGCATCGACGTTATGCCGATTCAACCCGCAGCCCAGAACTCCCCAATCCCCACTTCAGGACCAACAGTCACACTCGCATCAGGCGAGAACATGGAACTCTCTTGGCAGGAGCGCGCACTCTGCGCTCAGACTGACCCAGAGGCGTTCTTCCCAGAAAAAGGCGGCTCCACTCGCGAAGCAAAGCGCGTATGTCTTTCCTGCGATGTTCGCGCAGAATGTTTGGAATACGCACTTGCACACGATGAACGCTTTGGAATTTGGGGCGGATTATCAGAGCGCGAACGCCGTCGCTTAAAGCGTCGCACTGCTTAAGGTTCTTGCATCTCTTAGGAGATAGCGAGATGTTCTTATGGCTTCCCTAGCCGATGTAGATAAGCATCGCGTAACCGCTGTTCTTGTTTCTCACAATGGAGCACTGTGGTTACCCGAAGTTGTTGCAGCACTGACTTCTCAAACCCGACCTATTGATTTAATAACGGCGGTCGATACAGGATCAGAAGATGCATCTACAAAATTATTAAAATCTGCACGAATCCCATTTTTTTCTACAGACCGTGAAACAGGTTTTGGGCAAGCAGTTTCATTAGCAGTTGATAAATTGCCTAAAGCTATTGAGCATGAATGGATTTGGTTAATTCATGATGACTGCGCACCAGCTCCAACAGCGCTCGCAGAGTTATTAAATGCAGTTGATGACCGCCCACAAGTTGTCATGGTTGGTCCAAAATTACTTGGTTGGCATGACAGAACACACTTACTAGAAGCTGGCATCAGTATTGCCGGCAATGGTGCACGTTGGACCGGACTTGAACCGTTGGAATATGACCAAGGCCAACATGATGGAATCCATGATGTTTTATCGGTCAGCACTGCAGGAGCGTTAATCCGCCGCGATGTGTTTGAAGAACTTGGCGGACTTGATCAAAACCTCGCACTATTTCGTGATGATGTTGATTTCGGGTGGCGTGCTCGCACGGCAGGACACTCAATAATTGCTGCAACTGGCGCAGTTGCCTTTCACGCACAAGCTTCAGCAACAGAGCGACGAAGGATTGATGTTGAAGGTGCGTTCTTGCACCGCCCATTACTTTTAGATCGTCGCAATGCTGCATATGTTCTACTTGCAAATTCTTCGTGGTGGATGATTCCGTGGATTGCAATCCAGTTATTTGGTTCAGCTATTGCTCGTGCAATTGGGTTTTTACTTGCAAAATTGCCAGGTTACGCATCTGATGAAATCTTGGCTTTCACAACCTTAATTCTTCGACCAGGAAAGATTCTTGAAGCCCGCAAGGTGCGCAAAAAGCAGAGATTTGTTAGTGCACGTGTTGTTGCCCCATACATTCCACCTCGCTGGTCTCAGCTGCGCTTAGGAACAGAGCGCTTAGTCGAGTCAATACGAACTAAAGTTTTTCCAGACAATTCTTCTGCAGCTGTTTCTGTTCTTGAATCAGTTGAAGATGAGGATCTATTAACACCAGTAAATACAAATAACTGGCTATCAATCTTCAAACGGCCTGAAGTTCTAGGTTTTTTAGCTTTAGCAGTAATCTCATTAGCTAATTCTCGTAACCGTTTTGGAGCTTTAGTTGGCGGAGCTCTTCCCATCTCACCTTCAGGTGCAACAGATTTATGGCGCACTTACTTTGAATCCTGGCATCAGGTTGGAATGGGATCCTCGCTGGCAACACCACCCTGGGTGGCAGTTACCGCTATCGCATCACTTGCTGTTTTAGGCAAAGTCCAATTTTTAATTACCCTATTTTTCTTGATAGCACCTTTGCTAATGATGTGGTCATGCTTTACGGTGTTGAAGAAGCTAACTAGCAACAGCTGGATTTCAGTACCGGCGGCATTCCTGTATGCGATTTCTCCAGTAACTATTGCAGCAGTTAGCTCGGGTCACATAGCCACACTCGTGTTGCTCATATTTGCACCACTAGTCGCAGTCATCCTTCATGACTGGTGGAGTATTGAGAATTATAGTTGGCGCAAAGTATTTTCTATTGCGCTTCTATTCTCACTTCTTTACGCATTTACTCTGATGAGTTTTGTCATTGCATTTACCGCAGCACTTGTTATAGCCATTGACAATTACGAAGAGTACGAGCTCACTAAAGACAAGTTGCTCTGGCAAGACCGCATTCTAAAAAGAGCAGCCCTTGTATTTGTTCCGTTTCTAGTCAATGCGCCATTTTCTTTTGAAGCTCTAATTCACCCCAGCAGATTCTTAACCGAACCAGGATTATTGATTCCAGGCGGCGGACCATTGGCAGTATTGCTAGGTAATCCAGGAGGAACTGGCTCAGTTCCACTGTGGTTAGTTAGTCCAATTTTATTGATTCTTGTGATTTCACTATTTTCCTCAACTCATGCTCGGAAAATTGCAGAGTATGGAATAGGAGCACTGGCTCTCGCCGTACTCGTGGGCTCTCTTTCAATTTCGACACATGGAAATGAAGGAGTCGCAAAGGTATGGGCTGGTCCTGTGCTTTCTATTGCGACTCTTGCTGCTGTTGCTGCAGGAACTGTGATGCTAGATCGACTTCGCGAAACATTGATTTTAAGTCACATTCATTACCGACATATTTTGTCAGCAATTTTGCTTTTTATAACAACCGCATATGCCGTGTTAACTATTGGGTATTCCGTCTCTGCAGGTGCTGATTCAGCAGTGCAAGCAAATCGTGCAACTGTTATGCCAGCTTTTCTCAGCGTTGAAGCCGACACTAAGATTTTGGTGTTGCGTGAAATTGGGAGTGAGAAAGAAAAGAAAGTTCAGTATTACATTTCTAGAGGTCAAGACATTTCCTTGGGAGAGCCTGATGTGGCCCCAAAACAAAACAAGGAAATTGCAATAGCAGCACGCGCATTGATTGATGGCTCAGGAATTAGCAGTAGTAAGACTTTAGGAGATTATGGGATTAAGTATGTTTTTGTAAAGAGTCCATTTAAGAAAGAGATTATTAGATCAATTGATGGACTTGGTGGATTTACTCGAACTTCAGCAACATCACTTGGTGTTGTGTGGAGTGTTAGTCAGCCAACGGGTCGACTTTTATTCGTCAACAAAGATGGAGTTAGGACTGTACTTGAGGCAGGAGATTTCGGTGCGCGCACCTATGTCCCAAGTGCCGGAACTTTGATTCTTACCGAGAGTTCGAACAGATCATGGCAGGTACTACAAAATGGTTATCGCTTGATTCGCACAAACAATGACATGGGATTACCAACATTTAATGTGACAGAATCTGGGGAGATTTCTTTAATTCATGATGGAACAGTTCGTAGAGCTTGGCTTTCTCTGCAACTCATTTTCTTAGTAGTAGTCATTGTTATGGCCCTTCCTGCTGGTCGCCGCAAGCGCGAGATTTCAGAAAAGGAGCTGGCATGACATTTAATCGACCACTCAAGTTTTTAGCTGCCTTACTTACGGTGGTGGGTATTTCAAGCATTCTTTCAGTTGCAGTTACAACGAAGAATTTTTCTGAAAGCTATCCAGCAGTTGTTTGCCCGCCAACTATAAATGGATTGGGATCACAAATTTCCCTGTCCTCTAAAAAGACACCATTTCAGAGACTTCAAAACCGTACGACAAAAACAACTCCAGTAAAGGTTTTACGCCTACCGGTTAACAAAGATTCTTTAGTCATTAGCTCAGAAGGTGCGACTCCTGTTGTGTGGCAAAGTAGAACTGGTAGCTGGGCTGGAGGCGCGCTGTGCACGGGTCCTGCATCATCACAATGGTTTGTGGGCGGAGCAGCAGATGTAACAACTCGAGGCCGTTTAATAATAGTTAATAGTGGACTCAGTGATGCTGTCGTTGATATTGAAAGCTTCACAGAAAATGGCAAACAGCCACTGCGCACTGTAAACGTTGTGTCAAAGAATTATCTTGTTATCCCGCTTGATTCATTAGCACCTGGTGATAAGACTTTAACGGTGCATGTGGCACCTCGCTCTGGTCGAATTAACGCATTCATGATTGATGAGCAAGGTAAGGGTTTGAAAACTTTAGGTGGGGATCTAGTTAATCCTGCGGCAACAGCCAGCAAGAGCGTTGTTATTCCTGCAATCCCGAATCAGAATGCAAAGAACTCTCCTGCCTTGCCACATACCTTGCGCGTCCTATCTCCTGGTGATGTAGATGCAAGTGTCACTGTGGAGGTTTTGTCTGCAGATGGAGTATTTGTTCCAGTTGGATTAACTTCACGATCAATAAGTGCTGGAATTGTGACTGAGTTTGAATTAGACCCGAACATCACCTCGAACGTCTTGGCGGTGCGAATCACAGCCTCAGAACCTGTTGTTGCATCTGTGAAGTCCACAGTGGTTGTAACAGGTAGAAAAGATTTTGTATGGAGCTCTGCGGCTCCAGAGTTAGCGCCACTGACCATAGCTGTTACTGGTTTGACTCCATTTATTTCCTTTGCTGGTGAGCAAATCAGTGTTTCACTGGATGTCACTTTGATTAATGGGAAAGTTATTCGTCAAAATGTGAAGGGAACTGACATTGCCAATTGGCGTGTTCCGGCAAATGCCCGTTCCTTCACCGTTATTAAGGTTGGGAAAGCAACATTTGCAGGGGCTTTAGTCTCTTCAACCAACGGTTATGGCTACTTCCCGATTGCTGCAGGTAGCGTTCTCACAAAGATTGAAGTGCCAGATTCAAATATTCGCGTCTTAAATCCCTGACAATCCCAAGATTTATAGACGCTTCCCACTAATGTTGTGTGTATGAGAACACTAGGTGGGCGCGGATGTTCACGTGCAGGTTGCAGATCTCAGGCAACAATGACGCTGACCTATGTGTATTCCGAATCAACGGCTGTAGTTGGTCCACTTGCAACATTTTCTGAACCTCACGCTTATGACCTCTGCGCTGTTCACGGAGCACGACTAAAAGTTCCTCACGGCTGGAATGTGATTAAACAAGAATTAGATGGACAAACACAAGGTCCAACAGAAGATGATTTGATGGCTATTGCCGATGCTGTGCGCGAAGTTGCACTTAAAGAAATTCCAGAAGAAGCACCTGTTGAAAGTTCATCGGCGCAACAGCAAATTGGTCGTCGCGGACATTTACGCGCTGTTCCTTCTTAGGAAAATTTAGTGGACGAGTTCGCACACATTTTTAAGGCTTACGATATTCGTGGACTAGTTGATGTTGAAATAGATGTTGACTTTGCATTTGCAACTGGTGTTGCCTTTGCTCGTTTTCTGCAAATTGAACGAGAACCCGGAACAATTGTTATCGGGGAAGATATGCGTCCATCTTCACCACTATTGGCCGATGCATTCTCTGCAGGTGCAACATCTTTAGGGATGGATGTCATTCGTATTGGGTTGGCATCGACAGACATGCTGTATTTCGCATCTGGAAAATTGGGATTACCTGGCGCTATGTTTACAGCCAGCCATAATCCTGCCCAATACAACGGGATAAAGCTCTGCTTAAGTGATGCGCGCCCAATTGGTAAGGAATCTGGCTTAGTAACAATTGAGAATTTTGTTCGTGACGGATCACCGATCGCACTTCGAAATGTCGGCGTAGAAAAACAGCGTGACATGCTTGAAGAGTATGTGGATCACCTATTGACCCTTGTGGATATTAAAAACATCCGCCCTCTGAAAATTATTGTCGATGCCGGTAACGGCATGGCTGGCCACACCGCACCTGCAATCTTTGCTCGACTAAATTGCGAAGTTATCCCCATGTACTTTGAACTAGATGGAACCTTTCCAAACCATGAAGCTAACCCGCTTGATGAATCAACTCTGACTGACCTCAAGCAAGCGATGAAGGATCAGAAAGCAGATCTAGGTTTAGCTTTTGACGGAGATGCAGATCGTTGTTTCTTGGTTGATGAGCGAGGCGTTGCAGTAAATCCATCAGCACTCACCTCATTGATTGCCCATCGTGAATTGATCAAGCGCCCAGGCTCTTCGATTATTTATAACCTAATTTCATCCCGCGCTGTTCAAGAAGTAATCGATGAGAATGGCGGAGTTGGATTACGCAGTCGTGTTGGCCATTCATACATTAAGAAAATGATGGCTGAAAGTGGAGCAATTTTTGGTGGCGAACATTCAGGCCACTTCTACTTTAAGGAGTTTTGGCGTGCAGATTCTGGAGCACTTGCGGCCTTGCATGCGATTGCAGCCTTAGGTGAGAGGGAGACAACAATGTCAGTATTGCTTGCCCCATATAACAGGTATGTCATTAGTGGTGAAATAAATTCAAAGGTTGCAGATACTAAAGTGGCAACTGACCGTGTTGAAAAGGAATATTCAACAGATCAGACCTCAATTGATCATCTGGATGGACTTACAGTTAACGGGGATACCTGGTGGTTTAACCTTCGGCCATCAAATACGGAGCCATTACTTCGACTCAACGTTGAGGCTTCAACGCAGGCTCAAATGGAGACTATCCGTGATGCGGTTCTCTCGCTTATTCGCAGTTAACTCCCGTTTTCCATTAGAGAGTTTAAGCGTGTGGCGGTAATCTTTACCCATAGTCGCCTAGCACTGTAGAGCCCTACGCCTTAGGTACCCAAACAATTCTTTGAATACCACTTAAGGAGAAATACGTGAACGTTCCAGTAACAGCAACTCTTCCAGCACATGACATTGCAGATGCATCATTAGCTGCTGAAGGTAAGAAGAAAATCGAATGGGCAGAGCGCAACATGCCTGTCCTTGCTCAAATCCGTGAACGCTTTGAAAAGTCACAACCATTTGCAGGCGTGCGTATTTCTGCATGTATGCACGTAACAACTGAGACAGCTAACTTGATGCGCGTGCTTAAAGCAGGAGGAGCAGAGATTGCTCTTTGTGCATCAAACCCACTGTCAACACAAGATGACACTGCTGCAGCGCTAGTCCATGAGTATGGAATTTCAGTATTTGCTCGCAACGCTGTTGATCGTGATGGTTACTACAAGCACATTAACGCCGCTCTTGATATCGAACCTCACCAGGTATTTGATGATGGTTGCGATCTAGTGAACACACTTCACACAACACGTAAAGAATTGATTCCAGGTATCACTGGTGGTTGCGAAGAGACAACAACTGGCGTAATCCGTCTTAACCAAATGGCAAAAGATGGCGCGCTTCAATTCCCAATGATCGCTGTGAATGACACTGACACAAAGCACATGTTTGATAACCGTTACGGAACAGGTCAATCAACTCTTGATGCTGTATTCCGCGCAACAAACTTTTTACTCGCTGGTCGCGTAGTAGTTGTTGCTGGTTTTGGATACTGCGGTAAGGGTGTTGCAGAACGCGCAAAGGGTATGGGCGCTGATGTAGTCGTCACTGAAATTGATCCAACAAAGGCACTTGATGCAATGATGCAAGGCTTCCGCGTTATGCCGATGCTTGATGCAGCAAAGATGGGTGATGTGTTTATTACTGTTACTGGTAACCGCGATGTATTGCGCGATGAGCACTTTGCAGTAATGAAGGATGGCGCAATCATGGCTAACTCAGGCCACTTCGATATCGAAATCGATGTTGCATGGCTTGAGCAGAATTCTAAGAAGAAGAATGCAAAGATGCGCCACCAAACTGATGAATATGTATTGGCTGATGGCCGCCGCTTGCTTCTTCTTGCAGAAGGACGCCTTGTTAACCTAGGTGCAGCAGAAGGTCACCCAGCATCAGTTATGGATATGTCATTCTCTGATCAGGCTCTTACTGCTGAATACCTTGTTAAGGAAGCAAAGAACCTAAAGCCTGGTGTGCATGAAGTTCCTTCATACATCGACAAGGAAGTTGCTTCACTTAAGTTGATCAGCATGGGCGGTCGTATTGACGTTCTAACTCCTGCACAAGATATGTACCTGAACTCTTGGGAGCACGGTAGCTAATGACTTTAGTCATGGTCGTCGATGACGACCAGGATCTTGCGGAGATGCTTGGCATCGTTTTAACAGGTGCCGGCATTGACGTGGATCTAGTAAGTCGTGGCGATGAGGTTATGGATGTTTTTCGTAACAATCCACCAGATTTAGTGCTGTTGGATGTTATGTTGCCTGGACTTGATGGAATTGAAGTCTGCAAATTAATTCGCGCAGAATCAATGGTTCCAATCGTCATGCTTTCAGCTAAAGGTGACACGCAAGATGTTGTTAAAGGCCTAGAGGCTGGCGCAGATGACTACATGGTTAAACCATTTCGCCATCCTTCTGAATTGATCGCACGTATTAAAACTCGATTGCGCCGAACTAATTCTGACATTTCAGGGCTGCTAACAATTGGTGATTTAGCAATTGATGTCCAGGCCCACCAGGTTTTGCGTGCCGGGAAGCAAATTGCTTTAACTCGTCTTGAATTTGATTTATTAGTTGCATTGGCGAAAGAGCCAGGTCGCGTGTTTACTCGCGATGCGTTACTTAGTGAGGTGTGGGGTTATCGCCATTCCACAGATACT
>Ga0209296_1003562_pt1 | contig 10586 bp, 9 predicted proteins | sample S_130206_EF_Meta_FD_187319 | JGI IMG/M metagenome (GOLD analysis project Ga0209296, IMG submission 187319) | Freshwater microbial communities from Lake Simoncouche, Canada to study carbon cycling - S_130206_EF_MetaG (SPAdes) (version 2) | ecosystem: Environmental > Aquatic > Freshwater > Lake ...
GCGAGTTTGCCCAGCGCAATCTTGCCTTCAGGAATGAGAACGGCAGGAACCATTCCAGCTTTGACTGCATAGGCAGCTGCTGATGCTGATGTATTTCCAGTTGAAGCACAGATAACTGCCTTGGCACCATCTTCTGCAGCCTTTGTAATCGCCATTGTCATACCGCGATCTTTAAAAGAACCTGTCGGGTTGATGCCCTCAAACTTCACCCAGACATTGTTGCCAAGCATTTCAGAGAGAACGCATGCATAGATAAGAGGTGTTCCACCTTCTCGCAAAGTAACGATGGGAGTCTTTGCAGAGACAGGTAAGCGATGGCGATATTCCTCAATCACTCCGCGCCACTGATGCGCACCAGACTTCTTTGAAAAGATGCTCATTAGGAGATAGCTCCCTCAACGCGAATAACGCTTGAAATCTTTGTGACCATTGGCATCTGCTCTAGCGCTTTAACAGTTGCTTTGAGTTCGCCTTCTGTTGCTCGGTGAGTGACAATGATGAGCTCGGCATCTTGGTGGCGGCCATTTTGATCAACAGTCTGAATAGAGACTCCTTGATCAGCAAATACCTTTGCAATTGCAGCCAAAACACCTGATTTATCTTCTACCTCAAGGCGAATAAGAAACTTGGTCTTTGTAGTTTCAATCGGTGCGATATCGCGATCTGCATAATCTGTCTCACGCTGACCAATGGAGTTCAGGGCAATATGTCGAGAGACCGCAACAATATCTCCAAGAATTGCAGATGCAGTTGGCTGTCCACCAGCGCCGCGACCATAGAACATCAAAGGCCCGGCAGATTCAGCTTCGATAAAGACTGCGTTAAAGGCATCGCGCACAGATGCAAGAGGGTGGCTCTTATCAATCATGACTGGGTGCACGCGCACTGAAATTTCATCTGCTGGTGTGAGCTCTGCGATGGCGAGCAACTTAATAACATGGTCCATTGATTTAGCAATGGAAACATCTTCTAAAGTGATCTTTGAAATTCCTTCACGGTAGACGTCATCGACTGTCACGCGTGTGTGGAAGGCAAGACCGGAGAGAATCGCAGCCTTTGCAGCCGCATCAAATCCTTCAATATCAGCAGTCGGATCTGCTTCTGCATAACCAAGTTCTTGCGCCTCTTTAAGGACATCTGCGAATTCACGGTTATCTTCATGCATCTTTGTGAGAATGTAATTTGTTGTTCCATTGACGATACCCATTAAGCGAGTAACGAAGTCACCGGCTAAAGAATCACGCAGTGGGCGAATAATGGGAATCGCACCAGCCACGGATGCTTCGTAATAAATATCTTCACCCTTTGCATATGCTGCTGTGAATAGATCTGCACCATGGCTTGCAAGCAGCGCCTTATTAGCTGTGACGATAGATTTGCGATTGTTGATTGCTGTCATAGCAAGTTCGCGAGCAGGTTCAATTCCACCCATAACTTCAACAATCAAATCGATATCTGGATCATTAACAATCGAGAATGGATCTGTGGTGAAGAGAGCCGGGTTTAGTCCTGGGTAATCCTTGAGTGTGCGCACCGCAATGCGAGTCAGTTCAATCTTCACGCCAGCGCGAGTTGAGAGTTCTGCTGTGTCGGAAAGGAGCAGGCGGGCTACTTGGCTTCCGACAACGCCGCAGCCGAGCATGCCAACGCGAACTGGTTTATCTGCGGGGCTCATAAACCTATTCTTTCACATCAAGTGAGAGCAGGTCTGCCTCATTTTCTCGACGCACAATTACGCGGGCTTTTCCATCTTTTACTGCAACAACAGGTGGTCTTGGCACATGATTGTAATTACTTGCCATGCTGCGGCCATATGCACCAGTAGCTGGAGTTGCAACCAGATCTCCTGGGGCAATATCTGATGGAAGTTGAATTTCATTAATAATGATGTCGCCTGTCTCACAATGCTTTCCAACAAGGCGAACAAGAGCCAGAGGCGCAGTTGAATTGCGCTGCGCAATCACTGCTGTGTATTCGGCGTCATAGAGAGCGGTGCGTGCGTTATCGCTCATTCCGCCATCGACAGAGACGTACTTGCGAATTTTCCCACCATCGACAACTACATCTTTGACAGTTCCCACTTCATACAGGGTAAACATTGTGGGCCCAACGATGTTACGCCCTGGTTCTAGTGATACCAATGGAATTGCAAGGTTGTGTTGTGCGCATGCCTTCTTCACTGCTGTATGAATCTGTGGCAGAACATCACTTGGTTCAACAGTGACATCACCATCAATATAAGCAATACCAAATCCCCCACCTAGATCGAGTTCTGGTAACTCTTTTCCATATGCGTCGCGATACTTCGCCATAAAACCAATGAGGCGATCTGTTGCAATCTCATGTGCTTCCGAACCAAAGATCTGTGAACCGATATGGCAATGCACTCCAAGGAGTTCAAGTTCAGGATGTGTTGCAACAGCTTCAACTGCAGCCCATGCAGCACCGGAAGCGATAGAGAAACCAAACTTCACATCTTCATGTGCAGTGGAAATCTTCTCGTGTGTGTGGGCTTCAATGCCTGGGGTTAGGCGAAGCATTACCGCTTGGCGCACACCGTGCTTTTTCGCAGCCGCTGCTACTCGCTCTATCTCAAAGAGTGAGTCCATCACGATGGTCTTAACGCCAACTGAGACTGCGCGATCTATTTCAGCAACAGATTTATTGTTGCCATGTACTTCAATCTTCTTTGGATCAATTCCACCATTGAGCGCAACAGCGAGTTCTCCCCCAGTGCATACATCGATACCGATTCCGATATCAGCAATCCATTGCGCAACAGCAGTACAGATAAAGGACTTTGCAGCGTAGTAGATAGTTCCTGCATGTGAGCCAAATTCAGATTGCAGCCCATTGTGCCAAGCAAGAGCACGAGAACGATATGCATCTTCATCGATAAAGAATGTTGGGGTGCCAAACTCTTTTGCTAAGTGGGCGGCAGGAATTCCTGCAAGGCTCAAGCTTCCACCAGCAAGGGATGCATTCTTTGACCACATATTCGTTGACATCGTTACATCCTCTCCGGGGCAGAGACACCTAGTAGGTCAAGGCCATTAGCAATTACTTGCATCGTTGCCGCAGATAGAGCTGCACGCGCTGAGTGAATAGGTGCAATTGTTTCATCACCTAAGGGAAGAACTCGGCAATCTGCATAGAAGCCGTGATAGACCCCGGCAAGTTCTTCAAGATAGCGAGCAACGCGATGTGGTTCGCGGAATTCTGCTGCACTTGCAACAACACGTGGGTATTCAGCAAGGGCGCCGAGCAATTCATTCTCACGATCATGGGAAAGTTGTGATGGATCAAAGGAAACAAGGTCAGATGAAATTCCAAGCTCGGCTGTGTTGCGTAAGACTCCAGCGATGCGGGCGTGTGCGTACTGCACGTAATAGACAGGATTCTCATTTGTATTGCGGCGCAACACATCAATATCCATCACCATCGGTGTGTCCACCGGATAACGAATAAGGGTGTAACGAGCAGCATCAACGCCCACCTTTTCAACCAGTTCTTCTAGAGTGATGATGGTGCCAGCGCGCTTTGAAAGCTTAAGTTCTTCGCCACCTTCCATAATCTTCACAAGCTGGCCAATCATGATTTCAACGTTGTAATTGGCATCATCTCCTGCGCATGCAGCCGTGGCTTTCAGGCGATGGATATAGCCATGGTGATCTGCACCCAGCATGTAGATACAGATATCAAATCCGCGTTCGCGCTTATTGATGTAATAAGCAGTATCTGAAGCGAAGTATGTGAGGTCGCCATCTTCTTTGAGAATCACACGATCTTTATCGTCACCAAAATCTGTTGTGCGAAGCCAGACTGCACCATCTAATTCAAAGACATGTCCCTGCTTGCGTAATTTTTCAACCGCATGTTCAACGGCGCCTGACTCATGGAGCGAGCGCTCGGAGAACCAGATGTCGAATTTCGTATGGAAAGTTTCAAGAACTTTTTGCTGCTGTGCGAGTTGGACTTTGTATGCAGCTTCACGGAACTCTTCACTCGTTGAAATTGCTGGATTTGCAGCCACAACTTCCTTCGCAAGATCTGCAATGTAATTTCCTTGGTAACCATCTTCGGGAATGGGTTTGCCAAGGGCAGCTGCCTGCACAGATTGGCCGAACAAATCCATCTGGCGACCACGGTCGTTGATATAGAACTCTCGTGTTACTTGTGCACCTGCAGCGCTTAAGACGCGACCAAGTGAATCACCGACTGCTGCCCATCGCGTGTGACCCAAGTGCAGTGGTCCAGTTGGGTTAGCGCTAATAAATTCAAGATTGATTTTTACGCCAGCGAGCGCTACTCCACGACCGTATTCATATCTATTGGTAAGAATGGTGCGCACGAGTTCAGCTTGGCTTGCACGATCTAAGGTGATGTTAATAAATCCTGGTCCTGCGATATCAACCTTGGTAACCCCTGCAATAGATGCAATCGCACCTTGAAGGATGGTCGCAATCTCACGTGGATTCTTGCCAGCTGCCTTCGCTAGTTGGAGGGCGATGGAGGTGGCGTAATCGCCATGGTCGCGATTCTTGGGGCGCTCAAGAGTGATGCTCTCGGGGGCGCTGCCCTCTATGAGCCCCTTGGAAAATGCAGCCGCAATGACAGCCTGAATGTCGGCTGAGAGTTGATCTGCAAGGCTGGGCATGAGGCAAGGTTACCCGTTCACGCATACGCGAGGTCGCCCATATAGCTACCAAGTGTTACCCAATCGTTAGCAACCGGGCTGGCTTTCTCAGTGAAGGTGCTAATACCTTTACCTCACCCGTCGCAGACCATAAACAGGAATGAAAAATCTTCTTTCTGGGTTTTCGACTTTTCGAAAGGTCACTACATACATGACAAAGCGTCGTAACGCAGTAGCAGCGGTCATCGCATCAGCTGCACTTGCACTCACAGGCTTCGTTTCAGCATCATCAGCTTCAGCTGCTGGCACACAGGTTGGCGTAATCCTTCCTGATGCTGCTTCATCAGCTCGCTGGGAAACAGCAGACCGTCCATTCCTTGCAGCAGCATTTAAGAAGGCTGGCGTAACAGCTGACATTCAGAATGCAAATGGCGACAAGGCAAAGTTCGCAACAATCGCAGATCAGATGCTTGCTAAGGGCGTCAAGGTCTTGATCATGGCTGGACTTGATTCACCATCAACAGCTGCTATCCAGGCAAAGGCTGCAAAGGCTGGCGTTAAGACAATCGATTACGATCGTCTCACACTTGCAGGATCAGCTTCATACTACGTTTCATTCGATAACGTTGCAGTTGGCAAGCTTCAAGGACAAGGCATCAAGGCATGTCTCGATGCAGCTGGTAAGAAGACAGCTTCAATCGTTTACTTGAACGGTTCACCAACAGATAACAACGCAACACTCTTCAAGCAGGGTTATGACTCTGTTCTTCGTCCATCAATCAAGTCAGGTGCTTACAAGCTCGTTGACGATCAGGCTGTTCCAGACTGGGACAACGCTAAGGGTGGAGTTATCTTCGAACAGCAGCTCACAAAGGCAGGCGGAAAGCTTGATGCAGTTGTATCAGCTAACGAAGGTCTTGGACTTGCAGCAGTTGCAGTTCTTAAGAAGAACGGTCTTAACGGCAAGGTATGCGTATCAGGTCAGGATGCAACAGCAGACGGACTTGCAGCAATCCTTACTGGTGACCTTTCAAACACCGTTTACAAGGCTGTAAAGCAGGAAGCAAACGGAGCTGCTGATCTTGCAATTGCATTGATCAAGGGCACAAAGGTTGCTAATGCAACAGGAAAGACAAACGATGGAAAGCGTGATGTTCCATCAGTTCTTCTTGTTCCAGTTGGAATCACAAAGGCTAACGTCAAGGTTGTCATCGCTGATGGCTTCCAGACACGTGCTGCTGTATGTAAGATTGCAACAGAAGCTGTATGTAAGAAGAACGGTATCTAATTCATTAGATATCTAAGCTAGCAATAGCTAATGCTTACGAATCCGGTCCGAGGATTTCCTCGGGCCGGATTCGCATTAGTAAGATAAGAAAGTATTTTCAACCGCATACCGAGAGGCGCTCATGAGCACACCGTTGCTATCGCTCAAGGGAATTAATAAATCCTTTGGTCCAGTCCACGTTTTGAAAGATGTTAACTTCGATGTCTACCCCGGACAGGTGACCGCTCTTGTTGGCGACAACGGTGCAGGTAAATCAACTCTCATTAAATGTATTGCTGGTATTTACACACCAGAAAGTGGCGAGTTCCTCTTTGAGGGAAAGAACGTCACTATCGATGGACCTCGAGCTGCCACTGCGCTCGGCATCGAAATTGTGTATCAAGATCTTGCTCTCTGCGACAACCTCGACATAGTTCACAATATGTTCCTCGGTCGCGAAGAGAAGAAGGGAATCACTCTTAACGAAACTTCTATGGAGTCACTTGCTCGCAAGACTCTCGATGGTCTTAATGTGCGAACTGTGAAATCAATTCGTCAGACCGTTTCATCTCTCTCCGGTGGTCAACGCCAGACTGTTGCTATCGCCCGCGCAGTTCTCTGGAATTCAAAGGTAGTTGTACTGGATGAGCCAACTGCAGCACTCGGTGTTGCTCAAACAGAGCAAGTACTCAATCTTGTTCGTCGCCTTGCAGATAAGGGCCTTGCAGTAGTTCTGATTAGCCACAAATTGATTGATATCTTCCAGGTCGCAGATAACATCGCAGCGCTCTACCTCGGAAATATGGCAGCACAGGTTAAGAAATCTGATGTCACCACAAACCAAGTGATCGAACTGATTACGACGGGTAAATCTGAAGGGGTGACAAAGTAATGAGTACTCAAACCACTTTAGAGAAAGAGACTCTCAAGGGAGCAGCCTCTAACTACCTTTCGCGAGTCAAGGCTGGAGATATCGGTTCTCTTCCTGCTGTCCTAGGTCTTGTCTCACTCGTTGCAGTATTTGGTGCAATGTCTGAGTTCTTCCTTACAAACCGCAACTTTGCAAACCTACTTACTCAAGCAGCACCGGTGATGGTGATTGCTATGGGACTTGTATTTGTTCTGCTCCTCGGTGAAATCGATCTCTCGGCCGGTTATGCATCTGGTGTGTGTGGCGCAGTTCTTGTGCTTCTTGTTACCAATCATGGTTGGAGTTGGTACACAGCACTTGGCGCAAGCATCGCAGTCGGTGCTCTACTCGGTGTGCTTATCGGAACTCTTGTCTCTCGACTTGGTATTCCTTCATTCGTTGTCACTCTCGCCGCCTTCTTAGCTTTCCAAGGCGTGCTTCTCCTGCTCGCAGGTGAAGGTGGAACAATTCCTATTGCAGATAAGACTATTTTGGCAGTTGAAAATAGCAATCTCACACCAATGCAAGGATGGATTCTCTGGGCAGTGACCTCTGCTCTCTATGTCGTTGGTGGGCTCAACCGCATCAACTCACGACGTAAGGCAGGACTTGTTGTTGAATTAACACAGCTCTGGGCGATGAAGACCGTTGCTCTGCTGGTCATCACAGGTGGTGCGGTCTATGAACTCAATCAAGAGCGTGGTCTATCTGCAACAAATAGCACCAAGGGTGTTCCTATCGTTGCGCCTCTGATTCTTGTCATCCTGATTGCAGGCACTTTCTTGCTTTCAAAGACAGCCTTTGGCCGTCACATCTATGCAGTGGGTGGAAATGCCGAAGCTGCGCGTCGTGCAGGTATCAATGTAAAGCGTGTTCGCACTATTGCATTTGTACTCTGTTCAGCACTTGCTGCAGTTGCCGGAATGCTCTTTGCATCTCGTATGAACTCAATCTCACCTTCAACTGGTGGATCATCAACGCTTCTCTATGCAGTTGGCGCTGCAGTCATCGGTGGAGTTTCACTCTTCGGTGGAAAAGGTCGCATGCGCGATGCAATCCTCGGAGGACTTGTTGTGGCAGTTATTGATAACGGTATGGGTCTTCTTGGATACGGTGCAGGAATTCAATATCTTGTAACCGGTGCGGTTCTCTTGGTTTCAGCTGGCGTTGACGCGATTTCTCGTCGAGGAGCGCTAACAAACTAAGTAATAAGCACGGATTTGTTGCATCAGCCAAAGGCGCGTAACCTTTCGCATGCAACTCCAGCGGGAGTGGTGAAATGGCAGACACGCAAGTCTTAGGAACTTGTGCTCCGGCGTGCGGGTTCAAGTCCCGCCTCCCGCACCATCAATTATTGATTTAATTGCCCCATGGCAAAGCGATCTCCGGCAAAGATAAAGAAGCTTCGTGGCGAAGCTATGCGCGCAGCCGCTGCGCGTAAAGCTGAACGAGCAGTCTCTGCCTCAAATCACAACGATGTAGATCTAGATGCCTATGCCGGCGTTGATGGCCCATGGCGTGAACTTGGCCTTGCAGCACCTGTGCGCAGAGCGCTCATTGATGAGGGCTATTACAAGCTCAGTGACCTGCGTAAGACCTCACTCGATGCCATCAAGGAGCTACACGGCATGGGGCCAAATGCCATTCGCATACTCACATCGGCTATGAAGAAGGCTGATCTCTCCTTTAGAAAGTGATCTTGCAAGTAACTTGCAAAGAAGATTGATAGGCGATTTTTCATTTTAATTTCTTCCAGTTAATATTTCCCACGTTCACGAGTTCTACGTATTAGCCCCGGCTCAGTAGACGGCAACCCTCCACCGCGGTGGGGTGCTCCGGGTGACGAACAGGTCAGTTCACTGGCAAGCGCGAGTTTCAATGTTGAAGATATCGCTCGAACTAATGACTGACATCTACTGCGATGGAGATATACATGTCTAACAATTGGTCTTTTGAGACTCTACAGATTCATGCAGGGCAAACTGCAGATCCGACAACAGGTGCACGCGCACTTCCGTTGTATCAAACAACTGCTTATCAATTCCGCGATACCACTCACGCGGCAAATCTCTTCGGTCTTGCCGAACTAGGCAACATCTATACACGCATCATGAACCCAACACAGGATGCTGTAGAGCAACGTCTTGCTGCCCTTGAAGGTGGCGTTGCCGCGCTCCTTCTAGCATCAGGATCTGCTGCAACTACATTTGCCGTTCTTAACGTTGCTGAAGCTGGAGATCACATCGTCTCAAGCCCAAGCCTCTACGGCGGCACATATAACTTGTTCCACTACACGCTACCTAAGTTTGGTATCGAAGTAACTTTCGTTGATGATCCAAATAACCCTGAATCATGGAAGAAAGCTGTAAAGCCAAATACCAAGGCATTCTTTGGTGAAACTATTGCAAATCCTAAGAATGAAATCCTTGATATTAAGGCAATTGCAGATGTCGCTCACTCAGTTGGAGTCCCACTTATTGTCGATAACACCGTTGCAACCCCATATCTGATCAAGCCAATTGATTTCGGTGCAGACGTTGTTGTTCACTCAGCAACTAAGTTCCTATCTGGCCATGGCAATGCTGTGGTTGGCGCAATCATCGATGCTGGAAAGTTCGACTATGCACAGCATCAAGATCGCTTCCCAGGGTTTAATAAGCCAGACCCTAGCTATCACGGCCTTGTCTTCTCACAGGCCCTCGGAGTTGGTTCAGCCTTCGGTGCAAACCTTTCTTACATCTTTAAGATTCGCTTACAACTACTTCGTGATATTGGAGCTGCAGTTTCACCATTTAACGCATGGTTGCTCGCGCAAGGTCTTGAAACTCTCTCACTTCGCATGGATCGCCATATTGAAAATGCTAAGGCAGTTGCAACATGGTTAGAAGCACATCCAGATGTTGAAAAGGTGAATTACGCAGCGCTGAAGTCATCCCCATGGAACGCACTTGCTACCAAGTACGCACCTAAGGGACCTGGCGCTGTTCTCTCCTTCGAGCTCAAGGGTGGCGTTGAAGCAGGAAAGAAGTTTGTTGAATCACTCAAACTCTTTAGCCACGTTGCAAATATCGGTGATGTTCGATCACTGGTAATTCACCCAGCAACAACGACTCACTCTCAGCTCTCACCAGAAGAACAGTTAGCGGCTGGAGTAACACCAGGGCTAGTACGTCTAAGCCTTGGCCTTGAAAATATCATTGACATCAAGGCTGACCTTGAAGATGGTTTCACTGCCGCGCGAGGTTAATTAGTAAAGCTATAGATCAACAGAAGGCCGCCACATGTAATCACCATTGCTGTGGCGGCTTTTGTGTGTAGCCATTTTTTACCTGCACCTGTAAATGTACTCGCGAGCAATATCGCACCTGGAATAATCAGAATGAGACTGTGAGAAAGTACAGAGTTCTTGCCTGTTTGATAACGAAGATTGATGAGGCCGACTGCGAGTAATAGATACCCACCCATACGAAAGTTGTTAATTCGCTGCATATTCATAAATAGATAGTAAAGCAGAAGGGCGCCGGTTTCCCGACGCCCTTCCCTAATTAATGTAGTTAATTAGTGATCTGCTGGCATGCCTTCAGCATGTGACTTCATACGAGCGATCTTCAAGATTGTTAGACCGAATACGCACTTCGCAAGAATATCTGCGATTGTGTAACCGACCTGTACACCTACGAATGATGACGCTGTTGGATCGCCGTTCATTCCAAGGATGTATGAAACTGGGTATACGCCCCATGTAGCGATGAGAAGAAGACGCAAGCGTCCGA
>Ga0209296_1003563_pt1 | contig 10584 bp, 12 predicted proteins | sample S_130206_EF_Meta_FD_187319 | JGI IMG/M metagenome (GOLD analysis project Ga0209296, IMG submission 187319) | Freshwater microbial communities from Lake Simoncouche, Canada to study carbon cycling - S_130206_EF_MetaG (SPAdes) (version 2) | ecosystem: Environmental > Aquatic > Freshwater > Lake ...
GGTGCCAATAGGTTCGTAACCGTCCCAACAAGCGTTCTCTAATCCACCTTCTTCCATCTTAGTTGATTTAACTCCACTGAGTTCTAACTTAATGCGTCTAATCATTGCAAACTTATCCATATTACTTCGTAATTTTTCTAAAATCTTTATAGCTTAATTCTTTTTCGTAAAGAAATACTGACTGGTAATTTAAGTGTATCCACTTTAATAAATCACCTACTTCAATTTTATATTTTATTTCCAAATCCAAAGAAATTATTCTTTCAAAATAATTAACTTTATTGTCGTTTAATTCAGCTTCACTTGGCGTTGGTAAAAAATCTATCATTCTTCTATTACTTTATTAGATTTTAATCTTTTATTTTCTTGTTTTAGACTATCAATTGTTGCTTCAAGTCTAACAATGTGGGCAGTAAGTTCTTCTATTTTATTTGATAAGTCATCTATAATTGTTTGATAAACTTTGATAGATTTTTCCAAATTATCTAATCTACCGCCTTCAATTTCATTTTGATTCTTTTTGTATCCGACGAAATATCCTATTGCGGCCGTTATAATTGTTAAAATTATTTGTTCTATCATATTAGTAGCAGTCATAGCAAGGCGGAGAAGAAGATTCAATTTCAGAATAAGATGGCATTGTTCTTCTTATTCTTTCTCTTGAAAGTCCTGTTCTCGTTGTGTTAAACAAAGTTATTGGTGAATTGTATTTGGCTGCCCGGTCTGGAATCATCCCGTCAATTGTATTTGTAGCAAGATATTGTGGGAATTTGTTTTGGCCACGGCCGGTTATCAAATAGTCGGTCAAACGTTGTGAATAAAAATCGCTGCGTTGTTTTTGGATACTTCTAAGATACTTCATTGTTTCAATGTCTACCGAAGTAGCTGATTCCATTTGACCCTCAACAATGCCTCTGTTCATAGTTCTATATTGTAGTTGTGGAATCATTTCGAAATAGGCTGTCTGAATGAGGTAGTCCGCAATATAATCGTTTACCAATATCAATTCATCCGCATTAAATGTATTACCGGTCACGGTAACTTGGTCAAGTAAGTGATGATAGAATTGGGAACCCAATAAGTTTTGTAGATGTATATCTTGTGCGATACCTATTTCAGCGCGTATAACATCCATATCAACGTTCTTGTTAATATTGGTAAATGCTTTTAATTTAACTTCTGATATCAATAATTTCTTAGCCATATTATACTTGTGTTGGGGTTTCTGGTTTATTTACTACTTCAGGGTTCTGAACGATATCACCTGATTCGTAGATTGTCATTGGTTTGATACTGAAGTTGGTAGGCTTCTCAAACTTCATTGATACCAATTTATCAAAAGTTCTTAACAATTCTTTCTGATAAGGTTCAATTACGGTACGTCTGAAGTACATAATGTGTGTATCGATTTCATCTTTGCTACCCAATTTGTTTGCTGTACTGATACCAAATAGTTCACCGGAACTTACTCTATGTCCTGACAAGATAGTTCTTACAATGTCCTCATATATAGTTGTATAATAACCATCGTTTCCTGATGGTGATATTTGTGTAATACGTGGTGATAATTCAGCTGATTCATTAAAAGATACAATTGGTCTACCTGCATTGTTAACCGATGAGTATTGCTCTTCAAGACCACGTGTGATAATTCTTTGTTCTTCTTCACCAGGTATACCATTTACGAAGTCAATCCATAAAGATGGCAACATACCATTCTTTAGATTGTTTGCGTGGAACTCCTTGATGTTTACATCTATCTCAATTGCTGCCAATGCTCCCGAATAATCCGGTTGTGGATAATAAAATTGTGAGGGTACATATTGCTTATAATAGAAGATTTGAGATGGTTCTGATTCATCTTGTGAAAATGCCGGATATTCTTCAACACCAAACTTTTTCCAATTGGACCAATCAGATGAATAAAAATATTTATCAACCTCATCAGTTTCCATATTAACTTTGGCACATCTTACTCTTGAAAAATCAAGGTGATAGATTTCAGCAATTGATGCTTTATCTCTTGTCCAAATTACATTTAATGCATACCCACCAAATAATACAAGGTCCAATGCACATTTTGCAAGCACCTCGGTTACATTTTCTTTCTTATTGATTAGGTTAACTGCGGCCATTGGATTATTCTCCGATACCAAACCATCACCTAATATTTGTTCTTTCTTGCTCGTAATGATTGCCTTATGTATTGCACAGTTTTGATATCTGCTTAATAGATAATTTGGCATCATATTATTTTCACCATAACTAACCCAAGGTTGTCTGTTGTTAAATATCTCACTAAACACCGGTAAAAAAGGTTCCTGTGAAAATGTCTGTTTGCTTAAGGCGTATTTTGGTTTTGCTTTTTCTTCGCTCATATTATTCGATATATATATAGTTTTCATTATCTTCATTCGTTGAAATGTATTCAATGAATGATGGCAATTCTTGTGTTCCAAGTAATCTTGCCATACCGGTATAAACCAAAGTGGTTACATTGCCGTATATTTTTAGTTCGTATTGTCCTGCGTAATTTAAATCATCTGTTGTAAAATCTAATACAATTTCACAGTACCTATCATTCTCGCCAAATTGAGCATTGTTAGATGTACTGATGGTATAGTTCTTTACCTCTTGCGATAGAACGTGTCTAAAGTTTAATGTATATCCTGTAAAATCGGTACGTGAATTATTATTGATATTTAGTACCAATTCATTAATCTGTCCTTTTTCTAATAAAATCATAGTGATATGTATATAAGTAAATATAATTTTTTTCAAATTGAATTCATATATATAAAAAAAGGTGAACATTTATGTCCACCCTTTTAACCTATATAGATATTAAACCTTTCAACGGGTTTAGATTATCCGTTAATAGTAGCACCTGCGAATACAGTTGCTAAAGCTCCATCAATAACTCTACTCGGCTCCGCTTCTTGTGCCGTGAATGTGTATGAGAAACCATTTTTATCTCCCAATGCAAGACCTGTAGAAGCGTTTCCACCGCTAAGGTATGAGAAGTTTACTTGACCCATTAGATACTGAGTATCGTTTTGGTCAATAATAATTATTTGAAGGTTGTCGTTTTGGCTTAAAAGTTTTAATTGATTCCTTTTTTCGGTATCGTATTTGTAAAAAGAAGCTTCTAACACTTGCTCGAAATAAATTGTACCATTCTCGTAAGATTTGGTGATATTCTGAGTATAAGATGAAGTTCCTCTTTTTAATTCAAAACCATATAGAGTAGTTCCAGTAGTTGAAGTTGCACCTGTGATTGCACCATCGGCATCATAAGTATAACCTGTAATCATACCGGGGCCGCCCGCTATATAGAGCTTTTTCGCTCCGCCTATCGAATCTGAACAACCTAACGCCTGACCACTTGTGATATAACAAGACATATATTTTTATATTTTAATTTTCTAATTTATTATTTTTTGAAAGGGACTTTCACCCTCTCTGTTTTTATTTGTGTTTATATTATGATAAACCGTTTGTTGCAAAATATGCAGTTGAACCAAACTTAGCAACTTGAGCGCCATAGTTATAGTTACCACGGATACGAACCTCATCATTATCACGTGACCACCAAATATCTAATTTCTCGTGGTCTGACAATAAGTCAAATCCTACGATTGTGTATTCTTTTGGACCGATAGTGATTTTGTTTGAACTGTTCAAACCGATTGTTGGAACTACCTTAACGTTTGTGTTAGGGTGAATAGCTTCCATATTACCGGTAATACTTGTACCGCCTATGTAATTGGTAAAGAAGTTATTTCTCGTAAGGGCCTGTACGTATAGGCGGAAGTAAGCATATGACATAAATACAACTAAGTCTTCACGAGCCATTGCGTTATCATCTAAAGCGTTGATAATTAAGTCAACCTCAGTGATAGGGTTACCTGATACACCGTAAGCTGCTGATGCTGAGAATGCAGTACCTGCAGATACTCCAACACCTGTTTGACCTGAAGCGATTAAGGTTTTGAAACCATCGAAACAGTCACCACCTGCTGTAGTAGCTTGCCATAATTTTTGCTCAATTCTTTGTTGAATCTGCTTAACCTTCAAATCGGCGATAACCTGCTCGAAAGGAACTGATTCTTCAGTTTGACCTGGTGTTAATAACATTGACTGGTACGTTGAGTACAACGAGTCCGGACAAAGCGATTCATTAATCCTCTCTGGGCAAACTGTAATGTTTCTTTGAGTTAAAGTTGTTGTACCTGATGCTGACCATCCGCAGGCTCCCGCTTGGAATGCCGGTGTAGAATCTACCAAGTTCAAAGTTTGAGTACCTTTAATACCTAACTTCACGTTTGCATAAGTAGGAGTTGTTGCTCCAATTAATGCTTTAGCCATAAGCTCTTGTGATGACTGGTCAGTAAAACCAGTGATACTTGAAACTACATAGGCAAAATCTTCTTTTGAATATTTTTTCATTTTTTTAAATTTGTTAATTTTTTATTTATTTTTTAATGCCATAATGGCTTTAATTTTAAATTCTTCGGAATTCAATCTATCTTCCACTGCTGAAAAATCTGTCTTTCCTGATTTAATTGGCTTTGCTGCCGGTTCTTTCTTGAACGCCTCAAATTCACTTTGCATTGAACTAACTTTAGATTCGATGCTACCCATCTTCTCTTCCATCTTCTTCAACATATTTTTCATCATATCGTACAATTCAATTTCAATGTTCTTTGCAGTATCTTCAGCATTTGCTGCAGCTACTTCATCAGCATTTTTAATTTCGTCTGCAACAACTTGTGCGTCAGCCATTTGTTGATTATTAGCTGTATCACCTTCAGATGGATTCATTGGTTCTGCAACCTCATCGATTTGTTCAATAACACCACCAACAGTTCTAACCTTGGTTCCGTCTTCTAATTCGTGCGTTCCATCTGGTGCAGGTATTTCTCCTTCAGCAGTTTTTACAACTACCTTAGCTCCTTGTACTAATGAATCACCTTCTACTTTAATTTCAGTACCATCAATTAATTTAGCATCAATGAACAATTCCCTTACTGATGTAATTACACCGCTCTCAACTGAAACCTCAAAGTTTTCCTTTAATTTGAATGTACCATCCTCAAGTGTAACTTGATTGAACTCTTCATTTATTTTCATAATCGTATTTCCTACCTCAAGTTTAGATACTTGAACAATAGTTTTGTTTTCATCAAGAATACCAAAAGATTGATACTCCTTTTCTTCAGATAAAAATCCAAACTCTTTCATAAGAGATTTAATTTTATCGACAGCTATTTTAGAGTTTGACATATTGTATTTTGTTTTCTAATATTATATATAAATTATTTTAGTTATTACCAGTTTGTTTTAGTATTTCTTCTAACTTAAACAAGAACATTTCTTCTTTGTTAAATTTGGCTACCTCTTCAAAGTATCCACTAACGGAGAATCCATTCAATTCACCGGCTTTAATCTTCTGCCATACCTTTTCACCATTTGGTGTTTTTGGTATTTTCATTGCAACCATCCAAGAACCAATAGGTACTTCAAAACCATACTTTCTTGATTTGTCATATTTCTCATCTTCAACAATCCAACTCTCGGTAACATAGATATCTTGAACTGCTTTACCATCGTGTTCCGTATCGTTGTTGCGTGTATATTGATTTTTCATATACTTGTCCGCAATCATTTTAATTGTATCAGGAGAGAAGAATACGTAATACGGTTCACCGGTAATTTTATCTTTACGTATAATCTTTTGATTTGGCAGCATTGCAACACCTAAAACAATTCTTTTTTCTTCATCGGTTGCAGCAAACTTCTGCTTGGACATATTATTTCTAATACTTTCTAATTTATTTGATGCCCATTCAATGCCTGATGTACCACCCCAAGCATCCCACATAAGACCACCACATCCTTCTGAATATGGTACATCTTTATTCTGTGCGTGTCTCGCAAATGATGCCATCCTTGATATTGTTTCTTCTGAAATGGGTTCACCCTTGGCAAGTTGGTTTGCACGTTGTTTTCCCACGTCAGTTCCACAACTACCCCAACCATTCTTTTCAGCCCAATCTAATGCTCTTTTCGCATTGTTCTTAGCTCCCTCCGGATAGTCTGAATAACTTTCAAAACTTTGCGTTTTACCGGTTGGTAATTCATCCTTATAAGCAGGTAAATTAGAAACGTCATAGTCAAATTGGATTGCTTCGATAAGTGGTGCGTTCTTTTTAATTGCCGCAATCTCATCTGGATTATTATCAATGTGTTTTGTAATACCTAATCTTCTTAGAGTTTCCCACTTTAATTTACCATTGGTAAAAATTACTTTATTTCTTGGAATACCTAATTTATCTGTTACTGCATAAACACCGGCAGATTCAAATGAACGTCTGCGTGTTACAACATATAAATTATCCTTTTGTCTTAAGATATCTTGAGCAAGTCTTTGACCTCTTTGTGTTGATAATGTATCATCAAAATCAATTGATATCTTTTGACCAACAAATGATTCATCAACTATTGGACCACCAACAACCCAAGCATCACAAGTTCTTGATGCAGCACATTTGAAATCAAATGCTTCACAGTAACCTAAGTCACCCGCATCAATAGTTGACCAAGCATCTTGACCACCAATACCTTGAGAAATACATTCTAACATACTTGGTGTCTTTACAAAGAATGCACAGTTTCCACATCTTGCTTTCTTTGCTGATTCTACATCACCACCAAACATCTTCGCTTTTGCTTTCCAATAATCCTCATTTGGTTCATTAGGATTTAACGGACCATAATGTGCTTCATCAATTGCTCTCTGTCTGTTTTCTAAATTAACAGCCACGTTCTGTGTTGCTTCAGGACATTCTTCTTGAAACTTATCTTTTGATAAACTTAAAGTTGCACCTTGTGTTAGCATACCACCTAAAGTTCTTTCAGTTCTTGGTGATGGATTACCTTTTGTTTTATTGGTTGCAGTATTTGCTTGGTCGTAACCTAATACTCTATAATCGGGGTCAGCCAAATCATTTGGAAAACCGGCAACTGTTACCTTACCTTTATTGACAGATGCTTTGTTAATAATATCAGCATCTTTCTTGTACTTAATTCTTTGCCATACGTGACGACAATTCCAAGAGTTTCTATATACCAAAGGAGATTGACCATAATCGTTTGTTGCATTCTCAATGTCTTCAACTCGGAATACCTTGTTTTGTCTAATTAATTCTCTGCAAAAATCTCTTGATGTAGGTATAATTGCGTCACCGCTAATTAATGGATTTAACACATATTTGTATCTTACCTTATATTCTTTTGTATCTTCAAATGAGGGAGCATTTGGGTCTGTACTTACAAAGTTTTCTTTACCTGTAACAGTCTCAAAAGAATCAACAACCCATCCATCGTTGAATAGGTCTTCCTCTGTCTCTGCGTTCGTCATTATGTGTTCAACATACTTATGGTCATCTGAAGAAAAATCGTGGCTTAAACCGCAACCATCTTGACACTCTCTATTAAACGCTAACCAATTGATTTCTATTGCCGGTTCTGATACCAATGATATTGAATCGATTCCTGATAACTCATCATCCTCTTCAATTTTAAGTTCAAATATTTTTTCCTTCTTAATCATATTATAAAATATAAAAAAAACTATTTTGATTTTTTTTTATAAAATATTAGGACGGTAAAAAAACTCGCCGTACATTTGTTCTATAATCTTAAACAAACAAAAAAATGGCAGACAAAAAATTATTTCATTCAGAAGGTGGTAATCTTTTTGAATTATTACAAACAGGTGGTGGTCCTGATTATAAATCATACACTATCGAATTATTCTCAACAGAAAAAAATAAATGGGTTAAAACCGGTATTTATTTTAAAACCCCATTTGATTTTTCAATTGATGATTTAATGAATGAAGCAAAAGAAAAAGTTGAACAATCAATATTTGCTTAAATTAAAAACCCCTCAATAGAGGGGTTTTTTAATAGGATTATTTTAAAGATGTATAATTTTATGAAAAAGATTAAATCCTATTTATTTTGTTGGAAATCCAAACTTTTCTTTTAATTCTTTTAATTGGTCATTAGATACCATTGTTAATTTACATTTTTTTACTTCATCCATTTGATTATAATCTGCTGCAGATAATAATGCCAATCTAATTAATGTTAATTCTTTTTTTGTAAATGTTAAATCTTTCATAATTTTTTTTTGTTTAATTTACTTTTTATTTTATCTTCCCTGCCCTCGGTACTTCTTAGGTTTTTGTTCCTTAGGGCCAAATGCTCTTTTTGCTTTACCTTTCTTCTTTTTACCGAAACTAATCTTTTGTGAGTTACCGGTTGATTTTGCTTTAGCCATATTATAATACAGATAGTTCTTTAAGACGAGCTTGACGTTGTTGAATTGATGTCATCTCATTCTCCACAACATACGCTCTCATTATTATTGGTTCGTTTACTTCTTTTGTCATTGGTTTATCATTTGATGCAACCATTGTATTTGAGTTAAATGCTGTTCCTCCACCCATCTGATTCATTGCAGATAAAAATGGTAAGAACATTGCGGTTGAATTTGCATTAATAACAGATTCACCATTTGATAGTCTTGCCGGTATGGAATCACTTGTTCCTGAACCAGGTCCACTAATCACGCCACCGGTTGCATAACCTCTAAAGTTACCATCAGCATATTGTGTTCCACCGGTATTAGCAGTTGTAGTCGGTTTTTTAAATTGTGATGTATTGATTGCTACCAATTTCTGTATACCTTGTGCAGTAATTGTTGCAATTGCTAAACCAGCTGATATAGTATTTCTAATAGCATATTGAATTGATAATGCATCACCTACCGGTCCTAATGCAGCAACTGAGGCTTTATATGCGAAGTTTGCTCTTTGAGTGTCAATTACAATCCTCGCTATAGCAATACCTGCTTCACCAATGGCTGCAATTTTTTGCATTTCTAAACTGTCGCCAAAAAGTGTACTTAAAAGACTAAAAGCATTGCTATACATTTCAACAGTTTTATCTGTTAACGTTTGTTTTGATTGAAGTTCTAATTGGTCTAAAGCTATTTTTCTTTGTGTATTTATAGCGTCATTTTGTAAACTACGTTGATTTAATTCATCACGTGTTTGTAAATATTTAGCGGTATCTATTAAACCACTAGCTCTACTTTCTTCTAACGCTTTTCGTTGTTCTGCTAAAATTATTTTTCTATCTTCATATTCTTTTTTATATAAATCTTTTAAAACTGTTCCACTTACCCTTACAGTTTCAATACCTTTTTCATAACTACGAGTAATAATATTATTATATTGGTCAAAAAACTTATTTGTTGTTAATATAAGATTAGCCTCATCCGCTATTAACATTTCACCCGCACTTGTTAAAAATTGGTTTTGAAAGTCTAATCTTGATTTATATGACAATATTTCATTTATCTTTCTTTCCTCATCAAACTTCCTTAATTGTTCTGCGGTAATTTTATCAAAAGCCGTAAGTGCATCTAATTGTTCCTGACCAAATACTTTTGCCGCTTTTAATCTTTCCATAAATGCTGTTCTTTCATCTTGTCTTGTAAGAGATAAAAGTTCTCTTTGTGCTGCTAATATATTGGTATTTGTCTGTGCTGTTAATTTTTGTATTTCACCATCAAGTGCTATTTGAGCATTAATTTCATCCTGTCTGATTTTATCATTCAGGTTCTTTAATAATAGTCTATATTTTTCATCAACTTCAAGAAGTAAAATTCTACGTCTTTCTCTATTTCTAACACTTTCCGTAATAGATATTACTTCATTTATCTTTTGTTGTTCTAATGCCAATCTTGCTTTTTGATTTTCGTCAGCAATACGTAACAGAGCATTACCATTTTGTAATTCTCTTAATTTGTTTTCAAAATCTTTTCTTGCTTGTATTGCTTTATCATTTGCCGCTTTTTGTTTTTCACTAGCAGTCTTAGCCAATTCTGTAGCTTTGGTTGCTCTATCCGCATCCGCTCTATTAATCTCTCTATTTCTTTTAGCTAAGAATTCACCAAGTAATTCATCTAATTTTTCTTGCGTCTTAATCTCACCATCTTGAAACTTTTGATTTAATTCAATTTTTTTCTTATTGTAATCAATATCCGCCTTTAACTTTCTTTGTGTAAACTCATCATATTTGTCAGCATTAGCCTCAAACCATAATTCTTGTTGGTTTAAGTTCTTCTCAAGTTTTGCGTTTGTTTCCTCATTTGCTGCCGCCTTATTATACTCCTCCAAGTTACCGGTCAAGAATGCAATAGCTTTTGCAGCAAACTCAATTGCTCCAACAAATGCATTTAATATAAAGTCAGTTAATGGTTTAAGTACTTTGAATACTAAATCAATTACTTTACCAAACTTAGCAAATGCAAGTTGAAGAGGTTCAAATGATTTTGATGCTTTCATTACCGCAGCAACAATTAAACCAAATACAATTACCAAAGCACCAATACCGGTTGCGGCAATGGCATTCTTTAATAATGGGAATACTTCAGTTAATCCTTTAAATGCTGATTTAGCATTCTTGAATGTATCTTCAACACCTTTAAATGTTCTACCAATCATTC
>Ga0209296_1003565_pt1 | contig 10580 bp, 6 predicted proteins | sample S_130206_EF_Meta_FD_187319 | JGI IMG/M metagenome (GOLD analysis project Ga0209296, IMG submission 187319) | Freshwater microbial communities from Lake Simoncouche, Canada to study carbon cycling - S_130206_EF_MetaG (SPAdes) (version 2) | ecosystem: Environmental > Aquatic > Freshwater > Lake ...
AAGGGTTTTGGATAGGCCGTTTGACGACGCTGTTGTGTTTCTGTAAGCGTTGAATGCGGCAACGTTGTTATTAATACGCATGTGGAATACTCCTCCGTGAATGATCGAGACCCATCCGTGGGATTGGTCACCTTGTCATGTTGACTTGGTACAAAAAGACCGTGCGAAGCGACTAAATGTTTTGCCAGGGTCTTGGTTTCGTCCTAAAAACAGGGGAGAGAGCCCGAGTCCAGCACACCGTTTGTGGTGGTCTGGAACTCCCAGCCGAGAGAGTTCCGCCCAAGGGTGAGCTCTAGAGCGCCAAAGTTCTTGTTATTTGAGAAGAGTGTTAAAGGAGATGCTTTCCCCATAGATCTGAGGCTCTTGCCGCCAGTTCCTACGATGAACTGCGTAACTCCTGTGCCTGATCTTTTACCATTAGAGAGCGCTGGGGCAAGACGCTCGTAGTTATGGTCGTGCCCTGAGAGCGCAGCTTCAACTTTATTCCGTTTTAACGTAGCCCAGATGTGACGCAACGCTGGGTAATCGCCGTGTTCCCCTGAGGAGAACCTCGGGTGGTGGAAGAACGCGATCGTGCAGGAGCTCTTTGAGCGGCGAAGGTCTGACTCTAACCACTTGACCTGTGCGGATTTAGCGCCACAGCCAACGACGTAGCAGTTTGAGTTCAAAGACACCAGATGCCAAGGCCCTAGATCGAACGAGTACCACCCTTTCCTTGGCGACCCTGCGATTGTCGGGGCTAACTCTTTGAATCGAGGTTCAAAGTATTGAAAATAACCAGCTGCACCCTTAGTGAGGTACTCGTGGTTTCCAGGAGTTGGGTATGTCATGGGGTAGTGCTCTCCCCATACTTGATCGTAACTGAACACAAAGTGCGAGTACTTGCCTGCTTCGTACTGCAAGTCGCCTAAAACCAAGAGGGCCGAGTGTCTTGAAGGATCGACTAAATCGGCTACGCCCTGCTGGTCGCATGAGAGGGTCGGCTCGCACGACATGTCACCTACTGCGATAATTCTAATCGCAGACTCAGTTTGTGACACGACGTCTTTGCTCTGGTCGGCGCGCGCTGGCAGCGCGCTGCACACTAAGAGGGTTGCGAGAATTGTGGTTACTTTGGCAAACGAGGTCACGTACACACCTTGCAGGTTTTGCAAAAAGGCGCCATACATCAGAGCGCGTCGTACGTATGTAACGGCTACCCGTTAAGTAACAACCCGATCTGAGAGGTGAGAGCGTCCTGGACGTCCTTCTGCAAAATCTTGTTCCGACGACCTTTCATCTCTGTGATGGCCCATTCACCAAGATGGGTTTCGTGCTCAACACTGACGTTGATCTCTGTGTTGCCTCCCCGGCCGAGCGCTAGAACCAGTGCGTGTCCTCGGCGAATTGATGATGCGTAACTCGCAGTGCAGTTTCCCATACAGTTTGGAGCCGCGTTAGCTTGCAGCTGGCTCATGTCTTTGATGACCCGTACGTCAAATACGTCGTCACCTAGAACTACTTTTTGGGCATCTAGACGTTCTGAGACTGGTGCGAGTGCCCATGGCAGGTGATCTTCGGTAGGAAGCTCATCCCAACTTTTTGGCTTCTCAGGCCAGATGACGTCTTGTTGCTCACTCACTAGTGAGCGCAATTGAATCTCTCGACTAACTTGACTCAACTCCATAGAACTAAGCACATCGGTCTCACCGGTTGTGATGTACCCAGCGTATGCTACGTCGGCGTCATTTGTGTTCTCAAGGACACACTTCCGCAGATCGCGGCCGAGACTCTGAGAACTGAAGGCAAGGGCTTGATACACAGGGTTGGAGTACAGCATGTCTCCTACTTCTTCGATTTTGATCGTGCCCCGGATTGCGGCTCTCACCTTCAGCGACTGTTCAAGAATCTCGTCACGGTCACCGTGAGTAGATACGGCTGCGGCAGCTTTTTGAACAGTTTGGAAATCCTCATCTGTATCAACTAGAGCTGCTGCGTGTTGCATCACGGTCTTAATAGAAGACTTCAAGGCTGACGTATTAGTGTGAAGGTCCGGCAGGGTAGTGAGCACGTGCAGTAAAGCCTCTACCGGTTCAGGAGCGGTATCCACGTAGCTACGCCACTGCACGAGACGCTCGGAGACTCCTCTGTAGTCTCTGCCGCCATTGTCCAGATGCTCTCTTGCGGCTTCTTTGATACCTGCAGGGGTTGCTGATTGGCACTCAAGTGTTGCTAGCAACTCCCCACTCATCCACCTCTGGGTAGGTGAGACGTTGCCGTCTTTTGAATCGTTCTTAGCTGCAGTACGCGCGTATTCCAGCTGTCTTTTGTATAGCTGCTCTGCAGTGACTTTGTCGAGCACTATGTTCTTGTTAGCAAAGACATAGTCTAATGCGTCTAGGTTCCAAGGATCTAGCGCACCTTGCGCATGTGTCCAAGAGGCGAATGCCTTTGCCACCAACGGCGCGGCATCAGGGAGAACCTCAGTTACAGCGATGGATAGAATAAGTAAGTTGTTGCACCTAGTAAGGGAGTGGGTCTTATTAAAAGCGTTCTTCTTAGAGAGTTCCGAAAACAAAGCCGCAGCTACATCAGGGTGTATTTTTGAGTTTTGGTATACGTGAACTTCACGGCGTTCAAGACTACTCGTGTCAGAGAGTAGCTCTAGCGCGATGGACGTGTCGGTGTTCTCTGGGTGTAGCGCTACGAGACGCCGCGTTGCAGGTCGGGCGGCGAGCTCGGCGAGAATGTTAGGGCCGAACATAGATGAGTTGGCTGTCACCCACAACTTCCCAGCTACAGCCAGTTCCGCGATCGAGGCTGCACGTGTGGAGTCCAGACTCGCTATCAGTTTCTCTGCGCTTTTTGTTGCAACTCCGCCGCGGTCTAATAATTCATCTGCGACGCGGACAAGCGTGTTTAACGAGTCGAGGTTCTCAGCGTGCCAGAGATCCGCTAAAAGACGTACTCTTCTCTCCATCGGGTAACGCTCTAAGAATGACAGGTTATGTGTAGCTGATGTATCAAACACCGGCATTGGGGTGTTGACAAAGTCTTGGCGAAGTTTAGATGCCAGACTCTGCATAGCGTCGGGCGACAACACGAACGAGGCTGAGTGCAGGATCTTAAGTATGCTGGCTTGAGCTGTAGGTGTCACGTCTTCCTCTGAGAACCACCTTGCTACGGATTTACCTGCGGGGGTTGCACCAAGAACACCGCCGACGGCTTCACGAACACCTCCGGCGCGGGCAGTACCGTGTCGTGCGATGGCGTGTAGGTGATGCTCTACGCCACTGCGTTTACCGTTTATGAGTCGGGCGTCTAGTTTCCACAGCTGAACGCGTTCTGGTTCGTCTTTCACGAGTGCTGCTATGTCAATAACCGCTTCTCGCGTGTGCGATGGGCGATACACGACGTAACAAAGCCCGGCCCACGAGGAGTCTTGTGAGAGTTTCTCTACGTCTTTGCGGTGCGTGACTTGCTTCCATTCGTCACCAACTTTAGTGAAGACTGCCCAATCATCAAAACTTCTGTACTCGCCAGGGGCGACGTAGAAACTATCTGCACGGCATCTGGACATATAAACCACTGTCGTCGCGGGCAGGCGTCAGACCAGGGGCGTTGCGTACGTCATGTAAGCGCTAAACGTAGTTTGTGTACGGTATCACTGACGACCCTGGTCCTCGGTGAAGGGCCAGGGTCGTCAGACTGCCACCGCACTAACTTGCACACATGGTTTGAAAGTCCGCGCTGATGGCGTGAGACTTGCTTGGCTTAAAGCCAGGCAGCGGGAGTAATCCTGCTTCGCAAAGCACCGTGGTGCTCCGGTCCTGCTTTACGCGCGACTATCAGACGCTAAAGATCGAAGCCCCCTGTGCATAGAATGTACAGCACAGGACATCGTTGGTCTTTATAACAACTAGCTCTTTTTTAGACTTTAGTTGCTGTAGGCGTCTTTATATGAAACAGGTGTGGGTTAGTTAACCACTATGATTATGGGCATGTTCCCTGCACGCCAACTTCGCGCAGAGCCGCCAGATCACCGCTTTGGTAAGAGTTATACCCTTGAAGCTCTTCATGCATTACTTGGTCTTTGTCAGTAGTGTGATCCAGACCAACAGCGTGTCCGAGTTCGTGAAGTAAAAGTGGGCGCCATGATTTAGCACCAGCAAGAGCCTGCTCTCCGAGTTTCACTGTCCTGTCGATACGAACAACTGCTCTTATAATACGAGTTGGCCCGACACCGTCACCGCCTGCATGAACCTGGGCATAGGCCAGGACTCCCTTGTCTCGTACGAGACGTTCTTTCGTGAAATCAAGCACTATCTCGCGGTCTGCTTTAGTGTTACGTGAGTATTGAAAGTTCAAGCCTGTAGCTTTGTTGAGCTTTTTAAAAGTTGCTCGAGCGTCGTTAATGAAATCGCTGCGACGAATGTTTTTAGGCGCTCTCGTCCAGTTCACACGCCAAGGGATCGCTGCGCACTCTTCCCAACGCACCGAGGTGCCATCTGGTGACTTACCTAGAAAAGAGGGAGTCTCTCCTGCGTCTGTCGTTGCGCTCACTGGGGCTGCAAAGAACGCCAGCATCATCGACACGACTAAGACGAGGCGGCGGAACACACCAAGCACGGTCCGTGACCTGTTGCCGGTATGCCGTGGTTAGACAACTACACCAAGAGAACGTACGTACTCTCTGACGAGGATGGCTCTCGCTGGTCTGTCAGACTTATCATCGAAGGACACGCCTTCCGCTTTTTACGACTAACTGAGTTTTACCTCAAGCAATTAAACGATCTTGAGTGCACGCTCTAGATCTGTCTCTGAGATCTCTACGTCGTAGACGAACCCGTCTGGGTTTTTAGATGATTTCAAATCTGCTGCGATGCCAGCGTGTGCCAGAGCTCTTACAGCTTCAAAAGCTGCGTTCTGCGGGAACTCTCCGAGCGAGACCCGTGTAGGGATGTTTGCCTGGTCGGTCTGTGTGTTTGTCATGTTCCTTATCTCCTTGGCCGACTGTGCGGCTATTTAGAGAGTGCCTGAACTTTTTACCCGTACACGCGTGCATATTTCGCTTACGGGCAGCACACTAATTTCTCCTGGCCCCATCGTCTAGAGGCCCAGGACACTACCCTCTCAAGGTAGCGGCACGGGTTCGAATCCCGTTGGGGCTGCAAAAAATAATGCCCCCGTAGCTCAGTTGGATAGAGCATCGGACTTCTAATCCGCAGGTCGCATGTTCGAGTCATGCCGGGGGCGCTGAGGGGTATGCACCTAAGTCTGTCTCGTCTCCTACAAGGCTTCATGGAGCCAGAATTAGCAGTACTGCCAAGGCGTATTCTTAGATACTAGACTAAGACTTGGGTCCTTATTGCTCGCACGCACTGGCCTCCGGACGACTATAAACCTGCGACAAAGCGTCTGGTTTCTCGATTGTGTTGCGGACAGGCTACGACATTTACCTAGCTTAGTTTAAATCTCTTACAGCCGAGAGTGCGATCTTCGACTGCGTAGCAGACCTTGAACCAGCGAACATTTGACGAGGGCACCGTTATCACTCCGACCGCAGGGTACAGAAGTGCGACTTCCTTCTCAATGCCTGCTCTAGATACTGTCAGTACAGTGAGAAGAGCGTCAGGTGGTGTCTTTGACGTAATCTTTAATCGTGCTGTGGAACCGTTGCGTTGTGCGAGCGCTTTTATCGTCGGAAGTTTGGCAGGAGATAAACGTTTAGTTAGCGCTCTAGTAGGAGCTCCAAGCTTGTCGTAAGTCCAGATCTGTACTGTTGTAGCACGTACCAGACTGATGAAAGAATAGTCGCTACTTAGAACCTCGATATCACCGCTAGGGTATTTGACGAACACGCTTCCTTGGGGCGAAGTGATCGTTGAGCCGCCCACTGCGGACTTCACCTTTACTTTGGTAATAGCTGCTGGTGGCATCTGCCCAGTTGGTCGACTCAAAACTGTAGTAAAAGCGCGGCGTGTGCTCATCTCTCCAAACCCATACACAGGGTCTGGGCCGAGCGCTCCTCGGTCGTTGGCTGTTGCTAGAAGATGGTCTTTGATGTCGTCAGCTGTCCAAGTCGGGTTCAGTGCGCGCAGACCTGCTGCTATAGCGGCTACCCTTGGGCTAGCCATAGAGGTCCCCGACATTCGTAGCAATCCGCCGCCAAGAGCAGAGGACAGAACGTCTACTCCGTCAGTAGCGATATCGACATAACTATTACGATTTGAGAACGGAGCCACTTCGCTGTTCTGGGTTGCTGCTACAGCAATCACTTCTTCAAACAACGCGGGAGCTGCTGGTGGGGAGCCGAACTCGGCGTCATTACCTGCAGCTGCAACTATTACTACGCCTCTCGTCTTTGCGTACTGTACAGCAGCGTGGACTGGTAGTAGATCTGGTCCGTTCTCCGCTGAGAGACCTATTGAGATGTTTATCACTTGGGCACCGTTGTCTACTGCCCAGACTATGCCTTGGGCTATTGGGACTATTTCTCCGTCGCCCTCTCTATCTAGAACACGTACGGGTAGTATTTTGACGAACGGGTTATTGTAGAGAACAGTCCCCGCGACGTGGGTACCGTGGCCGTTTCCATCAGACCAGGCTGCAGCTGTTACGCCGTCGTAGGGTACGAAGTTGCCGCCCGGCAGGAGAGAATCTCGTAGATGGGGGTGCGTTAAGTCGACGCCAGTGTCAATCACGGCAACAACTACGGCTTGCTCTAAAGCTGCAACTTCGGTCATCCAGTTATACGGTGGAGGGGAGTAGTCGCCTTCTGTTTCTGTCTCTTCGGGAAAGTCAGAGAGCGTTGCGCTGACGTTACCAGTGACGGTCTCACCGCTCTGGCGAAGTATCTGAGCTTGCAAGGCGTCGACCGTACTGAACGTCGGCCGGCCATTAACTACGCGTGTGAGCACAAACTCTTTAACGGATCGGGTACTTAAAGATGGTATTAAGTCACTGTGGGCTGCAGAGGCAGCGCCGCTGGTGGTCGTGAGTAGCCCCACGCTGCTGATCAACAGCAAGAAACTCTTGGATACTTTTTTTACTAACAACTCTTACTTGCCTCTCACGCATCGCACCGGTGAAACGGTCGTGATTTGCGCACCTGAGCTTTTTACGCTCACCGTCTCACAGGTCAGTGTGTAGAGAAGTTGCGGTTCAGCAAGTAAGCTAGAAGCGAGACCAGAAGCGAGACCAGACGCATCGTTGCTGGCTTGATCGTTGCTCTTTTCTGCTCATACCAAGAAGCGCTGTAACGGGCTTCCTGGTGCGAGTAATTCATAGCGGATACCTGTCTGCGCCATGCGCTCGCAGAGCGGCGTTAGTCCTTCAGGCTGTGCGAGCTCGATACCAACGAGCGCAGGACCAGTCTCGCGATTAGACTTCTTTGTATACTCAAAAAGCACAATGTCGTCGTCCGCACCGAGTGCCGAGTCCAGAAAACGGCGTAAGGCTCCTGGGGTCTGGTCGAACTCCACGAGGAAGTAGTGCTTTAAGCCTCGATGCACAAGAGAGCGCTCAATCGCCTCTGCGTAGCGCGAAACGTCATGGTTAGAACCAGAGATGACGCACACCACTGGTTGTTGAGGATCGTCATTCTTAGAAAGGAGCGAGAGTGCAGCAACTGCTAATGCTCCTGCAGGCTCGGTGATGATCCCGTCTGCTTGGTACAGCTCTAACATCGAGGTGGCAACTGCGCCTTCTTCAACCGTGAGTATGTCTCGCGCGGCCATCGCTGAGAGCACTCTGAAAGGAATCTCGCCGACTTGGCGTACAGCAACCCCGTCACAGAACGAATCCACTTCGTCTAGTAGAACGGGGTGTCCAGCTAGCAGTGCGTCACGCATCGAGGCTGCTCCTACGGGCTCTACGCCTTTGAGTGTGTGCCCAGTCTGTTGGAGTGCCAGGTACAAGCCAGCCAGAAGGCCGCCACCTCCGACTGGGGCGAGTACAAGTGAGGGCGTCTCAAGCACAGACGCAAGCTCGAGCCCTACTGTCCCTTGGCCGGCAACGACGAGAGGCGAGTTGAAGGCCGGTACGAACTCAGCACCAGTCTCTTGCGCTAGGCGCTGTGCGTATGTCGATGCATCATCAAACACACTCCCTTGAACTACTACTTTCACTAGGTCGCCACCAATGGCTTGAATGCGGTCGCGCTTTTGTCGAGGCGTACGCGAAGGGAGCACTACTGTCCCGGGTATCTGCAGTGCGCGACAAGCGTATGCCAACCCTTGGGCGTGATTTCCTGCTGACGCGGTCACGAAAGAGTCAACGTTTTTACCCGTCTCAAGAACGGCGAGAACATGATTGAGGGCGCCTCGTACTTTGTAGCTGCGCACAGGCTGAAGGTCCTCACGCTTGAGAAATACTTCACGACCCATCACCGCTGAGAGACGATCGGATCGCTCTAGCGGAGTTGGGTTTAGGTACGGCGCGAGACGGTCACGGGCAGCGAGTACGTCAGTGAGAGTTGGTGTCACATAAGGCACTGTGCGGCTTTGGCTCAGTTCACCCTCCAGGCTGTTTACTTGAATGGTTACTAGTCTCTGTGGAGTTAGTGACATCAGTAGATCTCTTGGACAACAAAAGAACCCTGACCTCGATAAGGCCAGGGTTCTTTCTGCACGACTTACAGGTTCAAATTTTACCTAGCTACGATGTCTGCTCTTCGGTTTGTCGCGCGGCCGGACTTGCTGCTGTTTGACGCAGCGGGCTCGTCTTTGCCTTTGTACGAAACCGTAACCGAGATACCCGTACCTTTGAGCTTGAGTTTCAGGTAGTTAGCTACAGCGTTGGCACGGTAGCGAGACAACCTGTTATTCGAACTTGACTTACCAATCGCGTCGGTGTGTCCAGTCACAGTTATTGTCTTAGCGCCTGAACTCTTGGCTTTTGCCACAAGACCGTCCAGCGTCATCTTAGATGACCGATTCAAGTACGAGGAGTTTGAACCGAACTGTACGCGGGTTGTGGAACCCAAGAACATGTCGCGGCTAACTGTCACACCGGCAGACACAGCACGCGGCTGTCCTGCCGTGTTGAGTCCTTCAGCTTGGAGCGTGTGCTGGCCGACGGCGATGTCACCCGGTACGAGAACGCTGGTGCTGAATGTTCCGTCGGCTTTAACGATCGCTGTTCCAAGTAGGCGTGGTGTTGAGAACATCCAAATCTCTACGGTGGATCCTGGTTGGAATCCGACGCCTGTTACAAGGGCAACGGACTCAGACTTGAGAACAATGTTGGAGTTCTCGTAAGCAACAGCGCCCGGTCGAGGGGTGAGCGACATGTTGAAGTCTGAAGTACCGATCTGCACGAGGTCAGCAACTTTCTGCACTGGCACTTGCACAACAACACCGTCTTCGCGGGTCATCTGACCTGCGCCTGTTGGTACTTCTGGTAAAGAGCCGTTAGCCGGCGTCGGAACAGGAACTGTTGTAGTCGGCGCTGGTGCGGTTGTAGTCGGCGCTGGTGCGGTTGTAGTCGGCGCTGGTGCGGTTGTAGTCGGCGCTGGTGCCGTAGTAGTCGGCGCAGGCTCGGTTGTAGTCGGTGCTGGCTCGGTTGTAGTAGGTGCTGGAACCGTTGTAGTCGGTGCCGGTGCAGCATCTACTGTCCCTGAGAACACATGGTCGAATGTCCCAGCAGAGTTAGTAGCAGTGACAGTGAAGCTGTAGGCACCCGCAGCACTTGGCGTACCGGTGACGGCTCCTGTGTTTGCGTCAAGCGACAGTCCAGCTGGGAGTGTTCCTGCTGTAACGGCGTACGTAGGGGCCGGGCTTCCGTCTGCGGCGATGGCGTCAGAGTAAGCAACACCCTCTGTCATCTGGCCGAGTGTGGAGTCGGTGTAAGTGCTTGGTGCTACAGCAGGAGCTGGTGTAGTCGTTGAGAACGACACCGTGTTAGACGTAGGTGACACGCCGTTCGTATTCACGGCACGGATCTTGATTGAGTAGCTTGTGCTCGCAGTCAGGCCTGTAACGACGAATGGCGACGTGGTGCTTGCTGGGGAAAGAGCCGTCCATGTGCTGCCTCCGTTTAGGGAGTAGATGTAGTCCGTTGTTGGCTCTACAGCAGCAGTTCCTGCAGTGAAGGCAATGCTTGCTGTGGTCTCACCCGGCGTTGCGCTATCAATCGTTGGCACGCCTGGTGTCCCAGGAGTAACAACGAGAGACGAAGCGGACCAAGGTCCCTGTGTGGTTGTGGTGCCGCCGTCTGGTGAGCTGACTGCCGCTACCTGGAACAGATAATCGATGCCGTTGATTAGCGTGGTGATGTTGGCAGAGAGTGCTGTTGCACCGGTGTCTACGGTTGTCCAGGTGGAGCCACCGTCGCTCGAATGACGCACGAGGTAGTTAATGATCGGGTCTGCAGATGTCGGTGCAGTCCATGTGATAGCGGCGGAGCTATCTCCGGCAACACCTGTCGGAACAGCAGGAGCGCCAGCTGCAGCTACTGATTTAGCGATCGCGTCGAGTTGCGCTAATGATCCCGCTGCGTAGAACCAGGTGATTGAGACTTCAGTTGTGTCTGCGATGTCACCAAACGGCAGAATGGCGGCGTACGAGCCGTCTTCATACGGACTCTGCGTAACCGAAGTG
>Ga0209296_1003567_pt1 | contig 10580 bp, 7 predicted proteins | sample S_130206_EF_Meta_FD_187319 | JGI IMG/M metagenome (GOLD analysis project Ga0209296, IMG submission 187319) | Freshwater microbial communities from Lake Simoncouche, Canada to study carbon cycling - S_130206_EF_MetaG (SPAdes) (version 2) | ecosystem: Environmental > Aquatic > Freshwater > Lake ...
AGGAAAGCGCGGGCTTCGTCGTCAAAGCCGGGCGCAGTGATCGGCCCGGTCACTACCTGCCACCATTCCGCCGCCTCGACAATATGCGCGAGATTTGGCCGGATCGCTTCCCAGCCTGCCTCGCTCATCCCTTCTGGCAACAGATGCACGACGCGAGCGAAGGGCAGGTGGTGGACCACGGCCGCGTTGAGCCGGTGCAGTTCGGCCTCGTCGAAACGGGCCGGCGCGCGGCCGAAGCGGCCGAGATCGAAACTGGCGGCCAGCGCCCCGGTGTCGAGCGCCGGGTCGACCGGATCGGCAGTGCCCAGCCGCGCCATCAGCGCGATTAGTGCCTCGGGCTCGATCCCGGCCTCGCGCAGTTCCGCCATGCCCAGCGAGCCGAGCCGTTTGGAGAGCTTGCCCTCGGTGCCGACCAGTAGCGCCTCATGCGCAAAGCGCGGCGGCTCTGCGCCAAGCGCAGTGAACATCTGCAACTGGGTCGCAGTGTTGGAAACGTGGTCCTCGCCGCGCAGCACATCACTGATCCCCATGGCAATGTCGTCGATCACCGACGGCAGCATATAGAGCCACGAACCATCGGCGCGGCGGATGACGGGATCGGACATTTGCGCTGGATCGAAGTGCTGCGGGCCCCGGATGCCATCGATCCATTCGATGGCCGCTGCGTGATCCAGTTTGAAGCGCCAGTGCGGGGCCTCTCCCGCAGTCGCCTTTGTCGCATGATCGGCTTCGCTCAGCTCCAGCGCGGCGCGGTCATAGACCGGCGGCAGGCCCCGCCCAAGCCGCACCTTGCGCTTGAGATCAAGCTCCTGGGCGCTCTCGTAACAGCGATAGACTTGGCCTGAGGAAACCAGCCGCTGAAATTCGCGCTCATACAGATCAAACCGCGCCGATTGCCGCTCCTCGCCGTCGATAGTCAGGCCCAGCCAGGCAAGGTCCGCGCGGATTGCCTCGACATATTCTTCGCGACTGCGCTCCTTGTCGGTGTCGTCGATGCGCAGCAGGAAACGCCCGCCATGCTTCTTCGCCAGCAGCCAGTTGTGCAGCGCTGTGCGGATGTTGCCGACGTGCAGATTGCCGGTGGGGCTGGGGGCGAAACGGGTGGTGGTCATGCCGTCCGGAACGCATGGGTTATCGGATACCTGCGGTCCCGCCCGAAATTGCGGCTGCCCAGCTTGACCCCTGGGGGAGCCTGCCTCCGCTTGTATTCGGCCAGATGCAGCAGTCGTTCGATGCGGATCACGGTGTCGCGATCAAAGCCTTCGGAGACCAGTTGCTCTACACTTTCCTCATGTTCGACCAGCCCCAGCAGGATGCCGTCGAGCACCGGGTAGGGCGGCAGCGAATCCTCGTCCTTCTGGTCCGGGCGCAGTTCGGCGCTGGGCGGACGGGTGATGATGCCTTCGGGCATGACCGGGCCGTCCGTTCCAAGTCCGATCTTTGGCTTGTGCCCGTTGCGCCATTTGCTGATGGCAAACACGGTCATCTTATAGGCGTCTTTCAGCGGATTGTAGCCGCCCGCCATGTCGCCATAGATCGTGGCATAGCCGACGCTCATTTCGCTCTTGTTGCCGGTGGTCAGCAGCATCGGGCCGAACTTGTTGGAGAGCGCCATCAGGGTGACGCCGCGGATGCGGCTCTGGACGTTTTCCTCGGTGATATCGACCTCGCGGTCGGCAAAGCTGCCGGAGAGCATTTCGTCGAACGCGGTGACGGCGGGCTGGATCGGGATGGTTTCGTAACGGCAACCGATCATCCGGGCGCATTCGGTGGCGAGATCGAGGCTTTCCTGACTGGTGAAGCGGCTGGGCAGCATCACGCAATGGACCCGGTCCGGGCCCAGCGCATCGGCAGCAATGGCGGCGCAGATCGCGCTGTCGATCCCGCCCGACAGGCCCAGCACCACCCCGGGAAACCGGTTGCGGTTCACATAGTCGCGCAAGGCGAGGACCATGGCGCAATAGATGTCCTCGGGATGTTGGGCCAAGGCCGCAATCTCGCCCCGGTCGCAGCGCCAGCCCTTGGCGGTCTTGGTCCAGTGAGTGGTGACTTCCTGTTCTTCCCAGTCGCTCATCTGCACGGCGAGACTGCCATCGCCATTGACCACGAAGCTGGCGCCGTCGAACACCAGTTCGTCCTGACCGCCGACGCGGTTAAGATAGGCCAGCGGCAGGCCGGTGGCGGCAGCGCGGCGTTTGGCGACGCCGTCAATGCGCAGCGTATCCTTGTCGATCTCGTAAGGGCTGCCGTTGACGCAGATGAACAGCTCTGCGCCGAAATCGGCGAGGTGCTTGCAGACGTCCGGTTGCCAGATATCCTCGCAGATCGGCACGCCGATCATCGTGCCCTTGAACACGATCGGTTCGGGGAGCGGACCCGGCTGGAACAGGCGGACTTCGTCGAAAGTGCCATAATTAGGCAATTCGTGCTTCAAGCGTACGGCGGCAACCTTGCCCTGATCGAGCAGGGCCACGCCGTTATGTAGTGCCCCGTCGCGGACAAAGACCGAGCCGACCAGCATGGCCGGACCCGGGCTGGCAGTGGCCTTCGCGAGTTCGTCGAGCGCGGCGGCGGCGCGTTCGATCAGCGCGGGTTTGAGGATCAGGTCCTCAGGCGGATAGCCGATCAGGTGCAGCTCGGGAAAGACGATCAGGTCGGAGGTCTTGGCGCGTTCGCGCGCGGCAAGCATGGCTGCGGCATTGGCGGCGAGGTCGCCGACGGACTGATTAAGCTGGGCGAGGGTGATTTTGAGCGTATCGGCCATTCTGGCCTGATGCCGGGAAGTTCACCTGCGCGCAATGGTCTGCGCGCCCGGTAATGCCCGGAACGACGAGCGCGCCGCTCCGGGCCCGGAAATCACATCTTCTTTTCGGCGTCGGCAGTCGCCTTTTCGGCGGCGGCCTTGGCGCCTGCGGCAGGCGCTGCGGCAGCATCGCTCGCCGCGCCTGAGGCCATGGCGCCCGGAGCTGCGGCGGCATCGGAGGCCGGCGCGGCCGAGGCATCGACCCCGCTCATCGCCTCTTCAGCGGGCATTTCCACGTTTTCTGCCGTGGCCTCTTCGCTGGCCTTGTCGGACTTGCCGCAGGCGGCAAGGCTGAGGGCGGCAACACAGGCCAGAGTGAAATATGCAACGTTCTTCATCGGGAACCCCTTCTTCGGCGGCAATCGGGACCTTGTGCACGCGGCCATTGCTGTGCTGCGGTCGATCGGCAAGGCGCATTATTAGCCTCGCGGTGCACGCTTGGCAAATGCGGTGTGGCGCGGTTCCGGGTCGCCGGGGGGAGCGCCCTTGCTATCATATAAAGAAATCTTTATATGACCTTTCGTTATACCATGACCATGCAGATCGATCCTCTCCTGCGCGCCCTCGCCGATCCGACCCGGCTGCGCATCATGCGCCTGCTCAGCGCCATGGAGCTGGCCGTGGGCGAATTGGCCCAGGTGCTGGGGCAAAGCCAGCCGCGTGTCTCGCGTCATATCCGTATCCTGTGTGATGCCGGGCTCGCCGAGCGTCGCAAGGAAGGCAGCTGGGTGTTCCTGCGCAGCGCCATCGCCGAAGACCGCGCCCCGCCACTGGGCCAGGCCGCTGCGCGGCTGCTGGGCGTTGCCGAACACGACGATGCCCAGTTCGCCGCGCGCTGCGGCGAAGATCGCCGCCATCTCGCCGCGATCCGCGCCGCGCGCGCTGCCAGCGCCGAAGCATGGTTTGCTCGCCACGCCGATGAATGGGATGAGCTGCGCGGTCTTCACAGCCCCGATGATACGGTCGAGGCGGCGCTGCAATCTGCGCTGGGCGGCGGCATGCTCGGCGCACTGCTCGATGTCGGCACCGGCACCGGCCGCATGGCCGAACTTTTTGCGCCGCGCGCGGCCCAGGTCACCGGCATCGACAAGAGCCCCGAAATGCTGCGGCTCGCAAGAGCGCGGCTGCAGCAGCTGCCTGCGGACCAGATCGATCTGGTACAAGGCGATTTCACTGCGCTGCCCTTTGCCGATAGCACTTTCGACACTGTGCTGTTCCATCAGGTTCTGCACTATGCCTTGCAGCCCGAAGCAGTTCTTGCCGAGGCAGCGCGGGTGGCGAAGCAGGGCGGGCGCATTGCCGTGGTCGATTTTGCGGCGCACGAGCGCGAAGAACTGCGCAGCCAGCATGCCCATGCCCGCCTTGGCTTTTCCGACGAGCAGATGCTCGCCCTGCTGAGCGGGGCAGGTTTTATCGCCGATCCGCCGATCGCGCTGCCCGGCCACAGCCTCACCGTGAAAATCTGGACGGGGCGTAAGGCTTCGGGCACGGGCGAAGCGATCTCCGCAGATACTCCCATTCAGGCAAGCCATCCATGAGCGACACCCCAGCAGTGCCAGACTTCGCGGCCCCGCGCGGAGACATCAATGTCTCCTTCGAATTCTTCCCGCCCAAGACCGAGAAGATGGAAGAGCAGCTGTGGCAGGCGATTGTCGAGCTGGCTCCGCTCGCGCCGAGCTTCGTCTCGGTGACCTATGGCGCAGGCGGCTCGACCCGCGAACGCACCCATGCGACGGTCGAACGGATCGTGCGCGAGACCGAACTGGTGCCAGCTGCGCATCTGACCTGCGTCGGCGCCAGCAAGGCCGAAATCGCCGAAGTCGCAGATCAATATTGGCAGGCGGGCGTTCGCCATATCGTGGCGCTGCGCGGGGATCCGCCGCCGGATTCGGGCGGGGGCTTCACGCCGCATCCGGAAGGCTATGCTTCTGCGGCGGAGCTGGTTTCGGGCCTGCGCCAGCTCCACGATTTCGAGATTTCGGTCGCCGCCTACCCCGAAGTCCATCCCGAAGCGGCAAGCGCCCAGGCCGATCTCGACAACCTCAAGCGCAAGCTCGATGCCGGCGCGACGCGCGCGATTACCCAGTTCTTCTATTCGACCGATGCCTGGTTCCGTTTCCTCGACAAGGCACTTGCCGCCGGGATCACTGCACCGATCCTGCCCGGCATCATGCCGGTGACCAGCTTCGCCGCGATCCGTCGGATGTCGGCCAACACCACGATCCCGGCCTGGATGGAGAACATGTTCGACGGGCTCGACGATCGTCCGGGGCCGCGCGCGCTGGTCGCCGCCACGGTCGCTGCCGAATTTTGCCGCAGCCTCTATGACGGCGGGGTGCGGGATTTCCATTTCTATACGCTCAACCGCGCCGACCAGGCCTATGCGGTGTGCCACCTGCTGGGATTGAGAGCCAAACCATGAGTGCAAGAGAAAAGCTGTTGGCCGAAGCCGCCAAGCGTATCCTGATCACCGATGGCGCCTTCGGCACCGAGATCCAGAACTTCAAGCTGGCCGAGGCGGACTATGCCGGCTCGCTGGGCCTCGCGAAGGACCAGAAGGGCAACAACGACATTCTGGCGCTGACCAAGCCCGAAGTCCCCGAATCGATCCACCTCGCCTATTTCGAAGCCGGGGCGGATATCGCCGAGACCAACACTTTCTCCGCTAACCGCATCAGCCAGGCTGACTATGCCGCCGAACATCTGGTGCGCGAGATCAACCTCGCCTCGGCGCAATTGGCGCGGCGGGTTGCGGATGAATATCAGGCCAGGGACGGCCGCCCTCGCTTTGTGGCAGGCGCGATTGGCCCGACCAACAAAACGCTGTCGCTCTCGCCCGATGTCAACGATCCCGGCTTCCGCGAGATCGATTGGGACACGCTGGTCGATGTCTATCAGGAACAGGCCGCGGCCCTGGTCGAGGGCGGGGCGGACTTCATTCTGATCGAGACAGTGTTCGACACTCTCAATGCCAAGGCCGGGATCATGGCGGTCAAGCGGCTGGAGCAGCACTTGGGCCGCGAAGTGCCGATCATGCTGTCGATGACGCTGACCGATCTTTCGGGCCGCAATCTTTCGGGCCACACGGTCGAGGCGTTCTGGCACGCGGTGCGCCATGCCAAGCCGGTCACCATCGGGCTCAATTGCTCGTTTGGCGCGACGCAATTGCGCCCGCATGTGAAGCTGCTCAGCGAAATCGCCGAGACGCTGATCATGATCTATCCCAACGCCGGGCTTCCCAACGAGCTGGGTGCCTATGACGAAATGCCGGAAACGACGGCGGGGCTGGTCAAGGAATGGGCCGAGCACCGGCAGGTCAACATTCTCGGCGGCTGCTGCGGCTCGACCCCGGCGCATATCGCGGCGATGGCCGAGGCGGTGCAGGGCTTGCAGCCACGCAAGTTGCCGGTGCTGGAGCCGGTGACGCGGCTGGCCGGGCTGGAACCGTTTGTGATGGCTGCCTGATTCCCGCCTGCGTGACCCACCCCCGACCCCTCCTGCAAGCGGGAGGGGGGAGTATGAAATGAACACCCAAGCCCCCCAAGCAACCGGCGCTCGCTTCGTCAACATTGGCGAACGCACCAACGTCACCGGCTCTGCCGCATTTAAAAAGCTGATTCTCGCCGACGACTACGCCAAGGCGGTCGAAGTCGCGCGCCAGCAGGTCGAGAACGGGGCGCAGGTGATCGATGTCAACATGGACGAGGGGCTGCTCGATGCGGTCCACGCCATGACGACCTTCCTCAAGCTGATTGCCGCAGAGCCAGATATCGCCCGGGTGCCGGTGATGATCGACAGCTCGAAATGGGAAGTGATCGAGGCCGGGCTGAAATGCGTCTCGGGCAAGCCGATCGTCAATTCGATCTCGATGAAGGAGGGCGAGGAGGCCTTTCTCAAGCACGCGCGGCTGTGCATGGACTATGGCGCCGCCGTGGTGGTCATGGCCTTCGACGAGCAGGGCCAGGCCGATACCAAACAGCGCAAGGTCGAAATCTGTGAGCGGGCCTACAAGCTGCTCACCGGCATCGGCTTCCCGCCCGAAGACATCATCTTCGATCCCAACATTTTTGCCGTCGCCACCGGCATTGAGGAGCACAACAATTACGGCGTCGATTTCATCGAGGCCGTGAAGGAAATCCGCCTTCGCTGCCCACACGTCCATTTCTCGGGCGGGCTATCCAACCTCTCGTTCTCCTTCCGCGGCAACGAACCGGTGCGCCGGGCGATGCACTCGATCTTCCTCTACCATGCCATCCCCGCCGGACTCGACATGGCCATCGTCAATGCCGGCCAGCTCGACGTTTACGACCAGATTGATCCGGAACTGCGCGAGGCCTGCGAGGATGTGATCCTCAACCGCCCGGCGCGCGGCAACGATGAAAGCCCGACCGAGCGCCTCGTCACGCTCGCAGAGAAGTTCCGCGGCACTGACGTGGCGCAGGAAAAGGCCGCCGAGGAATGGCGCGGCTGGCCTGTCGCCAAGCGGCTGGAACATGCGCTGGTGCGCGGGATCGACGCATTTGTCGTCGAGGATACCGAAGAGTGCCGCCTCGCCTTCGCACGCCCCATCGAGGTTATCGAAGGCCCGCTGATGGACGGGATGAACGTGGTCGGCGACCTGTTCGGCAGCGGCAAGATGTTCCTGCCGCAAGTGGTCAAATCGGCCCGCGTCATGAAGAAGGCGGTCGCCCACCTGATCCCCTTCATCGAGGCAGCGAAGGAGCCGGGTGCCAAGGCCAAGGGCCGCATCATTATGGCTACGGTCAAGGGTGACGTCCACGATATCGGCAAAAACATCGTCGGCGTCGTGCTCCAGTGCAATGGCTACGAAGTGCTCGATATGGGCGTCATGGTGCCGTGGCCCGCCATTCTCGAACTGGCGACGAAGGAAGATATCGACATGATCGGCCTGTCCGGCCTGATCACGCCGTCGCTCGACGAAATGGTCACCGTTGCCGAGGAAATGCAGCGCGCGGGCTTCACCATTCCGTTGCTGATCGGCGGGGCGACCACCAGCAAGGTCCACACCGCGCTGCGCATCGATCCGGCCTATGATGGCCCGGTGATCCACGTGCTCGACGCCAGCCGCGCAGTGGGCGTCGCTTCGCAATTGCTGTCGGATACACAGGCCGATCCCTTCATCAAGGCCACATCCGACGAATACGAACATGTCCGCGAGGTCCGTGCCGGCAAGGGGCAGAGCGAATTGCTCAGCCTCGAAGACGCACGCGCCAATGCTTTTGTTGCCGACATGAGCGACATGCGCGCGCCGCCAGAGCAGCCCGGGCTGCATGTGTTCGAAAGCTGGGATCTGGCAGACCTTCGCGCCTGCATCGACTGGACCCCGTTCTTCCGCGCCTGGGAACTGGCGGGCAACTTCCCCGCGATCCTCAAGGACGAAGTGGTCGGCGAAAGCGCCAGCAGCCTATACGAAGACGCCCAGGCAATGCTTGACCGGATTGTCGGCGAGAATTGGCTGACCGCCAAGGGCGTGGCAGGATTCTGGCCCTGCGCCCGGCACGGCGACGACATCGAGATCTACCTGACCGAGGAAGAGCGCCACGTTCACGTGCCTTTCCTGCGCCAGCAAGTGAAGAAATCGCGCGACCGCGCCAACTATTGTCTCGCCGATTTCATCAGCCACGATGGCGACTGGATCGGCGGATTCGCAGTCGGCATCCACGGCATCGAGCCGCACCTCGCCCGCTTTCAGGCTGCCCACGACGACTACAACGACATCCTGCTCAAGGCACTGGCCGACCGCCTCGCCGAAGCCTTCGCCGAGCGCCTGCATCAGCATGTCCGCACCACTCTGTGGGGCTATGCACCTGGCGAACAGCTGACCAACGAGGCGCTGATCAAGGAGCAGTATCGCGGCATCCGCCCCGCGCCCGGCTATCCGGCGTGCCCCGATCACAGCCTCAAGCCAATCCTGTTCGAGCTGCTGAATGCGACGCAGAACGCCGGGATCACGCTCACCGAAAGCCAGGCCATGCTGCCCACTGCCGCCGTCTCGGGCTTCTATTTCGCACACCCCCAGGCCGAGTACTTCGGCGTCGCCCGCATCGGCCGCGATCAGCTTGAAGACTATGCGCAGCGGCGCGGGGTCGATCTCGCCGTGGCGGAGCGCTGGCTGCGGCCCAATCTCGATTGAGACCCCGCCAGTGTAATCTCGCTCCGGGCGCTTGTGTAATCCGGGCAATGACTTATCCATTCCGCCAGCGCAAACCGCGCTGCGGAGTTGCGCGATTATGATCCACGGCGAGGCAGGCCCGGGCGAGCTCGATGACCTTGCTGCGCCGCACGACCAGATCAAATGGCCCGTGGTATTCCTGCCTCTGTTCGCGCCTTTCGGCATTTCCAGCGGCTATGTCTCGGTCACGCTCGCCTTCCAGCTCGGCCACGCGGGCGTACCGACGGCGGTCGTCACCGGATTGATCGCGCTGTCGGTCTGGCCGCAGACCTGGAAGATGCTCTGGGCGCCGGTGGTCGATACAGTGGGCAACCCCAAGCTGTGGTATGGCCTTGGCGCCGGGATCGTAGCCTTGACGATCCTGCTGATGAGCCTGCTGCCCGCCACCGCGCGCGGGATTCCGGCGCTTGGCTCGCTGGTGGTGCTCGGAACGCTGGCCTCGACGCTGGTCGCCATGGCCTCCGAGGTATTCATGGGCCATGGCGTCCCTCCCGAAATGCGCGGGCGGGCCAGCGGCTGGGCGCAGGCCGGCAATCTTGGCGGAGCGGGCATCGGCGGCGGGCTTGGGCTGGCTCTGGTTGAGAACGTCTCCCGTCCCTGGGTCTCAGGCTTAGTGCTGGCCCTGATTTGCATGGGCTGTTGGGCCACCGTGCTGGCGGTGCCCAAAGTGCGCCGCACCAGCGAGACCCTGCATTACTGGAATAGCCTGAAAGGCGTGTTGCGCGATGTCTGGTCAGTGGCGCGCTCGCGGGCCGGATTTCTCGCGCTGGTCGTGATGCTGCTCCCGACCGGCTCGGGCGCGGTCGCCTGGTCGGCTATAGCCGGAGAGTGGCGGGCGAGCGGCAATCTGGTTGCGCTGGTCAGCGGCTTGCTGAGCGGGCTGGCTTCCGCCGTGGGCGCGATGATTGGTGGCTACATCTGCGATCGCATCGATGCGACGCGCGCCTATTTGCTGTTCGGCCTGGCCGCTGGTCTGGCGGCGACGATCATGGCCTGGGCCCCGCGCGCGCCCGAAATGTTTGCAGTCTTCGTGCTCGCCTATGCGCTGGCGACCGGCGCAGCCTATGCCGGCTATTCGGCGGTTGTGCTGCAGGCAATCGGCAAGCGGTCGGTGGCCACCAATTTCAGCCTGATGGCGGCGCTGTCCAACATACCGATCGCCGCAATGACCGAATTCGACGGCTGGATGCATGATCGTTTCGGCACTGTGGCCATGCTCTATGGCGAGCTTGCCTTGCCCGTGTTTTCGATTGTGGGATTTGCCCTGCTGGTCATGGCAACCCGCCGCCGCGCGAGGGGCTGACCTGCCTTTCCGGGGGCCTGCTTGGTGCGAATGATTATTTGTCGCGCTTGCTTCCTGTCAAAGCGGTGGCACAATAATGGTGCAATGGCCGGTCATGCTTGCGGGCGGGTGCACGGGGGAAGCGAGAGGCATGGACTACAGATCGCTGGGAGCCTCGGGGCTGAATGTACCGGCCATCGGCCTCGGCACGGCCAATTTCTTCGGTGGCAGTAGCCCTGAAGGTGCCGTCGGCGACAAGGCCGCCGCGCGGCTGGTCGATGTGGCCATAGAGCGCGGAGCGG
>Ga0209296_1003568_pt1 | contig 10578 bp, 23 predicted proteins | sample S_130206_EF_Meta_FD_187319 | JGI IMG/M metagenome (GOLD analysis project Ga0209296, IMG submission 187319) | Freshwater microbial communities from Lake Simoncouche, Canada to study carbon cycling - S_130206_EF_MetaG (SPAdes) (version 2) | ecosystem: Environmental > Aquatic > Freshwater > Lake ...
ACATTGGTGCAGGTGCTGGTACTGCCGCATTAAGTTCTGCCGCAGCACAACAAGCTACTACTGGAACTATTAATCCTACTCAAGTGATGAATGAAGCGGCTGTGGGTGGTATTTTGACTGCTCCTACAGCTACTTTAAGTGCTTTAAGTACTCCTAGAGCACCTGTTGTTTTAGATCGTAAACAACAAATTGCACAAGCTGCTATTGCACAAGGTGCAACACTACCGCCATCACAAGTAAATCCTTCAATTTTAAATTCAATTCTTGAAGGTATTTCTGGTAAACAAACAACACAACAAGTTGCCTCTATTAAAAATCAAGCAGTAGTTAACACACAGGCTCGTAAAGCTTTAGGTTTAGCTGATGATGTTGAAATTACACCTCAAGTATTGCAAGACTATAGAAGTATTAAAGGGCAAGCTTATGATGCACTAAGAGCAAATCCTGCTTACTATGCAGATAAGCCATTCTTAAATGATATTAATACTAAATTTGCAGAAATACAAAAAAGAGGTCTTGTAAAGTCTGGTGATGAATTAAATCTTTTAAATGAATTAAAGCAATTACGTTTTGATGGTGATGGTCTTGTTGAAAAAATAAAGGTTTTGCGATCTGATAGTGATGTTAATTTTAGATCTGATAAACCAGATCAAATACGTTTAGCACAAGTTCAAAAGTTTGCTGCTAAACAACTTGAAGATCTCGCAGAACGTAATTTAACTAAATTTAATCAACCAGATGTAATGAGTAACTTTAGACAAGCTCGTCAAGATATTGCAAAAAGTTATACGATTGAAAAAGCATTAAATGCGGCTACTGGTGATGTTTCTGGGGCAAAACTAGGTCAACGTGCTGCAGCAGGAAAAATGGTTCCTAGCGAACTTCAGGCTTTGGCTGATGCGGCTGCTTCATACAAACAGTCATTTCAAAATCCTGCTGCAATTGGTAGTGTTCCATATATTAGTCCGTTAGATCTTGCAACTGCGGCTATTGCATCTGCTTCTACTGCAAATCCTATGGTAATGGGTGCGGCATTAACAAGACCAGCAATACGTACTGGTATTACAAGTGGAATGTATCAACGCAATATGTTGCCTAATACGCAAGTACAAGCACCAGGACTGTTAAACAGAATTACTTCTAATCCATTGACAAATTATGGACTAGGACAGATGCCTGAGTATGGTACTGAGCGTTTCTTGCTTCCTAGATAACATGAAAGACTGGCTGCTTGCATTTATTGCGGCAGTCTGTGTTTCTGCATTTGTGATCTTTTGTAGCATCATCATAATTTGGGCGTACCCGTGAAATGGTTATGGATATTGCTCATTCCGTTTGTTTTGTATGCAAGTGCTAAGTCACCCTGCTTAGTAACTGACTTTTACGGAATTAGTTGGATCAGCGAACCCACTTTGCGCCACATGCAGTTATCTAGGTGGTTGACAACAAATGGGGATAATTGCTCATCTGAACAACTGGTTGTAATTTGGAATAGATTATCTGAGTGGGCTGGAGTTGCTGATAGTGCTGAGTTAAGGGGAAAAGTTCTTTATTTCTATGCTAGAGCAATGGAGAGGGAAAAGAAATGATTGATAAAATCCGTATGTTTCCCTTGGTTGATGCTACTGGCTATCCGCAAAAAATGGATGCTACTGAACGCAGAATTGAAAAGCACCATGAAGAATATCGTGCAGTAATTAAAGCAACGAAAATAGAACGTAAGTTAGATGAATTGCTAATTGATTTATATAACAAGAAAGCTGAACAACAAAGAATAAGCCTTGAGATATTCAAGAACCGCAGATTAGACCTCTATGTATAGGAGTTTGAAATGGATGATGTGAAATCAAAACTAACTTTTTATGTGACCTTCATGGTCAGCTTTACTTTGTGTGTATCTGTGCTTTCAATGGTGGCGGCTTTTGTTCTTGGTCTATGGGCAAAAGAAGTGGATAACGCAGAAATCTTTAAGCTCATCAGCCCCGCATTTCAGACCATCATTGGTGGATTTATTGGATTGTTGGCGGGTGTGAAACTGTCGCATGATGAAGAAAAACATTGTAAAAGGGATTAAAAATGCTTGATATTCTTTCTGGTGGAATACTTGGCTCTATTTTTGGTGGCATCTTCAGGATGGCGCCAGAAGTCTTAAAGTGGCTTGACAAGAAGAATGAGCGTGAGCATGAACTTGCCATGTTCAAAAACCAATGCGAATTGGAAGCTCAACGTGGTCAACAGAAGTTATCTGAGATTGGCGCACAACGTGAGGCTGCGGTAGACGTAGGAGTGATGGATGCGTTTAATGCGGCTATTACACAGCAAGCAGAGATGGTCAAAGCGGCGGGTGGATGGGTAGCCTCGCTATCGGCCTCTGTACGTCCTGTAGTGACCTATTGGGTGCTATTTGTGTGGTCATTCATCCATGTCTGGTTTGCTTGGAATGCTTATCTTGGTGGCGCTCCCGCTACTGAAGTGTTTAAAACAATGATGACACCAGACTTTTCTGCTTTGTTGGCGGGAACAATCAACTACTGGTTCTTAGATCGTACATTGTCTAAGCGTGGGTTATGAACTTAGAACTGGCGGCAGAGCTATGTAAAAGGTTCGAGGGCTTTCGTTCTAAGCCCTACCTTTGCCCCGCTAACGTAGCCACAATAGGCTATGGGTCTACTTACTATGCTGATAAGCGCAAAGTAACGCTAGAAGACCCTCCAATGACTCAGGAAGAAGCCAATAAACTCTTGATGATTGAGTTGGAACACACTTATTTGCCAGGAGTCCTTAGAAACTGTCCGATTTTAGCAACAGATGTAAAAAAATGTAATGCCATTGTTGACTTTGTTTACAACCTCGGAATTGGGCGTTTACAGACCTCTACTTTGAAGAGAAAAATCAATGCTCAAGAGTGGGAACAGGCTCAAGAACAGCTAATGTTGTGGACTAAAGGCGGTGGGAAAGTGTTGCCTGGTCTACTAAAACGTAGGCAAGCTGAGTGTTCATTGTTAAATTAAATTGTAACAAATAGCCTTTAAGGTGTTGTAATGCCTAACATTCCTACGCCAGAACACGCAGAAATCTTTGCACAAAGTGTCCAAAAGTGGCAACAAGTGCTTAGTCTTGGTGATTGGCGTATTGAAAGAGGGCTAAAACCTGCTAAACAGGCAATGGCCTCTGTTGAGTTCAATGAGGGCGCTAGGCTTGCAACATATCGTTTGGGTGATTTTGGTGCTGAGAAGATTACTCCAGAATCTTTGGATCAGACTGCTTTGCACGAGTTGCTTCATGTATTACTACATGATCTTATGAGTACAGCACAAGATCCTAAATCATCTCAAGACGAGATTGAAGCGCAAGAACATAGAGTTATCAATCTTCTAGAAAAGTTACTTTCAAGGGATTCCAATGGGTTCTAATACACAAACTTGTACAGATGAAGAGTTTATAAAGTTATGGGGTCAACTTCAATCAGCAACAAAAATTGGTAGACATCTTGGCATTGCAACAAGGGCAGTTTATTTGCGTAGGAGATGGATTGAAGAACACTACAAGATTGCCCTACACGCTATTGATTTCCGTGGCGCACAATATGATAAAAACAGACCTAAATCATTTTCTCCACTAAAGCAGATTGACTTAGGAATACTAGATGGGACTGTGATTGTTTTTTCGGATGCCCACTTCATACCTGGTCAACGTACAACAGCGTTTAAGGGGCTTCTATGGGCTATAGAGCAATTCAAACCAGTAGCGGTGATCTGTAACGGGGATGCGTTTGACGGAGCTTCTATATCTCGACATGATATAACCGAACAACCCTACACTACTGTTATTCAAGAGCTAAAAGCCTGTCAGGGTATGTTGGGTGAGATAGAAGAAGTCGCTAAAGCAGCAAGACACAATGTAAAGCTCCTGTTTACATGGGGCAACCACGATATTAGATTCGGCAACAGATTAGCGCAACACGCCCCTCAATTTAAAGAAGTTCAGGGCTTTAAGTTGACAGACCATATCCCAGATTGGGACTTCTGTTGGGCAGTATGGCCTACTAAACAAGTCATCATCAAGCACCGATACAAGGGTGGCATTCACGCTACTCATAACAATACTGTCAATGCGGGCGTCACAATCGTTACTGGACACTTGCACAGCCTTAAAGTAACCCCTTTTAGCGACTATAACGGCATCAGATATGGCGTAGATACTGGGACTTTGGCTGAGACTGATGGCCCACAATTTACGTATGCTGAAATAAATCCAAGCAACCACAGATCGGGTTTTGCTGTGCTAAACTTCTTCAATGGTCAGCTTTTATGGCCTGAACTCGTCCATAAATTTGATGAGGACATGGTTCAATTCCGAGGCGAAGTGATTGATGTAGGTGAATTTTGAGCGCATGGCTCATTATTCTGACAGGCGCTATTTACGCCTATATCGCTGGTGAGCAGCTATGGAAAGAAAACCCGCATATGGCGATTGTCTATGCGGGTTATGCGTTTAGCAATGTGGGACTTTACCTACTAGCTAAGTAGCTTATAAGCTACCTCACTCTTCTTAAAGGCTCTAGATACTTCTCTGGTGGTGGTGGCAGAGGAGTCATGTTCTCCGAAGGTGGAGTCCATCCATGCTTTCTCCAGAGTGCTTGGACATCAGATCCAGACTCCCATTTAAAGTCTTTTGTAGCTACAGATGGGTAGCTAATCTTAGAATGTGGTGGTTTCTCAAGCATTATTTCGCCCTCATAATTCGTTGGTTCTTGCCAAACTTGCCAGGTCTAACACCCGTAATCTCTATCAATCCCTTGTCTAACAAGGCACGATAACGGGCTGTTATTGAGGAGTAAGGATATTCTGGGTACATCCGTAGTATCTGGTCTGAGATACATCCCTCTGGGCAACTCTTAATGGCCTCGTAGACCAGTTTCTCTAGCTTCTGGCTGTCTACCAACTGAGCCGCCTGATGGCTCGTTACAGGATCATCTTTTCTAGCCAGTTTAAACGCTGGTGTACCAAAGAATCTATCCATTGACTGTTTCATGTTATCAAAAATCATTTATTAACTCCTATTGGGTGGGGCTACGACTGTTCTTCCGCAAGCCTAAAAAGCCTTTGCACAGTTTTCGCCCCGTAAACTTTAAAAGGGCACGTCATCAGGCATATCATCAAAGCCTGAACTTTTAGGTTTTGCTTTTTGTTGCTGATCTTTTGGAGATAAAGCCAAGCCCATGAACTTGCCACTTTTTCCTTCTTTGATCCAAGCTGATAACCAGTAGTCTTTCCCATCTACAGTTATATTTCCTTTGTAATGGGGCGCTTTTTCGTTATCACGCTTATCGGACTTGAATAAAACGCCACTATTGTCCCGCACCTGTCGATCATTTTCCATTTAAAACTCCTTTGTAAGCAGAAAATCTGCCATGTATTAACTCTGTCGCTTCGATAGCAACAAGACTTGCTAACTCTAAATCTTCATACATTCCAAGATGGATGTTGTTGTAGTTCTTACAAATACCAACTTGCCATTTTTTTGAAAGACTATTCCATCTAACTCCTTTATATCCAGATTTGTTTGTTGATCGAATCTTTTGATTATGGCAATTCTCTTCTTTCGTTGCCGCCCTCAAATTTTCTATCTTGTTATTTATTTTGTCACCATCAATGTGGTCAACAAAATCAGGCAAATAGCCGTGGTGATACAAGAACACAAGGCGATGTGCTTTGAAGGCTTTGGTTTTTATCTTTACATGGATATAGCCAGTTCCCTTATGAACACAACCAGCAATTTGACCAATCTCGTTTACACGCCCACTCTTTCTAATCAGATTTCCATCTTGATAGTCAAATGCTGACAAAACATAGTCATGGCTAATTGCTAGGTTTTCCATATTAAATTTCCTTAGCTTTTTTCAAAGCACTTCTTACTTTACTGGGAAGCAGGGTCCAGAGAGCAACCTTCTGTTCGCTATCTAAACTTTCTTCTTCCAACTTAACCCAAGCTTCCTTGGGATCACCTTGCTCACACATGGCAATCAATTCTATTGCCATTTCTTCAAGATACCTTAGTTCCTCAATTGGGATGTTATCTGCCGCACCCTGAGTGGGCGTGATGATTGGTGCTTGCTTTTCTTCTCTCAATGGGGCAGAAGAATCAAGCGCATCATGCTCAACAATCTCCATTGCCGTAACCCATAGATAACGTCTTGTATAGGTTTCTACCGCACCAAGATTTTGGATTGGGTGGCAACCTTTAAGATTAGCCTCTGCCATTGGAGATGTGATGCAGATCACACTATTATCTTCTATGTCTGTAATGCACAATTGCGCTACTTCTTTGCCAAATGAGACTACACCGCACAAACCTACTTTATAGAAGATTTGGTTAATTGTAGGTAAAAAGTCTCCAAGCTCAAAGTATTGATACCCTGCAAACTTGTTGTGGCCTGACTTTTTAAGTGGAGCTTGTTGCAAGAGAATCCTTGCTTCCATCAGTTTTTTATGTACGCCCATGATTTTTCCTTAAGTATTTTCGTCTAATTCAGAATCTATGATAAATTTTTGATCCTCAATATCTAAGTCTTTAAACTCGATAAAGTGGTTTTCTTGGCAGCAATGCCATTTTTCGCCCTGTGGCTCCAAGCAGTAACAGCAGTACGGGATGTCTGCAAATTGATCTCTGTACTGTTCAAACAATGTTTTCATATTCACTCCTGTAGGTTTATTAAAATGTGGGTTATTTGTTGCCCACACCGATAATGTGCCACACAGATTCCAGAATTTACATAGGGGTTTTCCCTAATTTACGCAACTTTTTTATCATGCTAGGCTACTCACATGAACATCGAACAAATTGAACAAACGTGTGCTGAGACATTGCTTGATTACGCAATCACAATGGCTACAGCTTATGTAACCGAACCAGAGGACTTCAATGCGGCAGTAGTAGCTTTGCTTTGTAGGACTCTAGAAAACCACCTTAATAGGCCAATTAACATTCAGGAACTTTACCAATGACACAACAAGCAATCGTTCGAGCTTTACAAAATGGCTCTTTTACCTCTCAAGAAATAGAGAATTTAACGGGAATTCCTAGAACTTCTATCGTGGCTGCTTGCAAGAAGATGCTTTCTAAGAAGGAAATTACATCCGAAAAGGTCAAAGTCGGACGATCTTGGGTCAATAAATACACCTTGGAAGATCGGTTGATTATGGCTAAAAAGCCTGAGAAGATTGAAGAACCACGTTGTTTGCTGAACCCATTCGATATCAGGAATGCCAAGGGTATTTTCACCAAGGCTGAGTATGCTGTGATGAATGCCCAGGCAAGACGATTGTTTGGCAACAAAGGTTTTGCAAACGATATTACCAATAATCAATTTATCTGATATAGTGTTTTGAAACACGGCTAGGTTGGGGGTAGCTACCCAACTGAAGAGAGAACTCCCCTCCTGCCGCAGTTTCTTTTGGGGAGATTTGCGGAGAAGTGCCATGCACTATTACAAGTTTAACATTGCAGATTATCGTAAAGATACTGGTCATTTATCAACCATTGAACATGGCATTTATCGCCAGTTGATTGATTGGTATTACCTTGATGAACAACCAATTCCGGAGGAAAACCAAATGGTTATCAGGCGGTTACGTTTGGGTTCTGATGAGGTTATTTTTCTTCAAAATGTGTTGAAAGATTTCTTTGTTTTAGGCAAAACAGGGTATACACACAAGCGCATTGAAGTAGAAATTAAAGACTACCATGAGCAAGTTGAGAAAAACAAAAACAATGGGAAGCTAGGCGGTAGGCCAAAGAAAACCCAGTTGGTTATTTCTGGGTTGCCAGATGAAAGCCAAAATAACCCTAACCATAAACCACTAACCACTAACCATAAACCAATTAAAGAGAACAAGAGAGGCTCACGCCTCCCTCAAGACTGGTTTCTTACAAAAGCAATGGGAGACTGGGCCACTCAGGAAAGACCTGACCTAGATGTTCGTCAGGTTGCTGACCAGTTCAAAGATTATTGGGTTGCCCAAGCAGGTCAAAAGGGTGTCAAGTTGGATTGGGATGCAACATGGCGTAATTGGGTACGCAACACCAAAGCTGTTAAACCAAATCCCTATGACGTTGGGAGGATCACAGTTGCGTCAAAGAATGAGCCTGACCCTGCTCTTGAGAAGATTAAGGCAGATGAGAAAACAACTCGCCCTCCAACACCTGAAGAACTTGCAATATTTAATTCAATCAGGAGGAAGGCATGAACTACTTTGAAGCCATGAGACTGCTAGACAGAGTAAAGGAAGGCGTACCATATCCCGTACGTCTTATAAATCAAGCCTTAGAGCTTACTGGCGACCTAGAGTAAACCCCTATGGCGTATTCGAGGAAAACAATATCCAATGCAGGAGACAGAGTTATTTTGGAGAAGGCCGAAGCAAGGGAAATATACCGAACTTGGCAATCCCTGAGAGACAATGATTTTGTTTGTGCCAGGCTTGAGCGTTGCGAAAAGGTCTATGGATCAGGAGCGAGGGATCGAGTCAGGTTTTATATGCGTCAAATGAAAGAAGGACAAATTGAATGAGTTGGCTTTATTCGCAGGTGCTGGTGGAGGAATACTTGGGGGAAAACTTCTCGGATGGAGAACAGTCTGTGCCGTCGAGTGGGAAAAATACCCAGCAAGCGTATTGTGCGCCCGACAAAATGACGGACTTCTCCCCCCTTTCCCAGTTTGGGATGACGTTCAAACCTTTGACGGAAGACCGTGGAAAGGAATTGTTGACGTTATATCTGGAGGCTTTCCATGCCAAGACATCAGTTCAGCCGGAAAAGGAGCAGGAATTGAAGGTGAACGATCAGGAATGTGGGGAGAAATGGCACGGATCATTGGGGAAATACGACCAAGATACGTCTTTGTGGAAAACTCACCAATGCTCACTTCTAGGGGGCTTGGACGAGTTCTCGGAGACTTGGCCTCGATGGGGTTTGATGCGAAATGGGGAGTTTTGGGAGGTCAAGAATTTGGCGCATCACATTCAAGGGACAGAATTTGGATTGTCGCATCCGACCCCACTAAAAACGGACCACTTCAAATTTCTCAGATTTCGCAAGGAGTCAGTATTGAAAAGCACGTTTGGGATGCACAGGAATTCAATCGCTTATTGGATGACTGCCAATCATGGGAAGATACCAAGCGTGGAATGGATTTATTGGGTGATGGGGTGGCCGAGTGGGTGGGCCAATCTGAATGCCTTGGAAACGGACAAATACCAATCGTGGCTGCAACGGCATGGAGAATCCTAAAATGACTTTCATGGTGACTTTTAAAGTAGACGCTAACCCTGTTGGCAAACAAAGGGCTAGATACGTCAAAAGGGGAAACTTTGTCCAAACTTACACTCCTGAGAAAACTAGAACCTATGAAACCTTAATCAAGGATGCAGCAATCGTGGTAATGGGTAGCTCGGAGCCATTGGAAACCCCTGTTAGCCTTTATCTCTACATCAGAGTACCAATCCCTAAGTCATGCACTAAAAAGCGTCTAGAAGCCATTGATAACGGCTCAGAGAAGCCAACAAAGAAGCCTGATGCCTCAAATATCCTAAAAAGTGTAGAAGATGGCATGAACGGGGTTGTCTACCATGACGATTCGCAGATCATAAACATCCACGTTACAAAGGTTTATTCAACTCTGCCAGGTGTTGATATTTGCGTAAAAGAATGCCTTGATTAGGGTAAATACCTATGTTATTACGAAAATAATTAGGTAATATTTAGTTTTTAACAGAAGTGAATCATGGAATCTACATACGAATTTGACACAACAACTGGTGCAGGTAGCGAGGTAGTCACAGTAGTTTACGGCTACGAATATGACGCTGACTCAAGCTACAACGAAAACATCAAAGAGATCTGGTTTGAGGGTAGAAATGTTATGGGGCTTCTTTCTGATGAACAGTTCCAAGAACTAGAGATGGAAGCTGCCATGCGCTTTCAGAATCACAAGCTAAACCACAAGCACACAGCAGAATACTTCCCATAATTTGATTCTGTAGCTATAATTCAAGCCATGAAACAACGTGGCGGCTCAAGAAAGGGCGCTGGTCGCAAGAAGATCAGCGAAGAGGGTAGGATTATCCGAGCAAGGGTAGCGCCTATCCATGAGCAAGCTTTGACCTTGGCGGGAAATGGCTCCTTGTCCGAGGGCATACGCAGATTAGCAGAGAAACATTGGAGATTGATTCATGGAGAACCACCCCGACAAAGCAATTCAGTATTTGATCGACACCGCACCCTTGTACGCCCAAGCGAAGTCGGAGCGCCTGTACTTGGAGGAGTTCCGCAAGTCAAAGAAGGCTCACCTGATGAGCCAGGCAGGGACGGAAGTTCTGGGTAAACAAGAAACCTATGCCTATGCCCATGAAGAATACATAGAAGTGCTTGAAGGAATCAGGGCGGCAGTAGAAAAGGAAGAGAAGTATCGTTGGCTGATGACCGCTGCCCAAGCAAGGATCGAGGTCTGGAGAACCAACCAGTACTCAGCCAGAATGGAAATCAGGGCAACCCAATGAACAACAAGCTGAACAACAA
>Ga0209296_1003571_pt1 | contig 10574 bp, 5 predicted proteins | sample S_130206_EF_Meta_FD_187319 | JGI IMG/M metagenome (GOLD analysis project Ga0209296, IMG submission 187319) | Freshwater microbial communities from Lake Simoncouche, Canada to study carbon cycling - S_130206_EF_MetaG (SPAdes) (version 2) | ecosystem: Environmental > Aquatic > Freshwater > Lake ...
TACGGTCTTGTCATCTTCATGGTCGATTTATTGCAAAAGACAATGTGAAGCCAGAATTTACATTGCGCGATGCGATGGAAAATCCACTGCGAGATACCAACAGAATTGTTCTTCCACCTGCAAGCTTTATGCATGAGCAGGAGAAGGTAACAAAGCGTTGGCCGGCTGCAGTTAAATTTATTAAAGACAACAAGATTAATGAATTCTTTGCTGATGGAACTCAAGACTTTGGGATTGTTATGCAAGGCGGGCTCTACAACACAGTAATTCGCTCACTTCAACTTCTTGGGCTTTCTGATGTTTACGGCAATAGCAAGATTCCACTTTATATTCTCAACGTTACCTACCCAATAGTTGATGATGAGGTTGTTGAATTTGCAAAGAGCAAGAAGGGCATTCTCCTCGTAGAAGAAGGCCAGCCTGATTACATCGAACAGAATATAAATGCAATTCTGCGCCGTGCTGGAGTCCAGACTGCACTTCACGGTAAAGACTTACTTCCTGTTGCAGGTGAATACACACCAGCATCAGTAACTAAAGGAATTTTAGAATTCGTTAAGAAATTTGGGCCAGAACTTTTAGATCAAAATAACCTGCCAGCAATTGTTCGCCCAGATGGAGATAAGCCAAACTCAATTAAGTCTGTTGCACCAACTGAGCAGATTCACGCACGTCCTCCATCATTCTGCACCGGATGTCCAGAGCGACCAATCTTTACGGCGTTGAAATTAGCCGAGAAAGAAACAGGCAAGCACCACATTTCTGCCGATATTGGCTGTCACCTATTTTCAATTTTGCCACCATTTAATATTGGTGCAACAACAATGGGTTACGGACTTGGTGCGGCGGGTGCATCAGCACTTCACGATTTAGATAGTGATAAGCGAACCATCAGTTTTATGGGTGATGGTGGATTTTGGCACAATGGATTAACTAGCGGAATTGGAAATGCAGTTTTCAATAAGAGTGATGGTCTAGTTGTAGTTGTAGACAATGCTTATAGTGCAGCTACAGGTGGCCAAGATGTACTTTCATCAGCCGCTACTAGTGAAATTAGATCTACAAAACACCCAATCGAACGCGCCGTTCGTGGAATTGGCGTCGAATGGGCAAAGACGGTTTCAAATACTTTCAAAGTACATGAAATGAAAAATATTTTTATAGATGCTTTAACAACAAAAGAGCAAGGGCCAAAAGTTATTGTTGCCCAGAGCGAATGCACTCTTAACAAAACTAGGCGCGAACGCCCATTAGCGGCAAAGCGAATCAAAGAAGGAAAGCGCGTAGTTCGTGAACGATTTGGAGTTGATCCAGATACTTGCACCGGCGACCACTCTTGCATCCGCCTAAATGGCTGTCCTTCTTTAACTATTGCCGCTAACCCAGATCCAATGCGAAAAGATCCTGTTGCAACAGTCCTAAATACTTGTGTGGGATGCGGTCTTTGCGGCGAAGCAGCGCACGCTGCAGTTTTATGTCCATCTTTTTACAAGACTTCAATAATTAGTAATCCATCCATTTGGGATCGCACGAAGTTAAAGTTCCGCAATTTAATTATCGGCGCCTTACAAAATGGTATTGAACGTCGTCTTGTGGGAATTGATGCCTAATATAAATACTCCGCACAATCGTCCGATCACTCTTGCGTTACTTGCGATGGGTGGCGAGGGCGGCGGCGTTTTAGCAGATTGGGCCATTGACATGGCCGAGCACAACGGTTTCTTTGCACAGACAACATCAGTTCCAGGAGTCGCACAACGAACCGGCACGACTGTTTATTACTTAGAATTTTTTCCAGATGATGGTGCCGGAAAACCTGGAGTGCACGAGCCAGTTCTAAGCACAATGGCAACACCAGGTGAAGTAGATATTGTCGTTGCTTCAGAATTAATGGAAGCTGGTCGCGCAATCTTTAGAGGGTTCGTAACCTCAGATATAACAACGTTTATTACATCAACACATCGTGTTTACTCAATGACTGAACGAACAGCAAGCGCAGATGGTCGAGTTGATTCTGAAGAGATATTGAAATCGGCAAAGGCAGCGGCTAAGAAATTTATTGCAGCAGATTTTGCCAAGGTTGCCGAGGAATCGAGTAGCGTAATTTCAGCAGCACTATTTGGTGCTATCGCGGGAAGTGGCGCGCTTCCATTCACTAAAGAACAATTTGCAGCAGCAATTGAACGTGGTGGCGTTGGTGTAAAAACTTCAATGGCGGCATTTGATAAGAGTTATGAGATTTCAAAGCAGATAGTTACCGATTTAGATAAACCCGCCAGCACTGGAGTTTCAATTCAAATTGGTAAGCGTCCAGTTGAACCAGGTGAGATAAGTGCTGAAGAAGAGTTAGCAATAATTAAAGAACCAGCATCAGTTGTTGGAGCAAAGTTAAAAAGCCATGCTGCACAAGTTAAAGCAGATTTTCCTGAACCAGCCCGCGTTATGGCAATCAATGGCGTAAAGCGCACCGCCGATTATCAAAGCCTGGCTTACGCCGATCGCTACTTAGCTAGACTTTCAAAGATCAGAGAAATCGAAGCAAAATTTGGTAATGGAACTGCGCAATTGTTAAATGAGACCGCACGCTATACCGCGCTTTGGATGACATATGAAGACACAATCCGAGTCGCAGATTTGAAAACTCGCCGTACACGTTTCCAGCGAGTTAGCACTGAAGCAAAAATTGGCGCTGAGCAGATTATGGAAGTCCGGGAATACCTACACCCAATGTCTGAAGAGATTGCTGACACTCTCCCAACACCAATAGGCAAATGGATTTTGCGCACCAAGCCAGTTACAAAGACCATTGAAAAAATAAGCGAAAATGGAATTATTCTAAACACAGCATCAATCAGTGGTTATTGCCTTCTTTATTTTGTTGCTCGATTAAAGCCAATTCGTCCAAGATCGCTACGATTTAATCTTGAACAAGAGCGAATCGATACTTGGCTATCTAAAATTGAAGAGTTAGCTCCGAAAAATTACCAACTCGCATGTGAAATTGCCGAATGCGCGAATGTAATTAAGGGTTATGGCGATACTCATCGAAATGGCTGGCGCAACTTCTCGGCAATAATGGTTGAGGTAGATAAAATTTCAAATAATTCAGATGCAGCAGCCCGTATCAAAGAGCTCCGTATCGCCGCACTTGCCGACGAAGACGGAACTAGATTACGTAACTATCTAAACGCTTGAACTTAACCGGGGCTATTTAAGAATTTCCAGTAGCGAATCAGAAGTTCTTACATCACCAAATTGTTGGATTATTGATTCAAGCGCGGCTTGATGCTCATCATCGGATAGAGCTGCGCAGCAATCTTCGACCATCACAATTTTGAAATCTAACATCATTCCATCACGAGCCGTTGATTCACAACAAATATTTGTCTTAGTACCTGCGATCAAAATTGTATCGATACCCAAATTTCGAAGAACTCTCTCAAGTGATGAAGAGCCAGAAATTAAGGCGCTATAGCGATTTTTGATAATGGTTATATCTTTTTCATCTACCGTTAAATCTTTCCAAACCTTTTGTTTATCAGGGCTTAGGCTGGCCATAGTTCTAGTCTTAACTTCAGCGCTCACCACATTATTAAAGAACAGCTCCCAATCGCTTTTATCCTCTATTTGGGAATTAGCATGAAGCACCCAAACAACCTGCCCACCTTTTTCTCGGAACGATTTAGCAAATTTGTTTATAGGATCAACTATTTCTCGAGATTGGGGAACTTCAGCAGGTGAGTTAGGTTCACAAAATGTATTCTGCATATCAATCACTACAAGTGCAGTTTTACTGGCGTCCAACTCTGTAAACCAGTGATATTTTTTACGACGCGCCATTACCCGTTCAACTATATGTTCACGGACTCCTACTTTATGCATGAATTAGTTATCCCTAGTTAGTCAACACGTCATCGAGAAACGGATCCTCAGGAAGCGCCGTTTCAGAGTCCAATAAAGCTAAGCATTTAGGGCATGAAAAGTGCCTAATTTCAACGCTCTGATGTGTTGAAGAAGTTGATCCAGGAATCTCAGCGACTTTTGTAACCGATACTGCCGTCAAATGTTTCCAAGGTTGACCAGCGGGGCCAATGCTGGCAGAACATTTTGCGCAGCAAGTAAAACCATCGCTAATTATTAGAGTAGCGGATTGACGTGTGCTCATTTTTGTTCAACTTTTTTGTTTATTCGCCCGCTCTTTAGAGAATTTCTAAGTTCATCTGTCTTCGCTTCATCCACTTGGTTGTTAGTGATGACAACACCGTATATTTCCCTCGCTGCGTCTGGAGAAATTAAACTATTTGTCACATCTGATAGAACAGCGCCAGGTATGCGATCAAGGGAATCACCGACTCCGCCTCCACCATTCCAGCGAACATAAAGCGCATCATTTCCCATCAGAGGAAATACGCCCCAGCTAATTGATTCTTTCTCACCAGGGATTGCACTAAGCGACTGTGAAAAACAATCACGACCATTTTTTGAATCTTTCGAATCTTCCGAATGCACCCAAACATAATCATTGATTGCACCAGGATTACCACCATCTAAACCTTCACTCTGTGGAAATTTGGAGCCTTTGCCAGAAAGGACATAGTTCAGGCCGCCATCTGGCGCATCATGTGGAATCAGTGCCAATTCGCCACCTGTGCCGCCACGAAATTCACCGCCACCACCAGAATCTTTTAGTCGGCGTCGGAATAGATATCTAACCGGGAACATAGCTTCTACTGTTTCAACATTCGCCATTCTAGAAATTGGATTTGGGATTTCTCCGCCAATATCTACACCATCAGCAAATGTTCGGGCTCCTCCAGCACCAGCAAAAGTTTCGGTGAGGATTCCGATGGAATCGCCACCCTTTTGGTTCTTTCCAAACATAAATACGGCAAAGTGATTTGCGTGCCACACCGCACTTGTTTGATCAGCATATTTATCGTGCGATGCAAGCATCTTGGCAATAGTGGTGCAGGCCGCGTTATTAACAGATTGAATTGCTCCAACTGTGGCGACAGAAACGGGCGATGGTTTGGTGCAATTCACAATTGAGCCCTCAGGTGCAATTACCTTGATTGGGCGAATAACTCCCTCATTCCAAGTTATGTCATAACAAAGCAGAGGGAACAATGGCGCAAAGAGTCCGCCAAGTGAAGCCCACTTTGTGCAATTAACAGAATATTTTGATTGTGGTGAAGAACCCGTAAAGTCAAAAGTTAGTTCATCATCTTTCTTCGTCATCTTCAATAAAATTTTATAAACTTCGCCTTTCACATCAAAATATTGACGTGATTGCCAAGAACCATCTGGCAGTTCGCGAAGACGCTCACGTAAGCGCGATTCTGACTGGGCTACCAATGACTTACAAGTTTCTTGAAATGTAGGAAGCCCGTATTTTTCGACGAGTGCAACCATTCGATCTTTCGCAACGTTGTTACAGGCAATCATCGAACGTAGATCTAAAGCGACCATTTCAGGACCACGAACCATATTTAATATGGTGTCCCAAACATCTTGGCGGAGGTTTCCTCGGTCAACTATTTTTAATCCAGGCGAGCTAAATCCTTCAGAGAAAACATCCACAGCATCAGGTGCAAAACCACCAGGATTCATTGCTCCGATGTCATAAACATGGACAAAGCAGGCGCTCCATGCAATCAATTCACCTTTGTAATGGATTGGCGATACTAAATAAATATCTGAAGTGTGTAGGGCGGCAGTGAATGGATCATTTAGTAAAAAGAGATCACCTTCGTGAACATCTCCCTCAAATCTTCTAATAATCGATTTACATGCTTCTGCAGCGCTTGTTAGGTGGTGGAGAAACCCAACACCACCTAATAATAAAGTTCCATCTGCTTCATACAATGAAACCATTAAGTCGTGGCCTTCATTGGTGATTGCACTTCCTGAGACGTGTTTAAGAGTTATTACTGCCTCTTCAACAACTCGATAGAGTCTATGTCGAATAATCGAAAACGTAATTGGATCCATTGATCGTCTCCTTAGCTCAACTCGATAATAATATTACGATACTGATCCATGACTGATTTTTGATTGTCCTGGAGAACTATTGTTGTAATAGGAGTATGAATAACTGCTGGACCCTTGATGACATTTCCAGGGTTCAGTAATGTGAAATCATAAATATCAGATTCAATCATCGCGGATTTAGCTTCTACAAATATTTTCCTGCGCCCAGTCAAGGCGGCGCTTGAATCCTTGCCTACAGTTTTAGCTGCACTCATATCTGGATGGTTTAAAAGCCCTCTTGCTGTTAATCTGAATTGAGTCATTTCGATTCCTGCCTCGCGAAAAGCTGAACCTTTGCCATATTTTCTTTCATAAAGACTTTCAAAGTCACGAGAAAGAATTTCTAGACCATCATTAGTAAGAGGAAGTGGTGCTTTCAGGGGAGTCGTAACTTCATGAACTTGCCTGGAATAGCGGAGATCAACAGACCAATCTAAAACTACTTGATCGCCAGTAAAACCTTCAGCAGTAAGTGCCTTAAGTGCTTTCTCCCGCATCGGTTCAAATAGCGGTGCGAACTCACTTAGAGGCGACGGCATTGGAAGAGTTTTTACAACACTGTATTCATGAACAATATCTGCAGAAATTAAACCAAATGCGCAGTTTACGGACGCTGTATAGGGAATAACAATCTTCTTAACTCCTAGCTCTGCCCCAAATGTTGCAGAAACCATTCCACAACTTCCACCAAAAGCATGCAAAACAAAATCTCTCGGATCCAATCCACGTTCAACAGTTATCTCACGTATTAAGTCGGTGATTTGCGCAGTAGCAATTCTAAATATTCCATAGGCAGCTTCTTCTACGCTGAGTCCCAAAGGCTTAGCAATCTTTGCTTCAAAAACTCTTCTCGCTGCATCCTTATCAAGGTTCATAGAGCCACCAAGAAAGATATTTGGATCCATATATCCAATTAGCATGAACACATCGGTCAACGTAGGTTCTTCGCCACCCATTCCATAACAAACAGGTCCTGGTCTAGATCCAGCAGAACGCGGCCCAACTCTTGGAATTTTTGTCTCTTCCTCAATCCAAACTATAGATCCACCACCAGCACCAATCGATACCACTTCTATTTTTGGTTGGGTGTAATGAAAACGGTCAATCAATGGCTCGCGGGCATACTCAATCTGACCACCTTGGATAACACTAACTTTGAAAGTAGTTCCACCCATATCTGTTGCAATAACATCCTTCTGATCCAATAGATCCCCGAGCGCTTTACTTCCGATAACTCCTGCAGCTGGCCCACATTCAAGCATTCCAATTGCCCGATCTGATGCTTCACTAGCGAGAAGAAGTCCGCCATAACCTTGCATAATCATTACCGGCCCTAGATAACCATTATTTTTCATGAGCTCAGCAAGATTTTCTATGTATTGCCGTGCAATTTCACCAGCGTATGCATTGATAACAGTTGTTGAAGTTCTCTCATACTCACCAGGAGTCGGTGCAATATTGCTGGAAATCGAGGTATAAATATCTGGGTTTATTTCTCTAACTAATTCTTGTGTTCTAATTTCATTTTTTTGATTATAAAAAGACCATAGATATGAGATCGCGATTGCATCTACACCTTTATCAATCAGTTTCTTAATGGAATCTCTGGTTGCTGATTCATCTAGCTCTCTAATGATTGAACCCTTGTAATCAGTTCTTTCTGGAACGCCATAGATAAAGTTTCTTTCTACCAATGGTGCGGCTCTATCTGTTTTGACCATATTCTTCATACGCTCTTCATTTAGTCCAGCCCAACGGCCATAACCACCACGAGTAACAAGGAGCGTATCTTCAAAACCTTCAGTTGTTAGGAGACCAACTTTTGCACCATCACGAGTAAGAATTGCGTTATCTACAACTGTTGAACCATGAACAAATAACGAAGTATTAGCTAGAAGTTCTGCAACAGTGATTCCCATCTGGTCTGCTGCTGATTTAATTGAATCTAGAACACCGGTCGCAAAATCTGGCGGAGTTGAGAGAGCCTTACCAAGAATTACAGGCTCACCAACTGCAAAAACAACAGTGTCTGTGCAAGTACCACCAACATCGGTCGCAACAAGATAAGACTTTGCTGTCATCGTCACTTAACAACCCCCAAAATTCTCCTGATTATCAATGAACTCTAATATTCAGAACTTTTCTGGTCAATGTATTGGACTATTAAACTTCACCAAAGATTTGAGTAATCTGCTCAAAGGACATTGCATTCTTCGCGGCAGCAGCTTGTTGTTTCTCGCGTTCTAAGTTTCTTTCCAACTGAATCTTTGCCGCAACATATTGTTTTGGCCAAGGGACGTTGGCGTACCCGCTCTTCGCACCTTCAGTAAGAATCCAAGCTGGGTTTGCCAGGTGCGGTCTAGCGACTGCACATAAATCGGCACGACCCGCAGCAATGATTGTGTTTGCATTGTCAGCTTCAAAGATAGCTCCGACAGCAATCGTTGGAATATTAATCTGGTTTCGGATTCGATCTGAAAATGGTGTTTGGAACATCCGACCGTAGATTGGCTTTTCTTTCTTACTAACTTGACCGGAAGAACAGTCAATAATGTCGGCGCCAGCGGCCTTAAAAGCCTTTGCAATTTCAACCGCATCGACAGGTGTAATACCGCCTGGAGTCCAATCGTGTGCCGAAATTCGAACGCTAATTGGTTTACCTTGCGGCCAAACTTCGCGAATTGCCTTAAAGATTTCAATGGGGAAGCGCATTCTGTTTTCGAATGAACCGCCATATTCATCTGTTCGTTGATTAGTTAAAGGTGAAATGAATGAGGAAAGTAAATAACCATGAGCTGCATGGAGTTCGAGCCAATCAAAACCAGCTTCATCAGCATCTTTTACTGAACGAATAAAATCTACCTTCACGCGATCCATATCTGCACGATCCATCTCGCGGGCAGTTTGTGAAACACCTTCAATATATTGTTGTGGTGAAGCGGAAATAATTGGCCAATTGTCTTCCTTAAGTGGCTTGTCTATTCCCTCCCAAGCAAGACGTGTTGATGCTTTAGCACCGGCGTGGCCTATCTGCATTCCGATTTTTGCTTCAGAATTTGAATGAACGAAATCAACTATTCGTTTCCAACCGGTTAAGTGTTCTGGTTTATACATTCCTGGACAACCAGGTGTGATTCGGCCATCTGCACTAATGCAAGTCATTTCGGTCATTACGAGAGCTGCTCCACCCATAGCTCGCGCACCTAGGTGAACTAAGTGATAGTCGGCAGGCAGGCCATCAACCGCTGAATATTGTGCCATCGGTGAAACGACGATGCGGTTCTGAAGAACAACATCGCGAACTTTGAATGGTGTGAACATCGGAGGGATTCGTGCGCCCGATTCTGGGAGTGGAACTCCAGCATCTGCGAAGGCTTTAGTTGCGAACCATTTTTCGTAGTCTTCAACAAATTTAGCATCACGTATCTTCAAGTTGTCATGAGAAATTCTCTGGCTACGTGTTAACAATGAATAGTTAAATTGTTCTGGCTCCATGTGGGTATATTGCGCAGCATTTTCAAACCACTCCATTGCATTCTTCGCTGCACTCTGGATCTTAATAACCTCAACGCCACGAATAGCTTGATAATCCGCGAGAATTTCCGGCATGGTTCTACTACCTGCTTCGCTCATAAACTTCGATAAATCAATTGCATCTTCCATAGCCAACTTTGTGCCAGAACCAATAGAGAAGTGAGCTGTGTGCGCAGAGTCGCCCATCAAGACAACAGGAACTTGCTTGCCATTAATATCGTTCCACTGGGTCCAATTTTCACAGATAACTCGAGGGAACTTAATCCAGTTTGCAGAGCCACGAAGGTGAGTCGCATTGCTCATCAACTTCGCGCCTTCTAAATCTTTTGCAAATAATTTCTCACAGAACGCAATTGCTTCTTCCTGGCTCATATCTTCCAAGCCAGCTTTTCTCCAAACCTCTTCTGGAGTTTCGATGATGAATGTCGAAGTATCACCATCGAATTGGTAGACGTGCGCCTGGAACCAACCAAATTCTGTCTCTTCAAAGATAAAGGTAAAGTCTTTAAAAATCTTCTTCGTTCCAAGCCAGACGAATTTACAAACTCGAGTATCAATATCTGGTTTAAAGGTGTCTGCATACCTGGTTCTGATAGCTGAATTAAGACCATCAGATGCAATTATTAAATCAGCATCGTATTCTGCAGCAATCTCTTGATCATCTTTTACATCTGTTTCAAAAACTAATTTAACACCAAGCTCTTCGCATCTTTCTTGCAAAATATTTAGTAATCGCTTGCGACCGATTCCACAGAATCCATGGCCACCAGAAATCATGCTCTTACCTTTTATGCGGACATCAATATCGTCCCAGTGGTTGAATGATTGAAGAATTGTTCTGGCAGTTGGTTCGTCAGCACGGACAAAGTTTGAGAGAGTTGCATCCGAGAAAACAACGCCCCAACCAAATGTGTCATATGGTCGGTTGCGTTCGATGACTGTAATTTCGTGAGTTGGATCTTGCTTCTTCATTAATATTGAGAAATAAAGTCCAGCAGCTCCGCCACCAA
>Ga0209296_1003573_pt1 | contig 10572 bp, 18 predicted proteins | sample S_130206_EF_Meta_FD_187319 | JGI IMG/M metagenome (GOLD analysis project Ga0209296, IMG submission 187319) | Freshwater microbial communities from Lake Simoncouche, Canada to study carbon cycling - S_130206_EF_MetaG (SPAdes) (version 2) | ecosystem: Environmental > Aquatic > Freshwater > Lake ...
GTTTTATAGATCGCGCACCTGAGGCAGTCGTCGTGCAAGAAAAAAAACGGCTAGAAGAATTTACAGAAACTTTTTTAAAGCTAGAAGTACAGTTAAAAAAGTTAGCCTAACTGACGTTTCTTGATAAAGAAGGTAATGACACCCTTCTCATCTTGAAGTGATAAAAGCTCGTGCCCTGTCTGACGACAAAACGCATCAAAATCTTTTTTACTACCTGGATCTGTCGCGATAATTTTTAAGACTTGCTCAGATTGAATTTCATTTAAACCTTTTTTACATCGCAATATGGGAAGCGGACATTTAAGTCCCGTCGCATCTATCTCATGATCATAATGCATATTATTTGAAGGTCGAAAAAGTATAACCAGCATTTGCCCACGCAATGACGCCGCCCGCTAGGTTATAGACATCTTGATAGCCTTGTTCAGCAAGATAAGAAGCCGCATGTGCTGAACGAACACCACTGTGGCAATAAAAAACGATACTCGATTTTTTTGAGAGCTTATCAAATAGTTGAGGCAGACTTGCAAGTGAGATATGTTGTGCGCCTTGGATGATGCCTCTCGCAACTTCATCATCATTTCTGACATCAATTAAAACTAAATTATCTTGCTTGATAATGCCATGCAAGGTTACAGCGTCAATAGTCTTAAAAGGGCTCATGAGAAGACTCTAAAAGCTAGAGAATTTTTTGAATGATAAGCGCGATAACATTTGTTGCAGCAAGAGCTTGAAGCCCCCAAAGTGTATATTTCATACCTTTAACTCTGAGTTCCATATTGAGCGTGGGCTCCAGAAAAGCTTTTGCATAATAAAGTCGACCGGTAGTAAAAATACCGCCTAAAAGTAAAACAATCGTCCAATGGATATGGTTGGCTTCAAGGCAGCCTATAAGAATAAGGCCAAGAGGTACATATTCAGAAAAATTTCCGTGTGAACGAATCGCTTGTTGGAGATCATCCCGCCCCCCATCTCCAAGAGAGACTTCATTTTGACGTCTTAAGTTGATCACGTTCAAAGCGAGTTTGACGTATACAAAAGTAAGGATAGCAGCGTAAATAGCAGTAAGTTTTAACATGATGTATGAGTTGATTGATCTAAGATATAGCCATTATAACATTGAGAGAAGACCCATATAAATGGGGTACTTATTTAATTTTAAACGCAATGACTTCTTGAAGTTTGAGTGACAATTCTTTTCTTGATTGAGTGGGTTTTATAGGATGTCCAATATCAACCATAACCTCAATGAGATTCGATTTTGCAATGCGCTTTAAAGATTGAAGTAAGGTAGTTGAGCCATGAAAACTCGTGCGGTTTGTGAGCACATTATTTTCTTTATATTTGATTGATAAAGGTAGAAGTAATTGATTTGATTCAAAGGCTGATTGAAATAAGTTACTTTTAAAAGGAAGTACTTGGTATCCGTTTGACGTAATGCCTTCAGGGAATATACATATGGACTGTTTGTTATTTTTGAAATGATTGTTCATAGCCTCTATGACTTCAGGCAAACTCGATTTGCGCAGGCGGTCAACAAAGATAGCGCCTGAGATTTTAGCGAAAAAACCAATGACTGGCCATGTTTTGATATTTGATGCAGCTACAAATGTGATCGGTTTTAATGAAAAGATCACGGGGATATCAAGCCATGAGATATGGTTAGAAACAACAAGATAACTTTCATTCCCTAAAAACTTTAAAGCCTCACCAGAAAGCGTAATTTTAATGTTTAAAATACTTAAAAGGCGTTTTGCCCAGTATTGAATGAGTTGATTATTAATATTTGTTGGCAAAATCATTAAGGCCAAACAAATCATAAAGCCAAAAATAAAATGGAGAGCTATTAAAGTAAATTTAAAACCTGAGTTCATATTGATAGCTTACAAGAGCTCTATGCCATAGGGCTTTACGATTTTTGCAAAAATATAGAATGCAACCAAAGTAATGATCACAGATATACCGAGTGTTGGCCAGAACCCAAATCGCTTAAGCAAAAAAGGGAACGCTAAAAACATCGGCAGTGTAGGCACGACATACCAAAATGTATACCAAGCATGATTTGCAATTTTTGATGCTGGTTGTTTCTCAACATATAGCCAAATTAAAGTAAGAACAGTCACAAGGGGAAGGGCCGCAATAAGGCCTCCTAATCGATCACTTCTTTTAGCCACTTCAGAAATTAAAACAACCATTCCTGAAGTCATCAAAAGTTTAAATAAAATCCACATCATTGACTTTCTTCTTTTATTGGATAGATCATCGGTTTTTCTTCAGGGTATGCTTGTATATACAGCTCTAGATCTGCATCAAGTGTATCCCAGTTTACTAGACTTGCTACTTTTTTTGAAATGCCGTGCATAAAAGTATTTCGATGTTTACAAAAGTTTGTAAGCGGTATGAGCTGGTGGCCTGTTTCAATCTTAGCAGGGTATGCAGTTTGGCCGCTTTGAATCGTTTTAGCACCTATTTTATAAGACCAATTCACGACTTCGATCCATAAACGGAAATATAGAAACCAATCTTGAGGCGCATCATAATCAATTCCAATAAATTTATTGATCACATGACCTCTTAAATTAAAACATAGCATGAAGGCTACGATTTCATGTGAGGATTGATGCCTTAAAATAATAAAGTGCGTTTCTTTTTCGCGAGAAATAAATTCAAAGAATTCAGGCGTAAGTTCTTCAAATTTAGTTTTTCCTTTTAAATAGGTTCTTGAAAATAACCGATAAAGTTGATGGAGCGTTTGATTATCTGGTAAATGAATGACACTCACATCGAGAGGCGCTGCCATAGCTGTAGTGAGTTTTTTATTAAGTTTTTGACGTCTTGATGATTTGAGTGAGGCGATGTAATCATTCGTATTTGTTCCTTCGAGCGTGACAAGCGCTGATGGGAAACTGATCAGTGGAAATAAATCTTTAGCTTTAGAAATATTTGAAAGTGTTTTATAAAATGTTTCTGGAAAATCTTTCCATACCAACATAGGCGCATTATATTTCTTTGCTTGTTTTTCAGCGGCTTCTTGTATACATATAAAAATATCATCTTGTGTAACTACATTGTTTTTTAAAATGTTAGGATCAATTCCGATATGCCCCTCATCCGAACAAGCACTTCCTATAAAAAAAGTACGTTGATATAAAAAAGAGGGAATAATTTTTCCGATTATTTTTACGATAGGCAGAATTAAGGGCGGCATCACAAGCTCAATCGGAACATCCATCACAAAAGCCGGAGCTATAGCAATAGGCTCCTCATTAAGGGAAATGAGACCATAGGTGAAGGTAAATTGTTTTTCAAGATGGGAGCATTCAAGTGATCGATACCACCATTGGCCTTCGTAAGGAGCGGGAAAGCAATTGTCCCATAGCGCTTGCGGTATTTGAGATTCAGAATTAAGCCATTCGAGAGTGAGCTGTTGTATCATTTATCAGAATTATACTTAAAACACTATGATACTAAGCCTATGAAGAGATTTTTATTTTTCTTAACGATACTTTTTTCTAGTAGTTCACTTCTTGCGGTTTATTCTGATTATTGCGTATCCTGTGAGCGCGATTCACGTGGCCATATTAAAAGAAGTCTGGAAGCTAAAAAAGCTTTTAAAAGAATAAAACCATGCCCATCAACAGCAAAGAGTTATGGCGCTTGCCCTGGCTATATTATTGATCATATTATTCCTTTGAAACGAGGGGGAAAGGATGATCCTTCAAATATGCAATGGCAAACTATCGAAGAGTCAAAGGAAAAAGATAAATGGGAATAATTTTTTATATGAGACGTAATTTCAAGTAATATGAGGTAGATTATGAAACGACAAATATTCTATATCGATTATCCGCAAGAGCATCAAGGCGATGCATTACATGCCTACCAATGTAAGTTTTGTAAAATAGACACCGTAAAAATTAATGGATTACTCGAAAATCATTTGCCAGATTGTATTTATAGGCTTGAAAAAGAAAAAATAATTACTGGGTAAGTCCCCGACCTATTAAAGCCGCCCCAATCACACCTGCTGAATCGCCTAATTTGTTTTTAACAATCGGTGTTGAAGGCACATCATTGAATATACGTGCATAAACCTCATCAATACCCTCTTTGTATAAGCTTTGTTCATTGGAGAGTCCGCCGCCCAAAACAACCATATCAGGATCTAAGATATTAATAAGATTAGCCAAGGCTTGACCAAAGTGCTTATAAAAATCTTGCTTAATATTTTTTAGAGACTCGTCTTTTAATGGCGTGTTAAAAAAATCAACAGCTGAGATGATGTGACCTGTTTTATTTTTAATGGTTTTTTCTAAACCACCGCCTGAAATAAAACTTTCTACACATCCATTTGCACCGCAATAACAAGGATCGCCTTGAGGGTCAATGACCATATGACCCCATTCCCCCGCAATGTTTTGTGGACCTTGTCTAATTTTTCCATCAAATACAATTCCACCACCACAACCTGTTCCCATGATGACGCCAAAAACAGAAGGATATCCCTTACCTGCTCCCATGATTGCTTCTGCTATTGCAAAACAATTAGCATCATTTTCAATGATGATGTCATGTACTAGTTTGTCTTCAAGAAGGGTTTGAAGTGGCAAACTATTTAAACAAAGTGTATTAGAGTTTTTAAGTAGATGTGTATTTTTTGAAATGGATCCAGGTGTGCCTAAGCCCAATGAGTGCGTTTTGTTTTGTATGGATATGACTGCTTTACTATAGAGCGTTTGAATTTGATCGAAGATATGATCACTACCTAGATGCGCTTCGGTCAATAATCTTTCTCGGAAAATAATTTTGTCGTGACTGTCTAATACCGCGACTTCAATTTTTGTTCCACCTAGGTCAATACCAATATGATAATTAGAAATCATTTAATTATTTTGAAAGTGACGTCTGATATACCAGATGATAAAAATAATTGCGGTACCCGCAATCACATAATGAAACTCGTGAAAGTAAACTTTTAATGTATCCCAGTGTTCACCGAATACCATCCCTGTATAAGCGAGCGCCCAGCACCAGATAAATGAACCTACAAAGGTATAAATAATAAACTTAGTCATGTTCATACGTGCAATACCTGCAGGCAGAGCTATGAAAGTTCTCACAGCAGGAAGAAGGCGACCTATAAAGATAATAATCTCACCATAGTTTTTAAACCAATCATCTGCCATCTTTAAATCATTCGGAGAAATCAGAACGAAGCGACCATATTTTTCAGCTAGTTTTCTGCCACCTGTTTTGCCAACATAGTAAGCTGGGATAGAGCCTAATACACAGCCCAAAGCTCCCATGAATGCCACTATCCATAAAACCATCTCACCCTTGAAAACAAGGTAGCCTGCAAAGGGCATGATAATTTCAGAAGGTAATGGAATACAAGCTGACTCGATTGCCATAAGTAAGACAATGCCCCCATACCCCATGGTGGATATAACACTCATAATCCAAACTGCCAATAATCCAATCGCTTTTTCTAACATCTTATATAGCCTAATCGAAGTTTATGTCGAATTCTATCTTATGTTACGTAAACCTTTAATGAATCAGTAAAACTTTACTATAATGAATTATTCAATTCTTAAATAACATATATGAAACAGACAATAGTTTTATTTTTATTTGCCTTGCTCTCAAGTTGCAGCATGATGACTTATACGAACCAAGGTAAGCTATCGAATACAAGTCAAACTTATATTATTAATTGTGCTTTTTGGGATGCTTGTTATGCCAAAGCAGAGAAGTTATGTCCAAAGGGTTACAGCCTTGTCGATAAATCTGCAAACTTGCCTTACAGTATAGAGGTTTCATGTAAGTAGCATTTTAGTTATTACACCATCTTAGAATACATTTAATGAATAGTCACAACGTAGATCAAGTAGGTTGGAAGTTCGAGCATAGCTATATAACCCTTCCGCAAGATTTCTTTGTTGAACAACAGCCAATCAAAGTATCTAACCCCAAACTTATTTTATTGAATGAGCCTTTATTAGAATCTTTGGGTTTAAATAAAGAAGCTTTGAGTTATACAGCATGGAGCGATATTTTTTCTGGTAATCATATACCTTTAGAAGCGCACCCAATTGCTGAGGCTTATGCGGGACATCAGTTCGGCCACTTCGCTGAATTAGGTGACGGAAGGGCTGTTTTGTTAGGGGAACAGATAGCTCCAGACGGTAAGCGTTTTGATATTCAATTTAAGGGGTCCGGACCAACCCCCTATTCAAGACGCGGTGACGGTCGTGCGGCGCTTGGGCCGATGTTACGTGAATACATTATCAGTGAATATATGTGTGCATTGAAGATTCCAACCACAAGAAGCTTGGCCGTGGTCACAACAGGTGAGAATGTTGTAAGAAACAAAATATTGCCCGGAGCAATTCTCACGCGTGTGGCGCAAAGTCATATTCGTGTAGGTACATTTCAATATGCTTCTACGTTAAATGATATTCAGAAATTAAAGGCGCTCGCAGATTACACGATCAATCGACATTATGTGGCGTGTAAAGAAAGTGATAATCCATACCTCGCATTTTTAAATGCAGTGATTGCTAGGCAAGCTTCGCTCATCGCCCAGTGGATGCATATAGGGTTTATTCATGGCGTGATGAATACAGACAATATGTCCATCAGTGGTGAGACCATTGATTATGGTCCGTGCGCATTTATGGATCACTATCATCCTGAGACAGTATTTAGTTCGATTGATCTTCAAGGCCGTTATGCTTATGTCAATCAGCCACCGATTGCTCAGTGGAACCTGGCTAGGTTCGCTGAAACTCTTCTTCCCCTCATAGATCAAGATCCTGATAAATCCATTGAGCTAGCATCGCAAGCAATTAATAATTTTACAGCTCAATTTCAAATGGCATGGCTGCAAGGTATGCGACAAAAGACAGGTTTGTTTAATGAAGAGCCAGCTGATATTGATTTAATTAATGACTTATTAGCGCTCATGCAAAAAAATAAAGCCGACTACACGCTGACATTTAGACGTCTCTCATCAGACGCTATTTTAAAAGACGCTATTTTTAAAGACACATCATTTCAAGCTTGGTATAAAAATTGGATACATCGGATTCAAACACAAAAAGAAGGCGAAGAAGCGTCAAAGCTGATGATGTTAAAACATAATCCAGCTGTCATTCCGCGAAATTATTTGGTGGAGAAAGCTTTATCCATGGCGGAGATAGATCAAGATTACACATTATTGAATGATTTTATTGCAGCGCTCTTAAGTCCTTATGAGGATTCAAAGATATTTAGCAAGCCACCTCTAGAGGAAGATAAGACTTATCGAACGTTTTGCGGAACCTAGAAAAAGAAATCACACATAAGGTGAATACACCTTATGTGTGAGAATTCAAATTATTTTGATTTTTTAGCTGCAGGCGCTTCTTTTGCTTTTGCAGGCTTAGCTGGCTTAGCAGATTTTGCAAGAAGAGCTTTAAGATCTTCAAGGTCTTTACTTTGAGCCGTTACTTTTGCCTCTAAGTCAGACACGATAGCTTTCTTCTGAGCATCAGCTTTTTCATAATCGGTCACTTTTTGATTAAGCGTTGCAATTTGACCATTTAAATTTTTAATTTCAGCAGTTTGTGCGCTTAGTTGATCCTCAGCGTTGTAGGCGCTGTATGAGAAATAACCTGCAACCGCGATTAAGATTGCGATGATGATATTTTTAAAAGTGCCAGAGTTTTCCATCTATGATTCCCTTTTGATTATGTTGAAGTTAAAAGTATTCGTTTAATGCACGTACTCTCTTAGGTAGGCATGATATAAGAAAGTTCAGTAAACTCAAAGCAACTGAATGGTTTGTGGAAATAAAAAACCCGCTAAAAAGCGGGCTTTTTTAAATACAGTGATTAATTATTTTGAAGCAATCACTTTTGCAGCTTTTGAACAAAGTTCGCTACTTGATTTATTGACCATACCTACAACGTCTTCTGAGCGAAGGTTAGCTTGTGTAAGTGCTTTCTCAGCTTCAGTTTGTGCTTTGCAAGCAAGTGCAAAGTCGTTATTTTTAACAGCAATAACGCTTAAATTTTGTAAGCGCGCTGCGCGTTCTAATTCGTGAAGTTTTTCATTGCTTTGAATGAATGTGGACGCAGCCACAGTAGTTGAGATTGCTGCGACAGCAGCGACAATAATAAGGCTTAAACGTACTGACTTTTTCATTTCTTTTTCCTTTTGGGTTGTATTAATAATGTGCACTTTTGATGCACCCATTCATCTTAGTAGAAAATTGTTAACAAATTATGACAGTGGCACACCTTTTGCTTTAATCAGGTTTATTTGCGGTGCTGATGAATGTCTTTGCTGCAGATTAGAAAAGTTACTAGGCTATAAATAAAAAAAGCCAGCAAGAGCTGGCTTTTTTAATGAGACTAAATTACTTAGATTGTGTTTTTGTTGCCTTGTTGCATAGCTCCTGATTACTCTTATGAATCATGCCAAGTAAGTCTTCAGCTTTTGAGTGAACCTTACCTAAATATTCCTCTGCTTCAGTTTGTGATTTGCAAGCAAGAACATAATCTTTATTGCCAATAGCAATTAAAGTTAAATTTTGTAAGCGTGAAACAGCTTCTAATTCTTTAATCTTTACTTTAGCGCCAACATATTTAAATGCGATAGCTCCTGTAGCAATTAAACCAATAAGTGCGACTGCTATTGTTACTTTTGTATTTTTTTTCATTACTTTCCTTAGTAAATGCTTTTAAAAACTTGAATGGTGGCCAGGGGCAGAATCGAACTGCCGACACGCGGATTTTCAATCCGCTGCTCTACCGACTGAGCTACCTGGCCATATAAATTCTCACGATAAAAACCGTGAAGAAGCGGAATTATAGCAAAAATGCTGACTTTTACCGAGTTTTACGACCATTTAGTCAGTGGTCTGGGGCTCTGAACTAGTCACATGAATGAGTCTAGCAAAGGAGAGAAGCTAACTAGGGAAGCAAATACTTTATTACTCTCGAAGATAGTTAAAAGACCCATAATTGCCACAAAAGCACCACTAAATAAAAATACTGATGCAAATTGGGCTCTAAAGTTACCTGCATGACTTAAGACTATAGCAATTTGTGTGAGGGTCCCGAAAATTGCAATACCAAGTAATTTGTAGATGCTTAGATGTGATTTAGCTGCTTCAAGTCTTTGGAATCTAGCCGATCTTAATTCAATAAGTGTTTTAAGGTAAGTTTCTCGGATGAGAAGGTCGTTGGTAAAACTCTCAGACTTATAAAGCTCTGAGAGCTTGGCCAAAGGTTGACTTGGAGCGGTATATATTTCTCCTGTATTGCGAGTAGCAGTGAGAAGTCTCTGTTCGTTAATGATGTAATCATTAACATATTCTCTGGCTTCATCACTTTTTTCAGCATTAGTAAAAAGATAATCTGAAATTTTAAGAATTGTTCTTAAAGAACTAGCTTCTGCTGTTATGAATGCATTTTCTTGATCTATTCTTTTCCAGACATCGCCTGCTGTGAGGCTTGCAAATAAACCAAATGTAAGTGCAAGAGAGGAAATATAAGAAGGGGCTACACCATGAATAGCAAATTTTGATTTATCTAATTTGTAAAAAATAAAAACTATACAAAGTGCAGAAAATATTGGATAGATGATTAAAAGGCTGGTCAACATCGTTTGATTATATTAAAACATAAATAAACCGTCAAAAGTTTTGACGGTTATATTCAATAAGACTTGTCAGAAGAATTATTGTAAATAAGAGAGTTAAAAAAATAAGAATAAATCTTATATTTTCCTTTGAGATTTTTATCGGTAGATAATCAGAGATAAATTTCTGAATTGTTTTGATTGTATTCATATGTGGGGGTTAGATAAGACATAGCCCCATTGAAGGGGCTATTAAATAAGTTCGCGAAGGTTATTTAAGGAGACTTCTGAAACGACGAGAATTATATAGTAAGTTTTTATAATCTCCTGTTCGTCATTGACAGCATATTAATTTTTGTCACATATATGAAATATAAGCTGAATATAGTGACTGAAGTTGACCAACTCAACTTAACTTTAATTTACAAGGATCATAAATGAAAAAAATATTAGCATTAGTAATCACCGCTTTAATCTCATTTAGCGCAATTGCAGCAGATGCACCAGCAGCAGACCCAAAAGCAGCTGCAAAACCAGCTGACAAGAAAGCTGCTCCAGCAGCAGCAGATAAAAAAGCTGCACCTGCACCAGCTGCAGAAGCTCCAGCTAAGAAATAATTCAATTTAGCGAATAAAAAGCCACATTTAATTGTGGCTTTTTTTTGCCTGTAATACTGGCTTCATATTCCATCCTTAATATAGCTTCTCACTAAAAATTAAACGAAGGTATGAAGTATGAAGAAGAAAGGTTTTTTTGATTATTTGAAACAACAAGCAGGCGAGGGCATTCACTTTATATATTGCGCTCATTGCAAGGTTGATGCTGATTATATTGGCGACAGACTAGAAAGACATTTACCTTCTTGCGAATATCGCATAACAAAACAAAAGCTATTAGAAGAAAGCTACTCTTTTTAGCTTAGATGACTTGTTCGAAGTTACT
>Ga0209296_1003574_pt1 | contig 10568 bp, 10 predicted proteins | sample S_130206_EF_Meta_FD_187319 | JGI IMG/M metagenome (GOLD analysis project Ga0209296, IMG submission 187319) | Freshwater microbial communities from Lake Simoncouche, Canada to study carbon cycling - S_130206_EF_MetaG (SPAdes) (version 2) | ecosystem: Environmental > Aquatic > Freshwater > Lake ...
CCAACGGTTAGCGCCATCAATCATGGCGCACTCTTCTAATTCAAACGGAATGGTGCGAAAGTAACCCATGAGCAACCATGTGCAAAAGGGGATCAGGAAGGTCGGGTAGGTGAGGATGAGCGCCAAACGCGTGTCAAACAAGCCCAATTGAAACACCACGGATGCCAACGGAATAAACAAAATGGAGGGCGGAACGAGGTAGGCCAAGAAAATGGCAAGCCCTGTGTGTTTGGCGCCTTTGAAGCGCAATCGCTCAATGGCATAAGCCGCTAAGACCGAAGCAAACAGTGAGAAGAAAGTGGCTGTGACCGAGACCACCACGGTGTTCCACATCCATTGTGGATAGGCTGTGCGAAACAACAGTTTTTCAACGTGCGCCAAGGTTGGATGAATGATCCAAAAAGGATTGCCATCGCGTGACAGCAATTCATTGTCGGGTTTGAACGCGGTGATGCCCATCCAGTAAAACGGAAAGAGCAACACGAACAAAAACACCAAGAGTGGAAAATAGGTTTTGAAAAGCTTGGTGGCATTGCTGTCCAAATAGGACATGCCCACATTGTCTTGTGTGTCTTTGCTCATTTGTCGCTGCCGCCTTGTTGCCAAGTGCGGCGCTGAAGTCCGAAATAACTGAAGAGAATGGCGGCCAACAAGAAGGGCACCATGGCAATGGCAATGGCCGCTCCTTCGCCCAATGCACCGCCCGAAATGGCGCGCTGGAAGGAGAGGGTGGCCATCAGGTGCGTGGCGTTGAGTGGCCCGCCTCGTGTGAGCACATAAATGAGTTGGAAGTCTGTGAAGGTAAACAGCACAGAGAAGGTCATGGTGACCGCAATGATGGGTGTGAGCAGCGGCAAGGTGACATGCCAAAACTGCTGCCAAGGCGTGGCGCCATCGATGGCAGACGCCTCATAGTAAGAAGGAGAGATGGTTTGCAAACCCGCCAGCAGGGTAATGGCCACAAAAGGCACGCCGCGCCATACGTTGGCCGACAGGGTGGCCAATCGGGCATTCCAAGGGGAGCCTAAAAAGTCGATGTAGGTATCGATCCAGCCCATTTTGACCAGCGCCCAGCTGATGATGGAAAACTGTGAATCGAAAATCCACCAGAAAGCAATGGCTGAGAGTGCCGTTGGCACAATGTAAGGCAGCAAAATAACGGCACGGAAAAAGGATTTAAAACGCAGATTTTTGTTCAACAACAAAGCCAACCAAAGTCCCAAGAAAAACTTGAGCACACTGGCCACGGTGGTGTAGAACATGGTGTTAAACAACGCCAGTTGAGTGACGCTATCGCCCATTAAGAAAATGTAGTTTTCGAAACCAATCCATTGACCGCCACGACCAATTTTGGTGTCGGTAAACCCAAGCCAAACACCCAAGCCAAGAGGGTATGTCAGAAACAGCAGCAACAAAACGGCTGCTGGCATCATGAAGATCAAGCCGAGCACATTGCGGCTGTTCTGAACTCTCTCAAGCAAGGGTGTCATGGGTTCTTATCAGTTTATAAAAAGATCAAACTTTGTAGTAACGCTCGGCACGTTTCTGTGCGCGTTCTGCAGCTTCTTTCGGTGTTTTAGAACCGCTAGCAGCTTCAGCCACCATGTTGACCACGATGAAGTCAGCACCGGCGCCGGCTGATGCATAGCCCAGCTTGCCTGCGTAACCCGCGGGGCGCATGTTTTTCACAGCGTCGCGATAAGCCGTGTGCTTTGGATCTGAAGTCCAGATGGCTGACTTGGTGTAGAAGTCCAATGGAGGCGCAATGTATCCGCCAGCCGCTGTGAGCCATGGATCGAACTGCTCTTTTTCCATCATGAAGCGCAAGAACTCTTTGGCCGCATTGGGGTACTTGGTGTACTTCATGACCATTTGGTTGAAGAACAGGTGCGACTCGGTAGGTGTGCCGACAGGGCCAACTGGGTAAGGCGCGTGGAACACGTCGGAATTCAATGCGCGCACTTTTTCATCGGGTGATGTTTTGGTGGCGTAGTAAATCGAGATGCCGTTGTTGGTGAGGCTGATTTGACCATCCAAGAAGGCTTTGTTGTTGTTGGGGTCAAGCCAAGACAGTGTGCCAGGTATGAAGTTGGCATACATTTCTTTGGCGTACTCCAAAGCCTTGATGGTTTCTGGGCTGTCAATGACCACCTTGTTGTTGGCATCCACCAATTTGCCACCGAAGGCCCAAATGAGCCAGTTGCACCAGAGGCCATCACCTGTGGCATTGCCCAGCGCGAAGCCAGAGGGCGTGCCTTTTTCTTTGAGGGCTTTCAACAACTTCATGAAGTTGTCAGTGTCTTTAGGGAAGGTGTCAAAGCCTGCAGCTTTGACTTGGCTTTGGCGGTAAACCAACATGGCACCCGCAGCACCGAGGGGAACACCAATCCATTTTTTGCCATCGGGTTTTAAATACGCATGGCAGGAAGGGAAGAAGCCACCGTATTTTTTGCCTAAGTACTCGCACAGGTCTGTCACGTCCAGCAGTTTTTCTGGATAGAGGTTGGCATCGTCGTTGGTTGACAAAATGATGTCAGGACCAGCGCCGGTGTTGGCAGCCACGGCGGCTTTGGGGCGTACGTCTTCCCAGCCTTCGTTGTCGACGCGAACTTCAATGCCCGTTGTTTCTGTGAATTTCTTGACATTGGCCATGTAGGAATCAATGTCGCCTTGTACAAATCGGCTCCAGCGCAAGACGCGAAGCTTGGCACCTTTTTCAGGCTTGAAGCTTAGATTTTGGGCTTGTGCAGCAGGGCTTACAGCCATGGCACCCATGCCCAGTGTGGTGGAGGCTGCCGCTACGCCGGCTGAGCTTTCCAGAAAATTCCGTCGATTGAGTTTTGCCATGAAATGTCTCCTTTTGAGTGGTTGAACGACGAGAGAAAAACTGTATTGAATGGGTTCAGAAATTAGGCGACCAAGCGCATGCCAGTGCCAGCATCAAAGACGTGTGAACGTGCCATATCGGGTTGCAAATGAATGGTGCTACCCAAATTAAACTCATGACGCTCACGGAACACGGCAGAAAACTCTACGCCTTCATGACGGCAAGCGACAAAGGTGTCCATGCCCGTGGGTTCCATGACGGCCACATGAGCGGAAATGCCGCCCCCGTTGACCAAGGTGAGGTGTTCTGGGCGAGTGCCAAAAACCACAGGCTGACCGTTTTGACCCTTAACAGGCTTGGGAAGATCAAGTCTTAAGCCATCGTTCAATTCAACTTGGCATTGACCTGCATTGACCAACAACTTTCCTGGCAAAAAGTTCATGGCGGGAGAGCCAATGAAGCCAGCGACAAACTGATTGGAAGGGAAGTCGTAAAGCTCCAAAGGAGACCCTGTTTGCTCAATTCGACCATCGCGCATGACCACAATTTGATCGCCCATGGTCATGGCTTCAATTTGATCGTGCGTCACATAAATGGAGGTGGTTTGTAAGCGCTGGTGCAATTCTTTGATTTCGCTTCGCATGGCCACGCGAAGTTTGGCATCGAGGTTGGACAAAGGCTCGTCAAACAAAAACACTTGGGGGTCGCGCACAATGGCACGTCCCATGGCCACGCGCTGGCGTTGGCCGCCAGACAGTTGGCGTGGGTAACGCTCAAGCAATGAACCTAGGGCCAAGATGTCGGCCGCGCGGGCTACTTTTTTGTCAATTTCTTCTTGCGGGCGTTTGGCAAGGGTGAGCGAAAAGGCCATGTTTTCGCCAACGGTCATGTGGGGGTAGAGCGCATAGTTTTGGAAAACCATGGCAATGTCGCGTTCTTTGGGGGGCAGGTCATTGACTTGGCGATCGCCAATGTGAATTTCACCGCCGCTGATTTCTTCTAAGCCGGCAATCATGCGAAGCAATGTGGATTTGCCGCAACCGGAAGGGCCTACCAAAACGGTGAATGAGCCGTCTTTGATTTCAATATCGACCCCGTGCAGGATGGGGACTTCGCCAAAATTCTTTTTGACGGTACGGATCGACACACTGGCCATTGACAAATTCCTCGCAAAAACGCCTCAGTGATTCAAATGACCACAGGCAAACTACTCAAACTGAGTTGCAGTATCACACCCTTGGAGGGTATTTCTTATCCAAGATTACCCTAATTGGTCAGACCAAATCAGGGGTTTATTGAGCTAACTCAGACCCCTGTCAGTTGGCCTAGAATCAACGCATCATGAGCGAACAACTCCACCTTTTACAAACCAGTTTGAGCCTGGCGCAAGCAGCGGCCATTTTGGACGAATGCTTGGCTGTCCGACAAAAAGAGGGTTTGCTTCCTTTGGCGGTGGCGGTGCTGGACGCGGGAGGTCAGTTGGTCGCTTTCAAACGCGAAGACGGCTGTGGCGTCATGCGTTATGACATTGCATTCGGAAAGGCCTGGGCTGCTTTAGGCATGGGCATGTCCACGCGGCTGATACGCGACAGGTTGGCCAACCGACCCGCTTTTCAAAGCGCTTTGGCCTCGGCTTCCGATGGCAGATTTATTCCTGTGCCTGGTGGGGTTCTCATACTGAACGAGCACAAGGCGGTGATAGGTGCGGTGGGGGTCAGTGGCGATGCGTCTGATCGAGATGAATACTGTGCCATTCATGCCATCCAAACAGCCGGCCTTGGCTGTGAGCCCGCTTCACATCAGCCCGATTGGCGCAACGCGGGTCTTTAGTCGTTTCTCCTTCGGGTTTATGATGTTTGGTGCAGCCCCTGATTAGCATCATGGGAACACATTTCAGCAGTACTTCAAGGGGACACCGTGACTCAGTTTTCTAAGCTCAAACGCCGCGCAATCGTTACATGGATGGCGACCATCACAGCTGCCACATTGTTGCCAACAGCGGCGCCAGCGCAAACCAACTTCCCTAGCAAAACCATTCGTTTGATTGTGCCTTTTCCTGCAGGTGGGCCTACCGATATTTTTGCGCGCCAATATGCCATTGGCCTGTCGAAGGTATTGAATCAAAGTGTCATTGTGGACAACAAAGCGGGTGCCAGTGGTGCCATTGGCTCACTTGAAGTCAAACGCAGTCAGCCCGATGGCCATACATTGTTGTTTGGAACGGCCTCCAATTTGGCGCTTTACAACTTGATGGCCCTAAAGCCTCAATACGATTATTTGAAAGACTTTATCACCGTGGCCGTGGTGGGTGGATCGGCTGTGGTCATCATGGCCAATAAGGAAGCGCCTCAAACACTGAGAGCCTTGATTGACCAAGCCAAAGCGTCACCGACCAAGTTCAGATACGGATCGCCCGGTCAGGGCACTTATTTGCATTTGTCCATGGAGCGGTTCTTGTTGGAGTCGGGTGCCAAAATTGAGCACATTCCTTATAAAGGGAGTGGCCAAGCCAAGCCAGCTTTGTTGGGCAACCAAACTGAAACCATGGTGGATGCCTTGGGTTCTGCCTTGCCTTTGCATCAAGGCGGCCAGGCCAAAATTTTGGCCATTGCTTCCAACAAACGTTCTAGCTTGGCTCCTGATATTCCCACTGTGAACGAGGCTTTGGGCATCAAGGGATTTGAAGCGGTGCTTTGGAACGGTGTGGCTGCACCTGCAGGCACACCCAAGGCGGTGATTGACATTTTGGCAGCAGCCACAGCCAAAGTTTTGAAAGATCCTGTGTTGGTCGATCAGCTCAAACAATTGGCCATGGAACCTACAGATTCAACACCAGAATCTGCCACGGAATACATCAAAGAAGAAATGATGCGATGGAAGCCTGTGATTGAGAAAACAGGTTTGCGGATTGAATAATGAGTGCACCCCGAATTGCCCTCATTCATGCCACCCCCCTTGCCATAGAGCCGGTCAATTCATCGTTTAAAAAGCTTTGGCCTGAAGCTTCATTGCAAAATATTTTGGACGACAGTTTGTCCAAAGACCATGCAGCAGCGGGGCACCTCACGGCCGACATGGTAGAGAGATTCATTGACTTGGCTCAATATGCCAAGCGAGCAGGTTGCCAAGGCATTTTGTTCACATGCTCTGCATTTGGCGAAGCCATTGAAGCGGCTGCGGCGGCTGTGGCCATGCCTACTTTAAAGCCCAACGAAGCGATGTTTGAAGATGCTTTGCGAGCGGCTTTGAAAGCCCATCAAAACGATGCAGAAGTTTTAAACATTGGACTGGTGGCGACATTTGCAGCCTCCATTGTGTCCATGAGCGAAGAATTCAATGCGCTCACGGCAGGCTTAGAGCGACCCGTTAAATTGCATTCGCTTTTTGTACCGCATGCCATGGATGCCCTGGCGCAAGGCCAAGCCGATGAACACCACAGGCTGATTGCAGAAGGTGTTCAAACCCTGCCGGCCTGCGATGTGATCATGCTGGCACAATTTTCGATGGCAGCGGCTCAGACGCTTGCTCAAACCAAAACAAGTGCCCCCATTTTGACCAGCCCTGAATGCGCGGTTTTGGCCCTTCAAAAACGGATGAAAAATGACTGAAGTCAGAGCAAAGCGCTTGCAGTTGGAAGAATTCACGGCCAGTGTCATGAGGGCCTTGGGCTTGCCCCTTGAAGACGCAGCCACAGTGGCTGCCTTGATGGTAGACGCTGACATGCAAGGCTCGGACGGGCATGGCGTGATTCGTTTGGCACCTTACGCGAAACGAATCTTGGCAGGCGGCATTAACTTAAATCCTGATATCAAAGTGATTCAGGAAAGAACGGCCATGGCTTTGGTTGATGGCGATAACGGCATGGGCCATTTGGTCATGAAAAAGGCCACAGAGTTGGCCATTCACAAAGCGCGCACTGCAGGCATTGCATGGGTGGGCAGCCGATTGAGCAACCATGCCGGGCCAGCTTCTTTGTATGCGCGCATGGCTTTGCAACACGACATGATTGGCTTGTACTTTGCTGTTGGCAATGCCAATCATTTGCCGCCCTGGGGTGGTTTGGACATGTTGTTGTCAACCAACCCTATTGCGGCGGCCATTCCCACATTGAATGAAGCACCGGTGGTGTTGGACATGGCCACCACGGTGGCGGCCTATGGCAAAGTGAAAGCCAAAGCGCAACGCGGTGAAATGATGCCTGAGGGCTGGATGATTGACCGCCAAGGCAAGCCTCTTTTGGACCCCACCAAAAGCGAGGAAGGTTTCTTGTTGCCCATTGGAGGTTACAAAGGTTATGGCCTGTCACTCATTGTTGGCATCTTGGCCGGTACATTGAACGGTGCCGCCATGGGCAGTCAGGTGATTGATTTCAACAAAGACTTCAGCACCACCACCAACACAGGCCAAGCGATTGCCATCATGGACCCTTCAGCATTTGGCGATATCACTGAGTTCAAGCAAAACATAGACATCTTGGTGCGTGAATTAAGAAGCTCAGAGCGCATGCCGGGCGTCGATCGAATTTGGTTGCCCGGTGAGCAAAGCCATGAAAAGCGACTGAGCAATGAAGCTCAAGGCATTTTGTTAGCGCCCAGTTTGATGAAACAATTGAACGACTTGGCTGCTCAACTGAATATCAAGCCTTTGACCGTGCAAATACAAACATAATCGTTGAGGAGACAATCAAATGAACAAATGTCATTTAGCCATCAAGTTAGGTCGCTTGATGCAAGCCGCAGGTGTTTTGAGCCTGGCCCTTGGCCTGTTCAGTTCAACGCAAGTTTGGGCTCAAAGCTACCCGCAAAAACCCATCAAATTGATTGTGCCCTTGGCGGCCGGCAGCGCAGTAGACAATGCCGCGCGCATTGTGATGCAAAAAGTAGCGGCCAACATGGGCGCCGCCATTGCCATTGAAAACCAAGCCGGCGCTGCAGGGTTGATTGGCGCAGACCGTGTGGCCAAATCGGCACCCGATGGTTACACCTTGGGCGGTTTCAACGACAGCATCATGACCATGCTGCCCAATCTGCAAGCCAAAATGCCTTGGGATATTTTGAAAGATTTTGAGCCTATCTCATTGGTGGCAACGGTGGAGTGGGGCGTTGTGGTGCCCTCTGACTCCCCCATTAAGACGGCTGCCGACTTGATTGCGGCTGCCAAAAAATCGCCAGGTCAATTGAACTATGGTTCGGGTGGCAATGGAAGCCCGCAACATATTGCCATGGCGCTGTTTGCCTCTCAAGCCGGTGTGCAACTGACGCATGTGCCTTACAAGGGTGCCACACAAGCAGCAGTGGGCGTGGCCGGACACGAAGTGCAAGTTGCTTTTCAGGGCATTGCCACCGTCAGCTCTTTGATCAAAGCAGGCAAGCTCAGACTCATTGCTGTGACAACCCCCAAACGCTTGCCACAGTTTCCGGATGTGCCCACCGTGTCTGAGTCGGGCTTAAGTGGCTTTGAATTCAATTCCTGGTTTGCCATGATGGCACCCGCGGGCACACCCAAACCCATTGTTGAAAAACTGCATGCTGAAATTTCAAAAGCACTGGCAGACCCCAGCATCAAAGAACAACTTTTCGGATTGGGCCTCAGTCCACGAGGTACGACGCCCGATCAATTGGCTGCTGATCTTAAAACGCAGTTTGCGAGGTATGGCAATTTAATTCGCCAAGCCAATATCACTGCTGAGTAAGCAAGCATGACATTTTCAAATTGCTGCGCTAATTTTTTTAAACTGCAATCTATCCTTTTTGGGTTTGGTTTTTGGATCTTCATCATGCCAACTGCACATGCCGCCGAAACTTCTAAAAACTTCACGCTGGTGGTGCACGGCGGGTCGGGCACCATTACCCGCTCATCCATCACCCCAGAAATTGAGTCCCAATACCGTGCATCTCTCGACCGCGCTTTAAAGGCAGGCCAAAAAATCTTGGCAGCAGGCGGCACCAGTGTGGAGGCTGTGGTGGCCACCATTCGCGTATTTGAAGATGATCCCTTGTTCAATGCAGGCAAAGGGGCCGTCTTTACCAGTGAAGGTAAAAATGAACTCGACGCCTCCATCATGGATGGGCAAACTGGCATGGCCGGTGCTGTGGCAGGCGTGGTGACGGTTAAGAATCCGATTGAGGCAGCCCGAAGCGTCATGACAAAGTCAAAACATGTGTTGATGACCAGCACAGGTGCAGACGAATTTGCAAAAGCTCAAAAATTAGACATTGTGGGTCCCGATTATTTCTTCACGCAACAACGTTGGGACCAGTTGCAAAGCGCTAAAAAAAGACAGCAAATTGAAATGGATCACGACAGCAAACCCAAAACTTCCATGTCAACTGAAAAAGAAGGCGCAATTCAGCCTTGGGAGGTTGATTACAAATACGGCACGGTGGGTGCAGTGGCTTTAGACCAACATGGCAATTTGGCGGCAGGTACCTCCACCGGTGGTTTGACCAACAAGCTTTACGGTCGGGTCGGTGACTCGCCCATCATTGGCGCTGGCACGTATGCCGATAACCGAACCGTGGCCGTTTCTTGTACGGGTACAGGCGAGTTTTTCATGCGGGGTTTGGTGGCCTATGACGTGGCTGCCAGAATGAAATATGCCAAGGCCAATGTGTCGGATGCGGTTGACCAAACCATTCAAACCGAATTGACCGATAAAAAAGGGCGAGGCGGCCTCATTGCTTTAGATGCCAAAGGGAACATCAAGTTTGGCTTCAATACCGAAGGCATGTACCGTGGCTATGTGAAAAACAATGAGGCCCCAGTCACCATGGTTTACAAGGATTGAACGTGTCAACACCGCAAGAACCTACGCCCCACACGCCTGCAGTTCGGCGTTTCAAAGATTTGAATTATCAAAACAGGGCGCCTAACTTACAGGTGTTGCGAGATCAAATTGACGCCTTAGATAGCCAAATTGTGGCCTTGATGGCTGAAAGAGCATTGTGCGTGCGAGACGCCACTCGCTTTAAAAAAGACGCTTTTCAAGTGGCGGCCCCGGCCAGGCAAGCGCAGGTGTTTCAAAAAGTGAGAAACTTGGCTTCTGAGCACGCTGCAAATTTCCCTGGTTTTGAAAACATTGTGGAGTCAGCTTACAGGAGTATGGTGGCAGGCTTTATAGCCGCCGAACAAGAATTGTTTGCACAAACTGAAGAAGTGAAATCATGAAATCAATGTCTCCATCCCGCTCGCAAACTGTTGCACACGTTCGAACACAAGCCCCTTCATGGCATCGCCGTGCATTGCTGGCTTTGTTGCTAGGTGCAACTGCACTGACTTTTTTAACGACATCTGTTTCTTCCTTCGCACAAACTGCTTGGCCCAATCGACCCATTAAGTTGGTCGTGCCGTATGGCCCAGGCTCATCACCCGATGTGATTGCCAGAATTGTTTCTGAAAAATTATCGATCCGACTTGGGCAACCCGTGGTCATTGAAAATCGCATTGGTGCAGGTGGTAACACGGGCTCTGGCTTTGTCGCTAAATCAGCGGGTGATGGCTACACATTTTTGATCAGTACCAATGGTCCCTTGGTTTACAACACCGTACTTTATAAAAAGCTAAGTTATGACCCGTTCACTGAACTGAGACCGGTGGTTTTGGCCGGTGGGCAATCTAACGTGTGTGCGGTGCGCTCTGATTCTGGCATCAATTCTTTGTCTGAATTGATCACGGCGATGCGCAGCAAGCCAGGTCAATTTAATTTCTCTTCAACCGGCATTGGCAGCTTGTCGCAGTTGGG
>Ga0209296_1003581_pt1 | contig 10562 bp, 8 predicted proteins | sample S_130206_EF_Meta_FD_187319 | JGI IMG/M metagenome (GOLD analysis project Ga0209296, IMG submission 187319) | Freshwater microbial communities from Lake Simoncouche, Canada to study carbon cycling - S_130206_EF_MetaG (SPAdes) (version 2) | ecosystem: Environmental > Aquatic > Freshwater > Lake ...
AGGAAAAGCGACTTAGCAACACAATAAAAGGAGCATTATGAAAAAGTTATTTGTACTGGCATTAATGTTTTCAGGGGTAACAGGTTTTGTTATTTCACCTTGGATTCAGGGCCAATCTGCTGCCCCCGCAGTTACCAAAGGTAAGGATCTGGTTTCTTACCGCGATGTAGTTAAGAAGGTACTTCCTTCGGTCGTTAGCATCGAAGCGAAGGCAAAACCAATGCGATTAAAAGAACAGGGCCCCAAACGAAAGAATCAGGGGCAGGATAATCCACAGATCCCTGAAGAATTCAGGAAGTTTTTCGAAGAGTTTAAAAAACGAAGTGAAGAGGGCCCCGATGATAGCCAAGGTGGGTTTGGATCGGGCTTTATTGTTGAATCTAATGGCGTAATCGTGACCAACAACCATGTGGTCGAAGGCGCAGACAAAGTAGAGATCACCTTAAATGATGGTAGGAAATTTACTTCTACCGAAATCAAGGGCGATCCAAAGACCGATCTAGCCATCGTTAAGATCGACGCCAAGAATCTTCCTGCCTTGGAATTTGGTGATTCCGATGCATCAGAAATTGGCGACAGAGTTCTAGCCTTGGGGGCCCCATTTGGCCTCACAGGTTCTGTCACTTCGGGCATTATCAGCGCCAAGGGTCGCAGTCTTAGACTCAATTTCTACGAAGATTTTTTGCAAACCGATGCAGCCATCAATCCTGGCAATAGCGGCGGACCTTTAGTCAATCTCGATGGCCAAGTTATCGGAGTGAACTCTGCAATCAAAACCCGATCTGGTGGGTTTCAAGGTGTTGGCATGGCCATAACCTCCAACCTTACGAAAACCATCAAAGAGCAATTGCTGAAAAACGGAATTGTTCGCAGGGGTTACCTTGGCGTTGCAATCAAGGACATTGAAGACGAGCAGGTTGCAATGAAACTGGGCTTAAAAAACCCTAAAGGCGTGATCATCACTCAGGTGATGGAAGATGGGCCTGCAGGAAAAGGTGGAATTCAATCGGGTGACATTATTATTGAAGTTGCAGGTAAGATTATCAAAGATAGCAAAGATCTTCAGTTTTCTGTAGCAGCTTTGCCCTTAGGTAAGGCTTCGGAATTCAAGCTAGTCCGCGATGGAAAAGAACTCAAGGTAAATGTCACCATTGTTGAGCAACCCAAACAGTTTGGAATGTCGCGCCTCAATCCGAAGTCGCCAGAAAACCCCAGCATTGAAGGCGAAACCAACCTCGACAAACTTGGGGTTGAAGTGGGCCAGCTTAATGATGAACTTGCAGACAAATTTGGTTACAAGTCGGGAACCAATGGCGTGGTGATCATTAAGATGGATCGTGATAGCCTTGGGTATAAGGCAGGCTTGCGAGTTGGCATGGTAATAATGAAAGTCGATAAGAAGGAAGTCAAATCTTCTTCTGAAGTAAAGACCCTTACGGATAAGGCCAATTATGATGAAGGCGTTTTGTTTCAGGTTCAAACACCTGATGGCTCCAAGGATTATATCCTTGTAAAAAAGAGCTAGTAGTATGAGTTAAAACAAAAAGTAGCCCGGGAATAGTCCCGGGCTACTTTTTTTATTTGCTGCACCGATTATCTGGATGCCAAGCTTTTAAGGCTGAACGCAAACAAACTCTTTTCCGTTCTTACAAACAACTTGCCATCTGCAACCGCAAAAGAAGCAAGGGTTCTTTCGCCCATATCCGAAGTTGCGATTTTCTGGAAAGTTCTTGCTGCCTTTACCACAGTGGTTTTACCTTCTTCATTCTGAAAATAAATCTTACCATCCGAAATCACCGGGGAAGAAGAGTAAGCACCATCAATACGCTCGGGGCCCCAATGCACTTTACCCGTTGCAGCTTCCACGCAACTAGCCATGCCGTTATCTGCAACCATGAATAAATCAGGGCCTTCCGCAATGAGGCTAGGAGTATGGGGAATGTTTTTCTCAAGCTTCCAGGCAACATGCGTTTCGGTTACATCGCCTTTACCATCGGGCTTGATGGCATATAGTGCAGGGCGGTCATAGCTAGTGGATATAAAAACCAAACCATTGGCAAACAAGGGTTTAGGAATAACAGAGTACCCTTTATATTTAACACGCCAGATTTCCTTGCCTGTTTTAGGATCATAAGCGCCAACCATGTCGCTAGCAGGACTGATCACCATTTTCTGGCCATTCACTTCGATAAGCTCGGGGGTCGAAAACGAGAAAGGCTTAGTCGGGCTCGCTTGCCTATCAGTGCTCCAAACCAATGACCCATCTTTGGTTTTAATCGCAACAACCTTTTGGGCATCGGTTCCATCACAACTAAAAATCAGCATGTCATCAACAAGAATGGGCGAGCCACCGTTGCCATGCACTGGTTTGGTATATAACCCAGGAACTTTCCAAAGAATCTTGCCCTGTTCATCGAGGCAGGCGGTACCCATATGGCCAAAGTGAACATAAATCTTGTTTTCATGCCAAATGGGAGAAGGGCTGGCATGACTGTTTTTGCCATGGATTTTAGGTGCGCTCTCGGCCTTTTGTTCGAAAATGGGAGTTTTCCAGACAACCTTACCATCGCTGGCATTAAGGCACATAGCTTCAAGGGATTGATTCACCATTGCGCCTTCGCCACTAGGGATTGCAGTGGTGAGAAAGATTTTTCCTGCAACAACTGCAGGGGTGGACCAGCCTTTGCCTGGAATGGATTGCTTCCATAATTCCTGACCCGGCTTGAAGGAGTCGGGAAGTTTTTCGCCTTTAACATGCCCATCGCCTGTAGGGCCGCGAAAGCTTGTCCAAGATTCAGCATGGGCCTGAGAAATAAACAAAGCACCTGCAACAGATAGAGACCAAATAGACTTTTTCATGATTAACCTTTGAGTTAAAGTTCTTTTACCAATTCATACATACCCCTGCCCGCGGGTTTCAATTTTCCCTGCTTGACCAACTCCTGCCAGATTTCATGTGAAAACTCGGATGGTGGCTGGATCGCAAGGATGGAAGAATGACTGCCTCCCGTCATCGGGGACCGACCCAACTTGGAATCTTCATCCAATTGGGTAAGTTTTAAGCGTTTTTTGAACGCCTTGAATGCTGTCTTCACCTGTTTAGGGTCTAATGGATTGAGAGGATTATTCGGTTCCATACGCTCATTTCTTCCTTAAGTTACTGGCAAGGGTGTTCAATATACCCTGCATAATCGGAAAAGTCACCTATTATGCTGTAAACTTGGCAAACTTTGCCGAACATTACACTTTTAACTGAATTAGCGACCATGCCTTTTCTAGTGGATCAACGGATTAATTGCTCGTCCGGCATAACTCCTACAGGGCCTATCACCTTTTCAGATGATTTCATCGGAACCACAAAGTCGAATTAAAAAGTAGACATAAAACCTTGTCTGGTTCCGGGGGGAATCTGACAGGCAGGGTTCAAATTCAACATACCATCAAGGATGATGGTATGGCTTTAAGGGAGGATCTTTCCATGCGCAAGCAATGGAGTTTCGTATTGGCATTGTCATTGGGGGTAAGTTCATCAGCATTGATTGCAGATGAGATTCCCACCAAATTACCTACTGATTTAAAAGCGCCACAAGAGGCAAAAAAAATTGTTCTCGATGTCGGCAAGGAAGCAATTCCAAAGGAAGGCGAAGTCGAGCCACTTTTGGAAATACCAAGGCCTCCTGCAGATTCCGAACGATTTTCATTTAGTGCTGAGTACCTTCTTTGGTGGATGAAAGGCGACAAAGTTGCACCGCTTTCCACTTCAGGAACAACAGGTATTCTTAACGCACCAGGAACGAACATTCTCTTCGGCGACACCTCCTACGGAGGAGATTTACGAAGTGGCGCAAGGTTCGACATGATTTACTGGCTTTCCAGAGAACACAACCTCGCATTCGAAGCGAACTTCCTGTTTTTAGAAACCCAAGTGGATCAAATCGATCTTTCTTCGCCAGGCGCACCATTACTTGCAAGGCCTTTCACCAACGCAACTACTGGAAGTCAATCAGCTTTGGTTCTTTCTTCGCCTACAACTAACGCTGGATCTTTTTCTTCCCGCTTCGACAGTAAACTTTGGGGCGCAGAAGGAAACCTTAGGCACAACTTCATCAGTGGCGTTTCCATGTCGGTAGATGGGTTGTTCGGCTTCAGATACCTTGGCTTAAAAGAAAGCCTTGATATTACGGGAGGTTCTTTCAATCCTCTACCCGGACAAGTTATTTCTAGTTCAACCGATAGTTTTAAAACTACGAGTGATTTTTACGGCGGCCAGGTAGGTGCAAGCATCGAACTGCGCAAGGACAAATGGTTTGTAAATGCTCTGCCTAAACTTGCTATCGGTGGCACCCAACAATCAGTGAACATTACTGGGATCACTACTTCCACCACGGGCAATTTATCTTCCACCGCACCTACGGGATTCTTGGCTGCAGATTCCAACATCGGGCAGTACTCGAAAGAGAAGTTTACCTTTGTCCCTGAGTTGGGTGTGAATGTAGGTTATGCCTTCAGAGATTGTGTCAAAGGATATGTTGGTTACAACATTATTTATTGGTCAAGTGTTTCGAGGCCGGGTTCTACCATCGACCTTAATGTTGGAAATGGGCAGCCAACATTCAGTTTCAACAGCACCGACCTTTGGATGCAAGGGATTACCCTTGGCATGGAAATTACTTTTTAGTTGTACCCCCCCTGCCCGAGAATAACCTTCAACTCCCTTGGAGTTTATTCTTGGGCGAAAAGAACCCCCAACTCACTTGGGGGTTCTTTTTTTTAATATGGCTTAGGCATGGTTGCACTTTTATGCCAAGCGCTATACCAAATATCCATAGTCAATTGAACCCCCATCCTGCAGCGTTCTGTGACAAACTTTTTGCTTTCCTCGGTAGGTTCGGTGAAATTGTTTTTCAGATCCAATTCATAACAAGTTGCAATATGGCGGTGTGAATCCCTTATCGATTCGATGACTTTATTCCAAACCACATCTGAATCCATTTTGTTTGCCTTCAATCCCTTGGCGAGATCCATCGCTTTAAAATTAAACTTCTCAGGAAAGCTATCAAGCCTTGCATGGATGCCCTTCTGCTTAATCTTTCCATCGATTTTCATGCCATCATAATTTACGGTGGTATGCAAAGGCATGCAAAGATCGGTGGTGTAGTGCGCCATCACCCCTGCATGCAATAGGCACTTCCAACGAATAGCTTCGTTCTCTGGGTCTTGCCTGAAATCATAAAAGGCACAAGCAAGGCGTTCGTAGTTTTCCATGATTGCATAAGGAAGCATACCGACTTTTTCGGGTCGCTTTTTTATGGATTGCAGCAACTCAATCGCTTGGTACCTATCTGAAGGAAGGTCTTTACCTTCGACATCTTCGAGATCGAGAAAATGATCTGCGGAGGTACCTGCATGAAGAAATTTGGCACTGGGGTTTTTCCAACGATCGGGGTCGCCAACGAAATGACCAAGAGCTTTACCTGCCTTGCGAAAGAATTCGGGCATATCATCGGGAAGTGCAGAAGTTGCAGCTTCAACGAGAGTAGCATGGCCATTAACCCACCAGGCCCGAGCCAGGTTTGCCAAACTTGCCCCAACTACCAACAGAATTAAAAGTCTTAGAATTAGAAGCTTTTTCATCTTGTCAAACCTTAAGAAGAAGTTAAGAGGGCCAGTCCTTGGAATAGTTTATCTGAAATTGTGTGTCAAGTAATGGGTAATCCAGAGAAGATTGCATTAAGAACTTTAAGAAATGTGACAGAAGCCTTGGATTACCAGCAAGTAATAAGTGATTGGTGGGTTGTATCTTAGATACAGCTCAATGGAGACCTTTATATGAGTAATTTTGATCACCTGAGAAAAGCAGTGGTATGTTTGGGGATTTTCGTTTCCTCGAGTACTGTTTATAGTCAGGAAGGGGTATGGAATGGCTCTAACAGACCCGCCCTAACAGCGGGGGGTGCTGCAGCAATAGGACAACCTATTTCTATACCTGTAAGAACCAATAGCAGCCCTATTACTCTAACACAGGGCGTAGAGCAGTCGCCTGTGCCTTCAGGTGCACTAACTCCCGGAGTACCACCAGCAATTCCCGGAAATGGGCCACCTACAGGGTTTGGTAATCCACCTTCTTCAGGGTTTGGTAATCCACCTTCTTCAGGATTTGGTAATCCACCTTCTTCAGGATTTGGTAATAATTCTCCTTATGTGCCTGGTTCAACGGGCATGCCATTGGATAGGCCAGCAACAAATAATCCAAATTTTCTGGAATCAGCACGCGAGTACATGGGCAATGGCCCTTTTTCGGGCACTACCAGCAGGAAGCTTTTTGAAAGCGATCATGCCTTCGATAATTTCGCCAGCCCTACCACCAATCTTTTTCTCTTCGAAGACCCAAGGGCTCTTACCGAAGTCAAGCCTATATTTATGTACCAGACAATTCCAGGTAGTAATGATACGCTAAAAGGCGGGAATGTTAATTATCTGGGCGGCCAAGCAAGAGTTGCAATCACCGAGCGGCTTTCCTTTGTAATCAATAAATTTGGCTGGATTTCGCTGAACCCGACTGATCAACAAGGGGGGTTTAATGGCGACCTCAGTTTTTCAGAATTATGGCTTGGGCCTAAATGGACTTTCTGGCGCGATGAAAAGAACAACCTTGTCGCTGCCGCTGGTCTTACTTTTGAAATCCCCAGCGGGCCCCAACGCGCCTTCCAAAACACAGGCAATCTTTCGCTTACACCTTATGTTTCTGCTGCTCACAGTTTTGGGCGCAGTTCTTATGGTAGCTTTGATGTTCTCAGCGTTCTTAATTGGAACATTTCCACCAACGACGCCCGTTCCAATTATTTGAATCTTAGCGCCCAAATCGACTACGATATTTTAAACTGGCATCGCTTTTACCCCATGGTGAATTTCAACTGGTTCATCTACACCAAGGGTGGGGAAAGCTCTTTTAATTTTGATGGCGTTGATCTCGTAAACTTTGGTGGTCAATCCATTGGCGGAAAAAGCGTTGTCACTCTAGGGCCTGGCATTCGTTACAAATGGTCTGAAAGAGTGCAATCAGGCATCGGTCTGGATTGGGCAGTCGTAGGAAACCAGTTCCTTCAAGATTTCCGCATGAGCATTGATACAATTATTCGCTATTAAGTTTGATAATCTTTCCTTGATGCAAATTTTCAGCCCAAATACAAAACTAAAATGCGTATACTTTCTCTGAACCATCAGAAAAGGTATGCGCATGAATATATTTCTACCCGGAACTTTCGATACCAAAGGCACCGAGTTTGCCTTTCTCAAATCCCTTCTTGAAAAACAGGGATTTCATTGCATTTGTGCAGATGCGGGGGTTTTGAATCCCCCTTCTTTCGCTCCAGACATTTCTCGTGAAGATGTTTTTTTAGCAGCGGGAACAACCCTTAATAAAGTTCTACTTGAAAAAAACAGAGGTAAGGCTGTTGAAGCTGGGGCTAATGGATTAGCCAAGATTGCTATCGATCTTTTCAATCAAGGCAAAATCCACGGGGTCCTTGGTATGGGTGGCTCTGCTGGTACCACTCTGGGTACTTCCGCAATGCGCGCCCTTCCCTTTGGTATTCCGAAAATCATGGTCAGCACTTTGGCAAGCGGGCAAGTGCGCTCTTTTGTAGGGGTCAAAGATATCACCATGATGCATTCCGTGGTTGATATCTGCGGCCTCAATCGCATCAGTACAAAAGTTCTTTCAAATGCAGCCCACGCTATGGCAGGCATGCTAAATGCTCCCGCGATAAATTCCACCTCGGAAAAAACCCTGCTTGCTGCAACCATGTTTGGTGTCACCACACCCTGTGTAGAATTGGGCCGAAATATTCTTGAACAATCAGGCAGGGAGGTTTTGGTTTTTCACGCCACAGGTACCGGCGGATTAACCATGGAATCTTTCATTCGAGATGGCCTAATTAAAGGCGTATTAGATATCACCACAACTGAGCTTGCAGATGAATTGGTCGGGGGAATTTTGAGTGCGGGGAATGAAAGACTTACAGCAGCAGGGATTATGGGCATTCCCCAGATTATTTCGGTTGGGGCTTTGGATATGGTGAACTTTGGCCCCATGGATACAGTGCCCGAAAAATTTCGTAGTCGAATGCTTTACGCCCACAATTCAAATGTCACACTCATGCGCACTACGCCCGAAGAAAACGATTTACTGGGTAAAGAAATTGCGCTGAAAGCGAATGCTGCAAAGGGGCCCACTGCGATCATTTTTCCGCTGCATGGAATCTCAGCATTGGATGCCCCGGGCCAACCGTTTTGGTGGCCACAAGCCAATCAGGCATTGAGGGAAAGCTTGAAATTATGGTTGAGCCCGGATGTGGAATATATCGAGATGGATTTACACATCAACGACCCGGCCTTTGGTAAGGCATGCGCCCAGAAACTTATAAATTACTTAAAGGATTAACGCTTTGCAGCAGATCCTGATTCTTCAGGGGCCTTAACATTCTTCTTTTCGTTTTCTTCGATGGTCTTTATTTTCTCTTGCACAAATTCAGTGCCCTTACCAATATCCGAAGTGATTTTTTTGGTGTTAAAATCAATGTTAATATTGCGTTTACCATCTGAGGTAATATCAGCTTTCACCATATACCAACCTTGAAAATATCCGACAGTCGCAAATGTGATTACACAAAAAGCTGCAAGTGCTAAAAGATTCCGCATGATTTATCGCCTCGAAAAAGTCAAAGTCAACAAGTTTTAACAATCCACCAATCCCATCTGAGAATCAATTTTTACCAAAGGAGCCAACCGCATACCAGACCACTTTTAAATCGATAGCAAATACCCCAGTTTCGCTCAATCTACTATTACTTGTGCTTTACAAACTTAACCGTATTGACCTTGCCCGAATAGGTTTCGTAAAAGCAATCATGGCTGAATATTTAGCCATTAAACTGATTTGAAACTTGTCCAAGATAGCTGAGAACTCATGGTTACGGATAAACAAGACGATCAAGCCGGAATCAAATGGATCGCTTACGCCCTGATCCTCGGTTCAGGATTACTGCATCTGGTCTACCTACTTTTCTTCTGCCCATTAAACCTAGCCCCTGATGAGGCCCACTATTGGGATTGGTCGCGCCATCTAGATTGGAGTTACTACAGCAAAGGCCCGATGGTTTCGTGGCTTATACGCATGGGTCGTGAAGTCTTTGGCCCACTTAGTATTGCTATTTGTGGATCCGAAATGCCTGCAGTAAGATTTCCCGCAGTGATATGTGGCACCCTGCTTATCTGGGGTATTTTTGTTCTCACATTAAAAACAACCGCCAATGCGCGAGTTTCACTCGTTGCAGTGATCATCGCAATTTCCCTGCCTCCCATCGCTGCAGCCTCATCGCTGATTACGATCGATGCGCCTTACACTTGCGCATGGGTATGGGCCCTGGTGTTTGGTTACATGGCATTATTTGAGGATAAAAGTTGGGCTTGGTTTGCTGCAGGGGCTGCAATTGGATTTGGGATTCTTGCAAAATACACAATGATTTTATGGATAGGGTCGCTAGCATGCTTTTTCTTATTCACGCCACAATATCGAATTTACTTCATTAAACCGGGGCCATGGGTACTCGGATTCACCGCAGCTTTTTTCTCGCTTCCCATCCTCATTTGGAACATCCAAAACAACTGGGTTTCTTTTCATCATGTTAGCGCCCTCGCAGGAATGCATCAGGGGCCAAGAATACAATGGATGGGCCCTCTAACTTATCTAGGGCAACAATTCGGGTTACTGCTAGGCTACTGGTTTATTCTTTGGGCTTGGGCCATGTGGCATTTCAGACCTTGGTTGCAAGAAAATGCAGTTAAGCAATATTTGTGGTGGATGTCTGCTGTCACCTTCCTGGTTTTTTTCGGGTTCAGTCCAAAAACCGGGGGCGGAGAAATGAACTGGCCCGTTACAGCTTATCTTTCAGGGTTGGTGCTTATTATTTTTCATATGCAAGAAATCCTGGCAGGACAAAATCGCTTTCTACTAAACTGCTGCAAATTTTTTGTCCCTACCTTCATAGCTCTTGGTCTTGCAATCTCCCTTTTTATGCACCAAAGCGAATGGATCAGGCCCCTCTTTTTACTTATCGCTGAAAACCCTTCCAAGGCCAACCCCTTCCCTCTTCGAAAATTTGACCCTACTTGCAGGCTCCGTGGTTGGATTTCCGTCGCCAAGGAAATCGACAAATTACGCGCTGACATCACCTCTTCCACCGGTCGGGAACCCGTCCTTGCAGGAGGCAGTTGGAATGTACCTGGAGAAGTCGGATTTTACTGCTCAGGCCACCCGCAAGCCTATTCCATAGGCTTGGTCAATGGCGATCGACACAGCCAGTATGATCTTTGGCAAAACCCTATCGACCATCCTGAAGCTTTCCTTGGAAAAGATTTTCTTGTGATTGGTATCGTTTCGCCTAAGGCGAGAAAAGCTTTTGATAGCGTCGAAGAATTACCCTCATTTATGTATTACGAAAATGGTCAACCCATAAGCGTATGGCAATTTCAATTTTGCAAAGGGTTCAAGGGTTTCAAGG
>Ga0209296_1003589_pt1 | contig 10535 bp, 26 predicted proteins | sample S_130206_EF_Meta_FD_187319 | JGI IMG/M metagenome (GOLD analysis project Ga0209296, IMG submission 187319) | Freshwater microbial communities from Lake Simoncouche, Canada to study carbon cycling - S_130206_EF_MetaG (SPAdes) (version 2) | ecosystem: Environmental > Aquatic > Freshwater > Lake ...
TATTTGAAATATAGATTTAATATTTTAAAATTATTATTTATTATAATATTCTTTGAACTAAATAAATAAATATATATTAAATTATAATATTCTTTGAACTAAATAAGTTATTTATATTAATATATATATTATTAAGAAATTAAAAATAAAGAAAATAAACGTTTTTAAGACACAATTTTTAGTCAAGGTATATAAGTATACTTAAAATCAATTATCTTTGTTTAAATCATATCTAAAATACGTTATATGACAAAAGTAGCAAAGAAACCTTTAAGGAAAAATCTAATAAAAGAATTAGATACAATTTTTAGCCAGTATATTCGTTTAAGATATGCAAAAAATGAAATAGCTGAATGTGTTACTTGTGGCAAAAAAGACCATTGGAAAAAGATGCAGAACGGCCATTTTATGAGTAGAGCAAATTACTCAACAAGATGGGATGAAGATAATTGCCAGGTTCAATGTATGGGTTGCAACGTTTTCAAGGCGGGTGAACAATATAAATATAGTTTATATCTTGGTAATAAGTTATCAGAAGAACTTTATTTAAAATCAAAACAAATATTTAAATTTGCTGATGTAGAATTAATTGATATGATTGATTACTATAAACAACAGGTAAATATCTTGCATAAATTTACATAATGTTTTTTAAATTGTTTTTGTCAAGAAGGAGTGGTTTTATAGCCACTCTTTTTTTTGTATAAAAGTTAAAGAAATGTTAAAGTTTATTTTTGTATTAATTTAATAGTTAGATTTGTACCATAATTAAAAAACAAATAACAATGAAAGATTTATTAGACTACAACAGATTTAGAATTGAAACAATGCAAAGTAAGATTTGCGAATTAGAAAGTTTATTAAGTACATTAGAAACTTATTGCTTTGAATTAGCAGATGAACAATGCCCAAAAGAGTACAAAACAATTATTAAAAAAGAATTATACAATTTAAAAACAAAGTAAAATGAAAGATTTAAACTTAAATCAAAAACTATCTTTAATTCAAAAAGAATTTAAAGCAAACAAATCAAAATTTAATAGTTTTGGTAAATACAATTTTAGAAGTGCTGAAGATATATTAGAAGCATTAAAACCATTTAATGAAAAATACCAAGTATCATTTGTAATTAGAGAAGATATTATAAATGTTAATCCACCAATTATTAATTCAAGTGCTTGTATGTTAGATAATAATGGTGTTAATGAAATAATAGCTACTGCAATAGTAGGTGTTGATTTAAATCAAAAAGGAATGCAAGTACCACAACAATTTGGTTCTGCTTCTTCTTATGCTAAAAAATACGCATTAGGTAACTTACTTTTAATTGATGATACACAAGATGCTGATGCAACTAATAAACACGATAAAGAAGTAAAAGCAGAAGAAGAATTAAAATGGTTAAATAAAAACACACCAGAATTTAACAAAGCTATTGAATATTTAAAAAATGGTGGTAATATTGCAACTATTGAAAATAAATATAAATTAGCAAAAGCAGTTAAAGATGAATTGTTGAAAGTAAAATAGGGAAGCTGAAAACTATATAGAGTAAGCAAATTTTAAATATAAAAAATATGAGTGCAATTATTAATGTAAGTTTAAGAGTAGACAAATTACCAAAAGAAAAATTTGTATCAGGTAAAGATGGCGCAGTATACTACAATTTCACAGTTGGGGTAAATGATGAAGCTAATCAGTTTGGTCAAAACGTTTCTTTAACTGATAGTCAAACACAAGAAGAACGTGAAGCAAAGAAACCTAAAGTTTATTTAGGAAATGGTAATGTAGTATGGACAAATGGTGAAATTAAAACAGCACCTAAAAAAGACAAAGTAACTGCATCAGTTGAAAGTGATTTACCATTTTAAATTTAATTGGGCAGTTTAAACGCTGCCCTTTTTTAACAAAAACAATGACAAAAGAACAAAAACAAGAAAAACGTTTAATGATGGAATTTATAGTTGATGAAGCTATATTAAATCCATTAGAAAAAATAGAACATCCAAAACCAGCAATATCATTCGGTGTTAAAAGTTATGAAAGTAAAGATGGTGAAATTATATTTCCAGTACCATTAGGAACTTATGGTAACTTTAGTTTTGTACAAGCACCACCTAAAAGTAAAAAAACATTTTTTGTATCATTATTATCAGCTATTTATTTAGCAGAAGATTTACCACAATTTTGTGGTGATTTAAAAGCAAATAGAAATGATAAACACTTAATACATTTTGATACTGAACAAGGTAATTTTCACGCACAAATGGTATTTAAAAGACCATTAGAAATGGCTGGATTAAAGAATATAGATAAATACCATACATTAGCATTAAGACAATATAGCTTTAATGACAGAATAGAAATTATAGAACACTATCTTTATGACAGATTAGAAGGTAAAAATATAGGTTTAGTTATTATTGATGGCGTAGCTGATTTATGTAGTGATGTAAACAATATTGAAGAAAGTAATAATGTAGTGCAAAAGCTAATGAAATGGACAAAAGAATTAGATTGTCATATTGTAACTGTTATTCATTCAAATTTTGGAACTGATAAACCAACAGGTCATTTAGGTTCATTCTTGGAAAAGAAAACAGAAACACAAATTAGTTTAGAATTAAATACAGTTAATAAAGGATTAGTAAAAGTAAGTTGTAAAAGAAGTAGAAATGCACCATTTGAAGATTTTAATTTTAAAGTAAACAACTTTGGATTGCCACAAGTAGAAGGTGCGTTTTATGACCCATTAAAAGATATATTCTAATGAAAAAATATAAAGTATTAAATCTATATGCTTGTTTAGGTGGCAATAGATATAAATGGAATGAAGTAGCAGAACAAGCTAATATAGAATTAGAAGTTACAGCAGTTGAATTAGATGAAGAATTATCTAAATTATATCAAGAAAGATTTATAAATGATATAGTAATAGTTGCTGATGCACATCAGTATTTATTAGAGCATTATAAAGAATTTGATTTTATATGGAGTTCACCACCTTGTCCATCACATAGTAGGGCAAGATATTGGAGTAGTTCAAATTACGATACTACAACAGAAGCAATTTATGCAGATATGAAATTATATGAAGAAATATTGTTTTTAAAACATTATTATAAAACTGGTAAATGGGTTGTTGAAAATGTAATACCATATTATGAACCATTAATATCAGCTAAAAAAAGAGATAGGCATTTATATTGGACAAATTTTAATTTACCTTTAAATATTAATAGCAGACATTTTGATGGTCTTTGTCAAGCAAAAAATGAATTAAAAGAACTTTGTAAATTTCACGAAATAGATATTTCAATATATAAAGGAAAACAAAGTATGATTAAAATTGCTCGTAATTTAGTAGACTATGAAGCTGGTAAAACTATATTTCAGATTGCTTTAGGATTACAAAAAGAAAATAAAACAAATCAATTAGAATTATTATGAAAGACACAATGAAACATCACATAGAAGAATTACTAACATCTGCATCAAGAATGTTAGTTTTAAATTCAGATAATTCAATGTTAATAAGTTATTTCAAAGATTTGAAAAATAAATTAGAATATTTGTATGAATTGAACGAATTGGATAACCAAGCAAATTGGAATGAAATACAAAATGCTTTTAATTCAATATTAAAATTAGATACAGAATTAACAGAAGTGGATTTAAAGATTAAAGTAAAAGAAGCACCAATACCAAAAACTGGTATAGTAACAATTAAAATGTATTAGTATGGAATTGTCTACAAATAAATGGTTAGAACAGGTTGCCCAACATCACAAAGAATGGGTCAAAATTGCTAACCTTTATAAAGTAGATGATTATGCTGAAGATATTGTTCAGGAAGTTTATATTGCTTTATTTAAATATGCTGATGCTGAAAAGATAATTGATGCAAAAGGTAATGTTAGAAAAGGTTATGTGTTTTTTACTATTAAAAGTTTATGTTTTCAGTATTTAAACAAACGTAATAAGATTGATAAAATAGGAATAGATACTTTGTTTAATTTATCAGACAATAGCAATATAGATGAACATAAAGCATATAATGATATTTGTTTAATGATTGATGAAGAAATTGATAACTGGCATTGGTATGATAAAAAGCTATTTAAATTGTATCGTGATACAGATATGAGTATGAGAGATATTGCAAAAGAAACTAATATTAGTTTAATATCTATATTTCATTCAATTAAAAACTACAAAGAAGTATTAAACACAAAGTTTATGAATGATTACCAAGATTATATTAATAACGATTATAACAACATATACTAATGGGAAGAAAAAAGAAAGCAACAGGATTAGGTGATACTATTGAACAAATCACAGAAGCAACTGGTATTAAAGCAGCAGTTGAATTATTTAGCAAAGTTACAGGAATAGATTGTGGTTGTGAAGAAAGAAAAGCAAAACTAAACAATTTAATTTCATATCGTAGAAATGTAAACTGCTTAAAAGAAGATGAATATTTGTTTTTAAAAGTATTATACGACAATAGAACAAATCAATTAACACCAAAACAGCAGCACACAATTAAAGATATTTACTTAAATGTATTTAATGAAAAGTTAGAAAGTAGTAATTGTTCAAGTTGCTGGAGAACTATTTTAAGTGATTTACGCAAAGTTTATGATACATATCAATTAGATGAAATTTAATAATGATTTTAAATATGATTTAAAGTTTGGTAAAATAGGTGAAGAACTTATTGCAAGTATATTTACTGATAAAACAATAGAAGTTAAACGTGATAATTGGATTTATAGAAGTGGTAATATTGCAATAGAATATGAAAGTAGGGGTAAACCTTCTGGAATTAATAAAAGTTTAGCTGAATATTGGGTTTTTATATTTTCTGGAAAATTCAATGATGATATAATTTTAATTATAGAAACAAAACGTTTAAAAACAATATTTGATAAATATTTTAAAATGGGTAAAATAAAAGCAATGGGTGATAATAATACATCTTTAGCAGTATTAATACCAGTAACAGAAATAACAAATTATAAGAATTATGAGTAAAAGACAATTTAATAAATTAGCTTATGATGAATATGATATGAATTGCAAATTAGCAACAGTTAATTTAATGATTAAAAAAGGTTATAATCTAATTGGTGATATTAATACAGAATATTATAAAAAATATGATTTAGCTTTTAAAAATTTATCTGGAAATATAATTAAAATTGAAAATGAATTTAGAGGTGGTTTTGAAAATATAAAAAATAAATTTAATACAGTTCACATACCAATTAGAAAAAAAAATACTGAATGCGATTTTTATTTTATATGGGGAAATAATTATGAAGAATTAGCTATAATTAAAAAAGATATTTTAACTAAATTTAAAGACAATATAATAAATCAAATTTGTGCAAAAGGAAAAGAATATGAATTTGAAGAAGAATTTATAGATATACCAAAACAATATATACAATTTTATAAAATAAAACAATTATGAAAGACAATCCAATACAATTAGAATACTTAAAATCTGTATTACTTGCTCAACTTTTATTAGAAGCAAATGAAAGTTTAATCTTTACAACACAATACAGGCAAACTATTAAGAACTTAATTAATAGACTTAATAAAGAACTTGAACAAATAGTGTTTGAAGAATACACAAAGGTTTATAAAACAGACCCAGAAATGACTACAAACATATTAAGGTCAATAGAAAATGTAATAACTAAACTTCAAACATCAACAATAGATGAAATAGTTATGATTGATGCAGTAGTTGATAAATACAAAGAAAACAAAGAATGGTTTTTAGAATATGCTGATGCTGAATTTTTAAGAATAGATGGCTAAAGTTAAAGAAGAAAAGTTTTCACCAACTGAAGAAGATATAAAAGCAATGGCAGTATGTTGGAAAAATGATTTAGCTTATGTTATTAAACAAGCAAAAACTGCAAACAGATATAATATTATAAAATATCAAATAAGCAACTACAATGAAATATTTTATTATAAAGAAAATAATGTAAATGTAGAATTTACAGAATATGAAGGATTAAAAAAAACAATGGAATTATATAAGTTTCACGCTAAAAGATTTACAAAATGACACCAACACATTATGACAATAAAAAGAACTATGATGTTATAGATTTTATTAAAGACTATGATTTGAACTTTAATGAAGGAAATGTAATTAAATATGTAGCAAGGGCAAAACACAAAGGCACACATATAAAAGACTTGGAAAAAGCAATAGATTATTTAGAAAGAGAATTACAACATTTAAGAAAAGAACAAGAACAATGGATAGAGAACAACAAATAACATTTGATGCATTAGAATTAGAATATACTTTAAACTATTTAATTAAAAAAAGAAATTCATTATATTTAAAAGGTTTAAATGATGAAAAGATAAATGATAAGATTAGAGCAATACAACACAAATTGCGATTTGCAAATCACAAATCAGGGATAGTTTAACAGCTATCCTTTTTTATTTTAAAACTTTAACATTTCATTAACACTTTTATATTAATAACTTGTTTATATTTGCTAAACAATTAACAATTTAAAAAACAAACATTATGAAAACATTATTAAAAGAATTTGCATTAGCATTATTATTATGGGTTGTATTTTTCACTGGTTCATTAATCCTTTTAAACGTAATTTAGTATGACACCAGCAGATAAAAAAGAATTAGACTTTGTATTAAAACAAGCAACAAGAATTTTAATAGCTGCAATAGTAGCAGCATTAGTATTATTAACAATAGCAATTATAAAATTATGAAAATAGAAATTATTAGAAAATTAGATATACTTTTAGATTTACAAAGTGAAGATAACATATATCAAACAACTTTAATCAAATCAATTAAAAAAGATTTAATTAACGAATGGAATGCATCAGATAACTATGCACAACAAATTAGAGAAGTATTAGATATGGATAACACTTATGATTTATTAAACAACATTAAAATTAGATAATATGATAACAACTTTTGACAACAAACAATGGGATAAACAAGAACTATTAGACAATATGTATGATGATAGTTTTTATTATGGATATTTAGGTAAAAATGCTTTAAGTAGTTCATCAGCAAAGATGCTAATATCTTCACCTAAAACTTATAAATATGTAACACAATATGGTTCTGATGAAAGCCAAGCATTAAGGGATGGTAAACTATTCCATACAATGATATTAGAACCACATAAGTTAAATGATTTAGTAATTGTAGATGTAGCAACTAAAGCTGGAAAAGAATATAAACTTGCAAAAGAACAAGGTTTAGAAGTTTACACAAGAAAAGAATATCAAGATGCAGAACGTTTAACTGATGCACTTATGAAAAATAATGAAGTTGTATCTTTAATGAGTAAATCACAAACAGAAATACCAGCTATTGAAATGATTGATGGAATACCATTTAGAGCAAAAGCAGATATTTTAAAGCCAAATATGATTATAGATTTAAAAACTACAACAGGTGTTAAGGATTTTAGATATAGTGCTGATAAATATAGCTATGATTTACAAGCATATTTATATAAAAAGATGTTTAATGTTGATGACTTTCTTTTTGTTGCAATAGACAAAGGAAGTTTAGATATAGCAATCTTTGAATGTAGTGATGAATTTTATGCTAAAGGTGAAGCAAAGTTAGAACAAGCAATATCTAACTATAAATATTTCTTTGGTGAAGAAGATATGGATTTAAATCAATATGTATTAAGAGGAATATTATAAGATATGAAAATAAATTTAACACATAAAATAAACAATGATAAGTATACAGAATATATTTATGAAGCATTTGATATACAAAACAAAGAACAATCAAATGTAATTGTTGAAGCTAATTTAGAACATTTACCTAAAGAATGGAATATAGGTGTTGTTTATGGTGGTTCTGGTACTGGTAAAACTACTATATTAAAAAACTATTTTAAAAAAGAAATGGATAAATCATATTTTGATAATTCTAAATCTTTAATCAGTAACTTTGATTGGTTAGAACCTAAAGATGCTACATTTTTATTATCAGCTATGGGTTTAAGTTCTGTTCCAACTTGGTTACGACCATTCAATACTTTATCAAATGGTGAACAATACAGAGCAAATTTAGCTTATATTGTAGGAAGTGCATCAGAAAATGAAGTTATATTGATTGATGAATATACATCAGTAGTGGATAGAGATGTTGCTAAAGCTATGTCTAATGCTTTACAAAAGTATATTAGACGAACTAATAAAAAAATTGTACTTGCTTCTTGTCACTTTGATATTATGGAATGGTTACAACCTGATTGGATATATTCACCATCTAAAGGGCGTCTTGAAATAGCGCCATCACTTCGGCAACCAAAAATTGAACTTCAGATTGTTCGATGTAGATATGAAACTTGGAACTTATTCAAACAACATCATTATTTAACTGAAGATTTAAATAAAGCTGCTAATAATTATTTAGTTTTATGGAATGAACAACCAATTTGTTTTATAGGTGTATTACCTTTTCCTGGTGTAGGTGATGAAAAAACAAGAAGAATTAGTAGAATAGTAGTATTACCAGATTTTCAAGGTTTAGGATTAGGTAAAAGCATTTTAAATTATATATCTTCATTATATGCTAAAGAAGAAAGTACAATGTATATTAGAACAATGTCACCAGCTTTAGGATTAGCTTTAGCAAAAGATAAAAATTGGATTGCAACTTCTTCAAATTTAAAAATACCTGGACAGGATTCAAGTGGTAGAAAAATGATTGAAAGACCAAGTTACAGTTATAAATATATTGGTGAAATTTCAAATGATGATAGTTCAATAATAAAGTTTAAAACTGAAGTTTACAAAGATGTAGCACAAAATCAAATATCAATGTTTTAAAATGAATGATATAGCAACAGAACACTATAATATTACCTTATATGAAATAGAACAAGGTACTTCTATTAAACAAATAAGGGATATATTAAAAGAATATGAAGCTGAAGAATTATATGAAGAATGTCAGGGAATATATTTAGCATTAGAAATAGTATTATTTAACATACTAACAGAATTAATAAAACAAAGTAAAAAACAAAAAATAAAAATAAGATGGAAACGCAAATAACATTACAATTAAAAAAAGCAATACAAGAAATAACAGGTATAGATATAAATGAAGTAACACGTAAAAGAGAAACAATAGAAGCACGTGCAATCTACTATAAAGTATTGAAGCAAATAGATAAAAAGAAATCATTAAAATCTATTGGTGCTTCAGTAGGAAAAGACCACGCAACAGTATTACATTCATTAAAGAATTATGAAATGTTTGAAAAGTTTAATCCAACATTAAAACTATTTAGAAAAGAAATACTGCAAAGATTAAACTATACATCTGATGAACAAATATTAGAAAAGAATAAAGATGAAATGATACAAAGTTTACAAATAGAAATAATGAAACTAACTGATGAGAATATAAACTTGCAAGAAAAGATTATAAAACTACAAACATCAAAAAACAATTACAACATAGTAAACAACATACAACAATTACTAATAGAAACAGAAGGTAAAGAACAACAAGAAATAATTATAGAAAGGTTACAAGCAGTATATAAAATGAATAGAAACATTAAACTTTAATAAGATGAAAATACAAACAAGTTACACAGACAGATTTAGTTTAGGAATTGTAATTGGTAGTAATGAAATATCAATAGCATTCATATTAGTAATAATAGATATAAAATTTTAATTATGGCAGATATAGCAAAATGTAGTGATAGTTTATGTCCATCAAAAGATTATTGTTATAGGTTTACAGCACCAGCATCAGAATATTGGCAATCTTATGGAATGTTTAATAGAGAAAGTGATGCAGATAATTGTGATATGTTTTGGGCAAATGGAAAATGTAGATATTGCAATTTAGAAAATGATAATCACAAAATGAGTTGTCCAATAATGAAAATACAAGTGAACTTATGAAACAAAAAACATTTAAAGCTGCTGCTGAAAGATATGAAAAGTATTCTGAAAGATTTGATAATGATGAATCTGCAATAGGTAATCCTGAAACTTGGGGTAAGAGAGTTTTAACTGAAGAAGACATTTTTAATCAAAGAGACATTGATGCTGTAACTGATTATATTGGTAAAGAAACTTCTAAACAAGAAACACTTGAAGAAGTTGCTGAAAATTATGTAAATAGTTTTGAATTTGGTATTGCACATCCAAGAAGGGTTTGTAAAAATGCTTTTATAAATGGTGCTAAATGGCAACAAGAAAAAAGTTATAGTGAGGAAGAAATGATATCATTTGGAGAGTTTATATTTAAACATACGCTATTAGCACATTCCAAAGGAGTTAAAAATTTATTTGAACAATTTAAAAAGAAATAGTTATGAAATATATTTTAGTATTAATAGCTTATGAATTTATTAGAGAAAAATTAATATCTTTATGGTATTACTTAATTAAAAAAGGAAACGAATGACAGCAAAAGAAAAATCAAATGAATTATATAGTAAGTATGATGAT
>Ga0209296_1003590_pt1 | contig 10533 bp, 20 predicted proteins | sample S_130206_EF_Meta_FD_187319 | JGI IMG/M metagenome (GOLD analysis project Ga0209296, IMG submission 187319) | Freshwater microbial communities from Lake Simoncouche, Canada to study carbon cycling - S_130206_EF_MetaG (SPAdes) (version 2) | ecosystem: Environmental > Aquatic > Freshwater > Lake ...
GCCATATTATATACCCCCAAAAGACAAAAAGAAATAGCCATAAGTATTTATTCATATTGCACCTGCTAACTTACCCATAACCCAAAGGCAAAATGCTACATAAACCCAGAATAGTGTTGCTGTTGCTATCATTGTCGTAATTTTCATGTCTCTCTCCTAAAGTTGACAAATGCACATTAAACCCATAAAAAACTTCTGTCAAGTATTTTCTAGTAAATAATTAGTTTACAACTAGAATTACCTATGCTAATCTTTTTTGGCATTATTAACCAAAGGAGAGTGTATGTACAAGATTAAGAATTGGGAGAAGTTTAATCTCTATAACCCAAAGAACCCAAGATACCAAAAAAAGATGACATGGTTCAAATTTTATGGTACGGATTACATAAATAACATAGATATTCATAGACTGTCTTTTGAACAAAAAGCTGTTTTAGTAGAGTTATGGTGTCTTGGTTCTGAAAGTGATGGTGTGTTACCTGACAACTTTGAAATAGCTTTTAGACTTCATTACCCTATTGATTTTGTTGAGAAAATAGTAAAAGAACTATTTACTAGAGGATTACTAGTCGAAAACTACGAGCCTGTTACGATAGAGAAGAATAAGAGAAGAGAAGAGAATAATATATATGTCGTTAAAACGACCAATAGGTTTGAAGAATTTTGGGAAAGCTATCCTAATGTTCGTAAGGTCAATAAGAAAACATGTATGGAAAGGTGGGCTAACAAAAACATTGACGCTATAGCAGATGAAGTGATAGGGTATGTAAACAAAATGAAAGATACTCAATCATGGAAGGATGGATTCTCACCAGCTCCACTAACTTTGCTTAACCAGGAGAGATGGAACGATGGGGATGTGCAACAAGTTCGTAAAGTTTGGGAGGGTGGAATATGAGTAAAGAAATAGTAAATTCTGATAGTCTTAACGAAATAGAATTAATACATTCTGAATTAGACAATGAATTACTTACATCTGATGATTATATTTATCAACCACCAACTACAGAATCAAAATATTTATATGTCTATAATCACATAACTTTAGGACAAATATTTTATAAAAAACCTGTAGGTCATCCTACAGAATACATAGGAAAGATTAAACTAGAGGTAGACGAATGAACATAGGTGAAGTCATAGACAAACTAACAGTTAGCCAATCAACAGTTCAAGAATTTTATAACGAGGGGTATGGTCATGCAGAGTTTAAGGTTAAAGGTACGGATATATTTGCTGATGATTTGGTCAAGTATTTTAGTGAAGAAATTTATAGTGGAAAATCACTTGGATGGGTTAAGACGGAAGATAAATTCCGTGTTAGGTTTTCCGAACTAACAATTCTTACCGGTGTATCAGGTCATGGTAAGTCTATGTGGTTATCACAAGTTGTATTAGCCATGATGAAACAGAATACTAAATGTTTAATAGCTTCTTTAGAAATGAGACCTGTTCTTACATTAGCTAGAATGATTACCCAGGCATTAGGTTCGCCAGAACCAACAGATGATTACATTCGTAAGTTTTGTGATAGAGCTAAAGACAAGTTATATATATACGACCAAACAGGAAGCACTAAGTCGGAAGATATGATAGCAACTTTACATTATGGCAAGCATGTGTTGGGAGTTGATGTATTTATTATTGACAGTCTTATGAAGTTGGATGACGTGTCCGAAGAAAGCCTAGATGGGCAGAAAAGACTGACAAATAGTCTGGCGGTTATAGCACGTGATTTACAAGTAAGTATTTTTTTAGTAGCACATACTAGAAAACTTAAAGACGAGTCAGAGATACCGGACGCTACAAACATTATGGGAAGTTCGCATATTCGTAACTTATGTGATAATATCATTTGTGTATGGCGTAACAGATACAAAGAGAAATTAATAGAAGAAGGTAAAACTTCTGATGACGAGTTAAAGATTATTCCAGATGCAAAGGTCTTTGTTCAAAAGCAGCGTAATGCACAATGGGAAGGTTCATTTAACTTTTGGTTTGACCAAAAAGGTTTACGATATAACGAGAGCCCACCAAGATGAAATTAGATTTAATTACCAATAAAGATATTATTGAAAATGGAATTAATAACAACGACGAGTTTTATACTCCAAAATATGCCATAACTCCATTGTTAAAATATTTAAAACCCAATAGCAAAATTTGGTGTCCATTTGATACACACGAAAGTTTATTTGTAAAAACATTTAAAGAACATGGACACACAGTAATACATACACATAAGTTTAATGGAGAAAACTTTTTTACATACGAGCTATTTGATAACTGTGACTACATAATTTCTAATCCACCATATTCATTAAAATATGAGGTATTTAATAAACTATTTGAGTCTAAAAAACCATTTGCTATGTTAGTTGGTGTTGTTGGATTATTTGAAAGCCAAAAAAGATTTGGGTTATTTAAAAGCCATGATTTTGAAGTCATGTACTTTAACAAAAGAATTTCTTATTTTAAAGACTATTCAGATGTTAAACCAAAACTTAATCCACCATTTTCAAGTGTATATGTATGCCATAACATTTTGCCGAAACAAATTGTTTTTGAGGAAATAGACAAATGACAATAAATGAATTTATCAAGCAATGCAAAAAAGTATTCGGAGATGACATTCAATACAAAGCAACTTCTAAAGACGGACAAGTATTTAAAACGAAAGGATGGAGAGATGATAAAGTGGTCGCTAACCAAAGACAACTTGCCAATGTTAGTGGAGAAGTTAAAAACACTTGACTTTACTCATAGATGGAGAGTCACAGTCACAGATGCTAAACTTAACCGTAGCCTAGAACAAAACGAAAGACTATGGGAATTGTATTCAAGTATAGGAAACCATTTAGGTATTGAGAAAGATAAGATACACGAACTCATGGGATATAAATTCTTACGCTACCAAACTGAAGTAGCAGGTATGCCAATAGAACTTATAAAATCAACAACAAAACTAACAACTTCAGAAATGACAGAATACCAACAACAGATAGAGGTATTTGGTCAGACTATGGGTTGGGGATGGGATTATTAAATGAATGTATTATCATTATTTGACGGAATGTCATGTGGACAAATAGCATTAAATCAATTAGGATTTAAGATAGATAATTACTTTGCATCTGAAATAGATAAAGATGCCATGAAAATAGCTAAAAAGAATTTTCCTAATATTCAACATATTGGTGATGTAACAAAAGTAAAAGGTAGTGAATTGCCTAAAATAGATTTACTTATGGGTGGTAGTCCATGTCAAGGGTTTAGTTTTGCTGGTAAACAATTAAACTTTAACGACCCAAGAAGTGCATTGTTTTTTGAGTTTGTTAGACTTCTTAAAGAAACTAATCCTAAATACTTTTTACTTGAAAATGTAAGAATGAAAAAAGAGTCAGAAAATGTTATTAGTGAATATCTTGGTGTTAAGCCAATTGAAATAAATAGCAATCTTGTATCTGCTCAAAATAGAAAAAGATTATATTGGACTAATATTCCTAATGTTGTCTTACCTGAAGACAAAGGTATTTTATTGAAAGATGTATTAGAACTTGTTGTTGATGATAAATATAATTTATCTGAAGCAAAAATAGATAGAGTATTAAATACCCAAAGAGGCAAAGGGTTTTTTTATGAAGCAGATAAACATGACAAAATAGGAACTATAATTGCTGGCTACCATAAAGTTCCAACTGACGGTGCTTATATTGCATTTGAAAAAATATATACAGAGCCATATTATAAACCTAATGGAAAAACAGAAGGTTGTGTAGGTTATGTAGGAAATGCACCAAAACAAGCAACTAAAGTATTTTCTGTTAATGGAAAATCTGTATGTTTAACTGCACTTGGAGGTGGTCAAGGAGGAAAAACAGGGTTATATGAAATACCACCTACTAAAACTTGTAGAAAACTTACACCAACTGAATGTGAAAATTTACAAACCGTTCCTAATGGATATACAGAAGGAGTATCAAATACCTCAAGATATAAAATGCTTGGTAATGGATGGACTGTAGATGTTATTGCACATATCTTTAGGAACATGAATGAACTATAGAAACAAAAAACTATTAGAGATTGTTAGAGAAGCTCCATGTATGATGTGTTCAATGGAAGATGGAACAGTTTGTGCAGCTCATAGCAATCAGTTAAGGGATGGCAAAGGAACTGGCATAAAAGCAAACGATTTTAGAATTGCAGCATTATGTCACCAATGTCATCACATGATAGATAATGATAAATCATTAGATAAACATGATAGAATATCAGCATGGGAAGAAGCACATAGAAAAACTATAGGATGGTTATTTACTAACAGACACTTGGAGGTTAAATAATGGGTAAAGGTTCAGCACCAAGACCATTTACAGATAGAACTGTATTTGATGAAAACTTTGATAAGATATTTGGTAAGAAAAAAAAGGTAGATTATGAATACGAACTCAACGCATCTACTGGTGAAGTAGAGAAAAGATTTAAAGAAGGAATATCCAAACCTAACGAAAGTCAATTTGATGGCAACTAGCCCAACGCAGTTAAGTCTTAAAAAGTTACGAGAAGAAGGATATATAGTTGTTCAAGTTGTAGAATATTGGAACGCATTTGCTAGACGTAGAATTGATTTGTTTGGGTTTATAGACATACTAGCCATTAAAGACGGTAATGTATTAGCTGTCCAGACCACAACTGTAGGAAATTCTGGGGCGAGAGTAAAGAAAATAAGCAATCATGAAAATGTAGCAGAAGTTAGAAAAGCTAATTGGACTATTCATGTGCATGGCTGGCATAAAATAGATGGTCGTTGGAAATGTATAATTAAGGATGTATCATGAGTAACACAGATAAAATACTAGCTTACCTTACAGAACCTAGAACTATAAATGAAATAGCACAGCATATAGAATCTAACTATCCTATTACAAAAAATATACTAACAGACATGAGAGATAAAAATATTATCCATGCTTATAAAGATAACGATAATAGACTTATGCACTACTATATTCCACAGCCACATCCACTACAAATTATATTTGGACACACAGCAAACTTTACAGAAGACCAGATAAAAGGCGTTATCAGTCATAATGCAGATGATGCTAAACATAACCTTCAACAAAGAACTACACAAGAAACATTTGGGCAAAGCGTAGCTTATACGCTAACACAATATGATTAGTATGGAACGCTTACTGTCCATCCTGGAGGATTGGGCTTTATGGATGAAGACGGATAATCACAAGTTAGGTTATCCATCTAAAAGCATAGGCATGTCATCCGGTGGTGAGTCAACTTCAGAAGCGTTTGAAGAGATGTGTTCTGCCCAAGATATGTCTAATGTTAGAACCATTCACGCTATCGTGCATAGCTTAGAACAAGGACAACAAGAAGCTATCTATGCTAAATACTTAGGTGCTAAACCACCATTAGCCTTTTACTGGCAATTGGACATGGCATACGATAATCTTTTGACAATTGCAGAAAGACGGATAAATGCTTAATCTAATACATGGTGATTGTTTAGAGATGATGAAAACTATACCTGACGCTAGTATAGATGCCATCATTACAGACCCACCTTATGGAACTACAGCTTGTAAATGGGATAGTGTTATTCCTTTTGAGCCTATGTGGAATGAATTAAAAAGAGTTATTAAAGACAATGGTGCAATAGTATTGTTTGGAAGCCAACCATTTACTTCAGCTTTAGTTATGTCTAATCCTAAAATGTTTAAATATGAATGGATATGGGGTAAAAGTAAATGCGGTAGTCCATTATGTGCAAAATATAAACCAATGGCAAAACATGAAAATATAATTGTATTTGGAAAAAAAACAATTAAATATAATGCACAAATGTTAGAAGGAACTCCATATAAAAGAGATTTTACTCCTGCAAAATTAAATAATCATAAATTTGGTATTAAAGGAGCTAAAACAGAAAATCATGGAACACGCTATCCAGACACATTATTATTTTTTCAACAAAAATGGAGAAGGCAAGACCAAATTCATCCTACTCAAAAGCCAATAAATTTAATGGAATATCTTGTTAAAACATATACAAATGAAAATGATACAGTTTTAGATTTTACTATGGGTTCAGGAACTACAGGAGTAGCCTGTAAAAACCTTAACAGGAACTTTATAGGCATAGAGCTAGATAAAGATTACTTTGAGATAGCAAATGCTAGGATAAACGCATAATGTTGTTGAACAGATATAGCAAAGTATGCTATAATACTGCTTCTGGGATAAGTCCTGCCCAATAATAACGTAATCCCACAAAAGCCTGACCATACTCTCTCCTTGGTTGGGCTTTTTCTTTTATATGACACTCTTAGTAACAATATGCTCTCAATGCGGTGACCCTTTTGACTCTACCGAGTATCCGCTATGCAATGATTGTAGATATGACCATAGATTTATTAAATTAAGGAAACAACATGAAATCAACACCGAAGACAAAAGCAGGCAAGATGGCAAAAATGAAAAAAGTATTTAAAGAATTTGGTGCAGGAACTTTAAACGTAGGTAAGTCATCAAAGAAAGTGTCAAACCCTAAACAAGCCACCGCAATAGCTTTATCAGTTAGCGGTATGTCTAAAAAGAAAAGGAAATAATTATGCCAATGGTCGGAAAAATGAAATTTGCTTACACAGAAAAGGGTAAGAAAGAAGCTAAATCATACGCAAAGAAAACAGGTAAAGCTATGACAGCTAAACCTATGAAAAAGGCAGCTAAACGTGGCAAATAAGCCAGGTCTCTATAGTAATATCGCTGCTAAACGTGCTAGAATAAAAGCAGGCTCAGGTGAGAAGATGCGTAAGGTAGGTTCTAAAGGTGCACCTACTGCTATGGCATTTAAACAATCAGCAAAGACAGTTAAGAAAAAGAAATGATTAAGAAGGGTAAAGAAACATTCTCAGGTTATAATAAACCTAAGAGAACACCTAATCATCCTACTAAGTCACATGCAGTATTAGCTAAAGATGGTGACACAGAGAAACTTATACGCTTTGGACAAAAAGGCGTAAGTGGTGACAAAACAAATACAGATAGAGCAAAGTCTTTCAAAGCAAGACACGCTAAGAATATTGCAAAAGGAAAAATGTCCGCAGCGTATTGGTCCAATAAGGTTAAGTGGTAGCTTATAATTTGTATTGCAAATTTAAACAAAAATGCAAGACAAACTGCAAAAAGTAAGTTTGTATCGCAAAAATAACATATAAATAATGGTAAAACTAGATATATACGTAGGCATGGATTTAAAAGTAGAACCAATTGCTTATCATAACTTTTGCCAGTCGGTTATAGAGAAGTCATCTATACCTGTTAGTTTTACACCATTAGCATTAAACACTTTAAAAGATTATAAAGAAACACACACAGACGGCAGTAACGCATTTATCTATTCACGCTTTCTAGTGCCATATCTAAATAACTTTAAAGGTATCGCACTATTCGTAGATGGCGATATGATATGCAGAACAGATATAGCAGAGATATTAGCGAATTTTGATACAGACGAAGCAATCAAAGTTGTAAAGCATCATTACACAACAAAGCATCCAGTTAAATATTTAGGTGCAAAGAACGAAGACTATCCTAAAAAGAACTGGTCAAGCGTTATGTTATGGAACTGTGGACATTGGTTGAATAAACAATTAACACCTAAGTTCGTACAAGAACAAACAGGTAAATACCTACATAGATTCGAGTGGCTCAAGTATCCAGAAGAGCAAGTAGGCAAGCTAGACGAAACATGGAACTGGCTAGAAACAGAATACGAATACAACCCAGATGCTAAGTTAGTGCATCACACATTAGGCACACCATGTTTTAAAGACTATCAGAATACTGATTATAGTCAAGAATGGTGGGATACATACCAAAGAATGATATATCCTCTAAAAGGAAAAGACAAAGAAACGGAGCTGTAGCATGGCAGAGTATTTACAAGCACCGCCTAGAAGAAAGGCGTTAGGTTTATTAGCTGATGCACTTACTTCAGGACAAGAGGCTTTAAATACAGTCAATTTGCCATACGTAGGTGGATTAGGTGGTTTACTATTTGGACAAGCACCACAATACCTACAAGACGTATCTTATGGTATGCCAGCATTTAGAGGTGGTAACGTAGCCACAGGCGGTCTTGGAACATTTACACCAGATACAAGAATGCTAGACGTAGCCACTTTACCATTTGTAGGAGCAGGTGCTGCAAAAGCAAGTCAAGTAGGTGCAAAGACATTAGGTAAAGAAATAGCAAGACAAGTAGAAACAGGTACAGGCTTAATAGGTTCTAATGTATTAGACCCAAGACAATACGCTACTGCATATCATGGTAGCCCAGCTACGTTTGATAGGTTTGATATTAACAAATTAGGAACAGGTGAAGGCGCACAGGCATACGGACATGGTATGTATTTTGCTGAAAATCCTAAGGTGGCAGAAGATTATGCAAAAAAATTAGGTATAGAAAAAACTAGCATGAGTCAATTAGCTAGTGATTATTTAAAACAAGATGTTCCACCAAGCGCAATAAGAATGTTGCATGATGTTGCAACAAGTTCTACGCCAATAGAAGAAGCTGCTAGAAAAATTCAAGGTGGAAGTATTGCTTTAAGAAATGAAAGCCCAGATGTATTAAAAAACATTGTTTCTGACTTTAGAAACCAATCTGTAGGAAATGTATATAAAGTAGATATTCCAGATGAAAGTATGCCTAAAATGCTCAACTGGGATATGCCAATGAACAAACAAAATCCAGAAGTATTAAAGGCTTTAAAAATACCTACAGAACCAGTACAAAGATATAACCAAATTACTGATAAACTAGATGAATTACAATTTACTAAAGGTGGTTTAGACTCTCCGGAATGGAAAAAACTAACTGAAGAAGCTAATACAATTAGAAGTAAGTATGGTTTAGGAAGAACTGGAGAAGAGTTATATACTGAAGCAGCTAGACTAGCGTATGCTAATAAGAATAATAACCCATCTAAAGTTGCTGCAGAGTCTTTATTGCAACAAGGAATTACAGGAATAAGATATCTAGACCAAGGAAGTAGAGCAGGACAAGGAACAAGTAATTTTGTAGTATTTGACCCAAGTAATGTAAAGATACTAGAAAAAGGATTACTAAGTAAATAACAATAGAGGGCAACCAACCTAAGGGAGTTGCAAAACAATGGAAAACAATGAGAACTTTGAAAAAGTAGAAGATTTATCAAAAACAGATAATCGTGGTGGTAAAAGAGAAGGCTCAGGAAGAAAAGCTGGAGTTCCTAATAAGTTATCATCTACAGTAAAAGAAAACGTCATAGCTGTATTTGATGGCATAGGTGGTGTAGACCACATGAAGCAATGGGCTATAGATAACCCTAATAACTTCTATAACATATACGCTAAGATACTACCTACACAAACTGAATTAAGTGGACCAGATGGTTCAGAACTACCATTAGGAATTGGAATTACTTTTGTCAAGCCAGACGATAGCCAAGTTTCCGAGTAAGCTAGACTTCTTATTTGAGCCACACCGTTACAAAGTAGCATACGGTGGTAGAGGTTCAGGTAAGTCATGGTCTATGGCAAGGGCATTGCTTATAAAAGCAGCCAATGAGCCAACACGTGTCTTATGTGCCAGAGAGATACAACGTAGTATTAAGCAATCAGTACATACATTACTTAATGACCAGATACAATCTTTAGGTCTAGGACCTTTTTACGAAGTCCTAGAGTCAGAGATTAGAGGTCTTAACGGTAGTACATTTAGCTTTACAGGACTTGCTACTAATACAGTAGAGTCTATAAAGTCTTTTGAGGGCTGTGACATTGTATGGGTAGAAGAAGCTCAGACAGTTAGTAAGAAATCATGGGACATCTTAATACCTACAATACGTAAGCCAGACTCAGAGATATGGGTAAGTTTTAACCCTAACATAGATACAGACGATACATATAAACGCTTTGTAGTAGAACCACCGGATAACGCTAAGGTAGTCAAAGTCAATTGGACTGATAATCCTTGGTTCCCTGAAGTGCTAAATATTGAACGTCTACATAGTGAGAAGACTAACCCTGACTATGCAAACATATGGGAAGGTGATTGTAAGGCTGCTGTAGATGGTGCTATATACTCTAACGAGATACGTGAAGCACAAGAAGGTAACCGTATAACAACTGTGCCTTATGACCCTATGATGAAGGTTCATGTAGTTATGGACCTCGGCTGGAATGATTCGATGTCAGTTATCCTATGCCAAAAAGGTATATCAGACTTACGCATCATTGGTTATATAGAAGATGACCACAGAACATTAGATAGCTACTCTGCACAACTCAAGAACTTATCCTATAACTGGGGTACAATGTTCTTACCACATGACGGACAGTCTAAAGACTTTAAGCATGGTATATCAGCAGAAGATATTATGAAGAAGTTAGGATGGGATATACGTATCGTACCTAAAGCAGACATAGAGTCTGGTATTAAGTTAGCACGTATGAACTTCCACC
>Ga0209296_1003592_pt1 | contig 10526 bp, 8 predicted proteins | sample S_130206_EF_Meta_FD_187319 | JGI IMG/M metagenome (GOLD analysis project Ga0209296, IMG submission 187319) | Freshwater microbial communities from Lake Simoncouche, Canada to study carbon cycling - S_130206_EF_MetaG (SPAdes) (version 2) | ecosystem: Environmental > Aquatic > Freshwater > Lake ...
AACAGTGACATAAGTTGTACTGGTTTTATAGGCATTTCCTTTATTTAAGAATGTAGGCTGTGCTAAAACTCCATCTGCTACTCTAGTTCTAAACGTAGGATCTTCTGTTTTTTCTGAACATACTATTGATGTTACTGTAGGAGTACTAATATATCCGCTTCCAGATTCCCAAAGTTTCATTGATCCGATACCCTGTCCACTGACTACAACTCTTCCTAATGCTCTTGCACCAACAAAAACTTTATTTAGGTAAATCGATGTATCACTAGGCGCAAGTATCCATGTTGGTCTGCTATTAGATACTGTACTGTCCCCTAATGTTGTATCAGGGTTTCCAAATACCGCAGTACCCCATTTTTGTGATGATGCTAGCGTTTGAGCTGTCCATACAATGCCGTCATACGATGTAACTGCAAATGTTGTTGCGCCAGCTGTGGGGTCTGCACCAACTGTTTTTCCACCGGTATCACCTACTGCAAAAAATACGCCCTGGCCGTAACGGATCTGTTTCCAATTATGAATTGTGGATCCGTCTTGTGTGGGCATTGTTGCTGGGAGCCAGCTGTAGCCATCAAAGCTATATGCAACATCACCTGTGTCGGATATTGCTACAAATCTTCTGTTACCATAGGTAATGCTGACCCATTGTTTTCTTGATGAGTCGGCAATCACATCCATTACTGCTGAGGTCCATGAAAGTGTTGTTCCGTTCCATGTGCCTATACCGACTGTGTTTTGTTCGTTGGCCAAAGCAACAAATACTCCAGAACCATAGGCTATGTCAGTCCACTCACAGAGAGTAGAATCTCCCACTGTAGGCATTGTTGTTGAAGACCAAGCAGCGCCAGTTGTAGAATATGCTCCTGCGTTAAGTGTTCCAGAGACTGCGACAAACACTCCTGTACTAACACCGCTAGGTTTTCCGTAGGCGACTCCCCTCCAGTTTCTACTTGCCGGCATTGATGATGCTGACCAAACTATGCCGTCGGTGCTGTATGCTGCACTTTGACTGTCTGCCATAACTGCAACAAATTTGTTGTTACCGGCAGCCACATCCCAATTTCCAGTATCGGGCAACGTGAAGCTGTACCATGTATCACCATTAGAAGAATACAAACCGGTAGCACTATCTGCAGGGGTTAAAATAAATTTTCCACTGTCTGCAACATCAGTTCCTGTAATTCGGAAGGTCACTATTGAATTAGTACTGTCATCTGATATAGTTACCACAGTTATCATTACATCATGTTCTAACGAAGTTCCACCAATATTGGCTCCGTCAATAATAATAGTGTCTCCAACTGCATAACCTGCACCGCCGTTAGTTAATGTTACAGAATATGTTCTTCCATTTTTAGCTACGGTAAATTCTGCAGGTGCTGGAGTGACTTCAACTGTAGAGCCAGTTCCAGCAGTTCCTGTTATTCCTGTAAATGTGCCACTGGTTTCTCCAAACACTCCTGCAGCGATTGTTCTGGATGAAGTAAGAGTTACTTCAGTCGCTGAATATTCAGGTAAGCTAAATGTTGGTCTTGGCTCAATTCTATATCTAGTTCCTGTGGTTAGATATGTAGCACTAGGAGTTCCTGGTAGAATATGATCCCAGCCTGGTTGATTGTCGCTTTCTCTGTAAACTATGCAATACTTAATTGCGGGATTATAAGAATAAACATAACCGTATTGTCCAGTGCCTTCTCCGGATATAATAATAACTCTCATGCCAATAATATCCGCTTCAGAAACATTTTCCGAAGATGCTAGAGTAATTGAAAGGGTGGTTCCTGTTTGGGCTTGATTTCCGTATTGTGTGAACCCACCACCGCTGCTTAATACCTGACATTCAAACATGCCGTTATCTCTAAATTCTTCTTGTATAGTTGTTGCACCTGTACCAGAACTAGTTATAGTATAACTAGCTGTGGTATATTCTTGTCCCATATTAGTAAATTCTAAGCCAAGAATATAATCTAAAATTTCTCCGGCAAATGCGGATACTACAACAGCCTGCTCAGTTCTGGTATTAAGATAACCATAACGCACTGTTTCAGCAGTATCTAATCCGTCAGCAATGGCTCCGAAGTCACCGTAGGAGCTGTTTCCATTGGTAGCTCGAATAATGCCACCGGCTGTAGCAAACATACCAATATGACAATAATATGTAAACACAGAAACAAGTTCTGCTCGGCCGCCATCTGCTACCCAGGCACCTATACCATCCGATATAACTTGTGTAAAGTCGTTACTAACAATAGATCTGTTACCACCATTGTGCAATGCGCCGTCAATTTTTTGTCCAATTGCTCCTGTACCAAATGTGGTTACGTTTTGTACGTAACAACTTCTGCTGGTAACCCATGTACGTTCATCGTCTGGACCCCAACCCGGATCTAAACTAACAAAAGATCCGCCTGTTGGAGTTCTATAGACTTGACCTTCTTGAAGTGCAGGTAATGTACCTTCAAGGCCGCGCAATGTCATATTTCTAATACCACTAGAATCTCTAACATACCACATGTCTTCAAGAGCAGATCCTGTTACTGCATTAGCATAATATCTTCCAGCAAGAGTTGATTTATAGTTTCCTGGATATCTTAAATCATATTGTACAGCATCTATAAATTTATCAATATCTCGTCGACACTTATCTGTGTTAAAACTGTATGTGGGATTTTCAACAGCCATATAAGCTATTGCTTCGTCCTTTATAAATCCTCTATTATTCTCTAAAACCGTAATTGCAAGCAGACGACCAGCATCTGTTGTTGCTGTATTACTTCCAGTTGTTTCTACCCCTGTTGGAGTATCGTTAACTTTATAGTCAATAGTATCAATAATAGCTCCCCACAAGGTGCCAACTATGTTTGATTCAGTTATACTAGCTGGCCCTGTAGTGACCTGGTCTGTTAAATTGCCTGCAGATTTTGATACACTGATGCCTCGAATAATATTTGGTAATAGTGTTCCAAGTCTAATCAACGTCTCTAGAGTATATTCTGCATCATTGGCTAATGCCTCAATAGGTTCATTAGCCCTAACTGTAACTCCTCTTAGTTCTTCTCCAACCACTGCTGTCCTTGCTGGGAGGATAAGAGGCAAAATTTCTTGATATTCACCGGTAGATACTAAAATAGTTGTAAATCCTGCATATCCGTCATCTGCTTGTTCTAGTGCGAATCTAATTGTTTTAAAAGGTTTAAAATAATTAATACCTCTATTCGGATCTTCAACATCAGTTAGACTATTATCTACTCCATTAGTCCTTACATAGAACACTCTCGGAATGTTACCCCATGTCTTATATCCAATACTTCCAACATTATCTTCAACTACTAATAATTGATCTGTTGTGCCGATTGGGATAGATGTTGGGCCAAATGAACTTCCGTCGCCTAGAGCATATTGAGTACTACCATCTTGAATTACATTTCTATAAAGATTATAAGTGATTAAATCTCCTAGGTAAGTCAATGCAGAGTTTTCATTACTGATTATAACAACGGTCCAAAAATTTGAGTTTCCGCCATTATCACCAGGAAAGTCTTGATATGAGCTAATGTGAGGAGTATTGCAATAATAAATTACTCCTCTAAAATAAACTACATCGTATTGGTTGTAATATATATTATCGTGCCAACCACCTGTAAAATTGTAAGCTGAGATGACTAGTTCCCAATTTGATGTATCAAAATTAGCCAGTGTACTGTCATCGCTTACTTGATCTACTAAACTTTTCCAAAGAGAGCCGCCGCGTCTAACTAATTCACCTTTAATATACCTTCTATTTGATTGTTGATCGTATTCGCCTGTATAAGAAATAGCACCATCAATTATATTCCAGCTAGAATTATCAGTTGATGGAAAACTATTTGAATTATTAGCTAAAGCAATATACAATGTTCCGCCTGCAGGAACAACATCGCCTACAGCATATTGTGCCGAGCTGGTCCATCGAGGATAATAATTGAATCCTGGTAGATAAGATTGAAATTTAAGACTTTCAATAAAATTTCCAGAAGTGTGAGCTGTAATACATTTTAAAACTGAGCCGCCAAATTTTACTAAATCATTTTTTCTATATATTGTCGCAGAACGCCATTCGCCTGCATATTGATAATTTTCAACTACAGTAGTCCATGTTTCAGCGGTGCTGTCAGCATCAGCATCATTGTTACCTACGTTTGTTCCTTCAGCATCACTACCTGACGTATGTTCTAAAATACACTGATAAGTGTAGCCGTTAAATCTAACAACATCACCGGTTCTATATCGTTGGCTAGCTGCCCAGGTATTTCTAAAATTGTATCCGGTAGCCAGCAAGTCCCATTTTAAAAGATCGCTGTTAAAGTTACTTGCTGATACATGAGATGCAATACATAGATATAAATTTCCCCCGACAACAACTAAAGAATCGAGATCGTATCTCTGCGCTGATGCCCATGCACCTGCCCATTTTCGTCCTTCGGCCATTTTGATCCATGCTGGAGTTGGATCAGTGTTTCCGGGTGCGGTGTAAGTTTGAGCATCATCAAATACGTTTGAAGTATGTTGTCTAATACATACCCATGCAGAACCATTATGGTAAACTACATCGTCTCTGTTGTAATCAACAGAATTGCTGTCCCAATCCCCTTGCCAGGTGTATCTAAATCTACTTATTTTAAACTCTGCCATATTATTCTCTGTTTAATTATGTTGAAATGCCGCTAGGATATGAATATCCTTGATTGATTCTCTGAACTAATACGCCTTGAGAATCTACGTAATAAAATATTGATCTATCGTCCCAGCGATATTGTGTGTAATACATATTTTCATATTCGGGTTCGTGGTCGGCTTTGATTCCATCAAAATAGTCAACGCCTGGTTCAAAGTCTTCAAAATTTTCTATTGGATCTCCAGGAATATTTAACTCGTAGGCTTCCTTGTCTGTAACTTGATCGCTACGAACAATATATAATTCGCCGTCTTGGTTTCTTCTTAGCGCATACCAGTATCTAGGACTATTACCTAATGTCTCTACCGGATCCCTACCTAAATAATAATTATTGTTTGACATTATCTTAATCCTTATGATATTTCAACATAGCTAATTGTTGAATCAACGCTGTTTGCAGTATCGCTAACGATTCTAAGTCCTGTAGATTCGGGCAATATTAATTTTTCACCGTTAGTAATAATTTTTGCACTGGTGTTTGGTGGTATTGGTAAACCTTTGACATAATGTGAGACCGCAGAATCTCCGTTGATAATATAAACATCTACAGCCACAGTATCATACTCTGTGACATTTGCAATGTTGCATCCGATAACAGTAGCTCTAACACCTGCTGGTATTTTTAAAACATCTTCTGGAGTTGTTCCAATTTCTGTTTGAGTTGTATGTTTAAAAACTGTTGGCATAATATTATCCTAGTGTTAGTGCAAACGATGCTGCTGCATCTTCGGCTTGTGTAAGTGTAACTGAACCGCTTGATCCTGCAGGGCTGGCCCAACTAAATCCATCCCATACTTCTAATGCTCTTAAATCGGTGTTGTAACGAGTCATACCCAAAACAGCATAGGCAGTGGGTCTTTCTGCATTAGTACCTCTTGGTAATACTACACCGTTAGAACCTGCAATCTTAAAATACCCGCTGCCAGTTGACAGTAGTTGACTAATTGCGTTATTAGAAAAGTTTGTAATTGTATTACCTTGGAATTTAAAATTGCCAAGTTTTACACCGCCAGTACCGTTGCCAAATAAAACTAAATCTTGTCCAGTTGTTGTGGTAATTTCATTATCACGGAACTGTAAGTTCCCAATGTCTAGTGAAATTAAAGAAAGATTATCTGTATAAAAGTTTTGTACATAAACATTACGCCATTGAAAACTTGTAGAACCTAAATCATAGGCGTTGTCAGTTTCTGGAATTAAATCACTTTTAATGGCTGCATTGATTGTAATTGTGTCTGTTAGAGCATCGCCAATTGTGATATTCCCGCCAATGGTAACACTGCCTGTTACACCTACATCTCCAGTTACGGTTAAGTTTCCGTTTACTGTAGTGTTTGAATATATGTCAACAATTCCAATGCCGTTAGGACGTAGCTCTATATTAGAGTTAGAAACTGTTGTTGATATTACATTACCTTGAAGTTCAAAGTCATTGACCTGTAAACGACTGTGATAAACAGTTGCTTGACCGCCAGTGGGTATGAAATTAATAACATTGTTTGAGCTAGAAATTGTATTGCCAGTTATAGTAAACTGGGCAATGTCTGCTTGTGTATCTACTATGAGATTAGTAGTTCTTGTAGTTCCGTTGACGTCTAGATCGTATTGAGGACTGGCGGTCTTAACACCTATGCGAGAGTTGTTAACATCAAGATAGAGAAGGTCGGTCTCAAATGCTAAATCTATACCTTCGCGGTTAAGATTTGCCTTTAAGAGCGGCCCCGAAATACGACCAATAGCCATGTGCTCTCCTTATACCCCGTGTTTCACGGTTAACCAAATTTGGATTTCTCCGCATCCTTAGACGCCTAAGGCTCTTTGCTGGTTTACCACAGTAATAGATAGCAGTTGGTCACCGCTATGTTATTATTTAGTCCAAAGGAGAATTTAGCCTAGCATGAGAATGTAAGCGTTGCTGAGATCGTAATTTTCTACTGTAGAAATAGATCCGCCAGGTCCTGTAGAGATAATCCAAGTTGTGCCGTCAAAACATTCTAGATAGTTGTTGGCTGGATTATCGGAATTCCAACGAGTGTCCCCCACTTCTGCACTTATTGGTCGTTGAGCATTTGTTCCTGATGGAATAATCATGCCATCAGTACCTACAAATCTAACATAGCCAATGCCAGTAGAAACCAATGTTAGCGCAGTTGCATCTAGATTGGTTATATCGTTATTTTGAAAGCGTATTCTTTCTACATCGGTAATGCCAGTTACTGGATTTAGTAAAATAGGATCGTTTGATTGTAGTGTAGTAATAGTTGCTGTGCTACCGTCAACTTGTAATTGTTCGCTGATGGTAAAACTGTTATAGGTTAAAGAGCCTATGTTTGAATTATCGTGTACATAGACTTGGCTCCAACGCTTGTTTGATTTACCTAGATCGTAGGTTAACGTTGTGCCAGGTATTAGACTTTGTGTAAAATCAGTTTGTACAGTTACCGTATCTAACGGAGTATCACCAACTATGATGTTAGTGGCTTCTGTTAGGTTTCCATTTATAAGCCAGTTACCGGTTACAGACAAATCGCCGTTTATCCTAGCGCCACTTTGCATGTTTACAATACCTGTCCCACTGGGATCAAAAGTTATACTACCGTTAGTAGTATAATTTTTAATTATGTTATCTTTGAAATCTAAATTCCCAGTTCTCATGTTATCAAATAACACAGTTGCACCTGCTGGGCTTGGTCGTATTTCTATAGTACTACTGATATCCGTAGAAAATATGTTTGTAGCTACTGTGATAGTATTAATATCAGCAGTAGTAGCAATTAAATTTGTAGTGTGTGTATCACTATTGATTTCTAACTGATACGTTACGGGAGTTTTGTTAACTCCAATCTTTCCGTTGGTAACTTCTAGATATAATAGGTCGTCGTCAACGCTGTAGTTTCTAAATGTAAGGTCGACACCTAATCGATTAAGATTAGCTTCTAATAAAGGACCACTGATGCGACCTAGCTGTGACATGATTAGTTTCCATAGCCGTAGAACACAGTTACATAAATTGGCTGTCCTGTACCGCCTAGTGCAGGAACTGCTGTGGCAAATTGAATATAGTATTCATTGTTAGTATAGCTTCCGGGCCCGCTTGCGCTAATCGGACTGTTAGAACTGCTCACTGCAATAAAAGATCCTGCTGATCGTTTTACTACAGTGTAATTAACACCGTCACCAATCTGCATGACATTATCTACTAACACCATTAGGTTGTAATCACTGCCGGTATAAGAAGTACGATAATCAGTATTAGCACTGAGTGGACCAAATGTGGTCTCTGTGCCGTTGGCTGCAAATCTACTGACCTGAATAGCTGAAGAACTCGATGCCTTTACTATTTCCCAAGTACTGTTAATGTAGGCTTCGATTGCATTTGTTGTTGTGTTGTATCTGATATACCCGTTGTGACTATTAGCAATTCTAACATTGGGACTATCGCCGGCTTTGGTACCTTGAGGTCTTTGATTAGTTGTGCCTTTGGGTAAACGTAGTCCTCCGCTGAGGTCCATAACTGCACGACCACCACTACTGGTGTTATTTGAAGGTCTATTATCGTAGACCATTAGTGCATCATCTGATGCACTGTATTGAGATATAGATTTTTGTTTTAAGAATCTCATACTGGTAATGTGCTTACTGTAACTGTTAATAAATTACTAACTGGACTTGCAGCCCCTGTCATTTGATAACCAACAGCAATGTAGTCTGTGTTAGCTAGAACAAATTTCTCATCATTAAAAAATACTGTTTCGCCTGCTGGAATAATCAATTGTTTAACTATTAATGCACCTGTGCTAGTAGTTGTGTTGTCACCTCCTCCGCTGGGAGAAACAACATAAACATTAACATCAACTGAGTTAATAGTTTCGTCTGTTAGGCTGACAGTTCCTGTGTTACATATTGCTATGCAAGTGACGGCATTATTTCCACTGCTTGTATATACAGTAGTAGGGCTTGTGATTGTTGTACCTGTAACTGTTTTTCCTATAACGGCCATTTTTTAATCCTTAAAATAACATACTAAACAACAATGCTCTGTTCTTGCTTACTAATTCGTCTCTGGTATTTTCTGTATTGACAAAAAATATTCCTGTTCTGCCTGTGCTTTCAGCTTTGCTGTAAATCACATGACTGCCAGATACCTGTGCAGGACTAACAGCATTGTTGTCTAGTTGCATAGCATAGTTAGTCTGTAATTTACCCGTACCGTTTGTTCTTATGTAAATGTTAGTGTTAGTGCTATCATTGGTAATTTCTGTTCCAGAAAATTCTAAACCTTGTATTAATACACGATTAGAAAAAAACTGTCCAGAAATTGCTCCATCGACAATAAAACTTACTAAACTTTCAGTAGTTGGAATACCAATACTCAAAGCATTGTAGTATGCCAACGACCCTGATTGCAAAGATGTATTCGGTGTTACTTCTCGATCTGCAATAATAACACGAGTATCTTGATTTTGGGGAGCACGAATTTGGAATGTAGGATTATTCAAAATAGAATAATCCACATAATCTTTATTTGGTATATCGTCAGTGTCTGTAACCTGTAGACGATAATTGGTTGTTCCTGCAACTTTAACAACACCTGTTCCAGTACCAATAAGAGTTAAGTCTCCACTGTCTGTACTAGAATTGGTTAAAATTTTTCGTAATTTTAAATTACTATTAGTAAATGAATAGTTGCTAGAACTAACTGTTAGATCGTCGTCGTTGCTACCCGTAGCAATAATCCAGGCATCAGAATTTTCATCCCAAACAAAAGCAGCAGAATCTGATGCTGCTCTATTAATTTCAATACCCGAGTAAGTTAATGATACTCCAGCATTGCCCGTATCCTCGCCTTTATTCAAAACAAGGATACGATCTACAATTTCAAGATTTGAAGATGAGACAGATGTTAAATCCCCTGTAACTAAAAGATTTCCAACAATGTTTACATTGCCGGGATCTCTAGTTATAGGATTGATTCCTGCATCAAAGGTGATTGTACCACCACCCTTGGTTTTAATATTATAATCGCCGTTGACTTGAAAATACTGTCCCATTACCTTGTCCTAGATTACATTGCTGTTAAAATCAATAGAGTTTCTGTAGAGTCATCTTGGAGTGTCCATGTATAACGTACAGAATTCCAGTCTGTGGCAATTTTATTTGTTAGTCTTTGTAATGTTATAGGGTCACTGCCGTTAAGTAGGCCTACTATGGTAGCTTCTTGATTGTTAACCGGATCTGAACTAGTGCCAGCAACTAATTTGCAAAACTCAATAGCAGTTGTGCCGTCATCAGTACTGCATTTAAATCTACGAGCACCGTGTTGTTTTAAAATATAACCTTCGTATACTACACCACCAGATTTAAATCTAATTGGTATATGTGGTGTTGCTAATGTACCGGTGGTTCCGAAATATCTCTTGTTAATTGGACGTCCCATTTGTTTCTCCTTGAGTTGACGTTCTAGGTCTACGCAGTGGGTTTACTGCATAAATCTCTTTGACTCTTTATTTATCCGCGGCTCAGCATAGCCATCAGTTCCATTTTTTCCACAGTGTTTATTATCTTGTTAATAGCATCTATTTCCTGTTGTGCTTTTTCAATGTAACTTCTATTTTTGGTCTGACGATATAACACCATTATTTTACTATGTGTTTGTATATGCTCGTTAATGATCTTTTCAATGCGTTGTACATCATGTGTAAACATAGGAAACCGTCGACGCCACAGACTAAATTGGCTGCGTAGTTCTGCAAAATCTCGATCAGTTTCTACTTTCATTCTGATATTTAAGTCAAACAAAAAGGCTCCGGAG
>Ga0209296_1003594_pt1 | contig 10517 bp, 13 predicted proteins | sample S_130206_EF_Meta_FD_187319 | JGI IMG/M metagenome (GOLD analysis project Ga0209296, IMG submission 187319) | Freshwater microbial communities from Lake Simoncouche, Canada to study carbon cycling - S_130206_EF_MetaG (SPAdes) (version 2) | ecosystem: Environmental > Aquatic > Freshwater > Lake ...
GCGCTCCTCTACGACATCATCATCAGAGTACCACGGCTTACCAATGCGGAGCAGAACACCGGCCTGAATTGTTTCTCCGGGATTTCCAATGATCCCAAAAATTCCTCTATCCAAAGACAGAGAGGCATAAACTTCCTGCAATACCTTGACCGGACTGATGTTTGAAAAGCCCATCTCCTCATAAGTATTGGAAAGCTGGCTCATGATGTCATGAACATCATCAACCGTACCAATTCTGATCTCGGTTTGTTCTTCCATGTTCCGCCTTAGTTCTTCTTGGGGCCGGGTAGATTTTTCAGGGTCTTGATAGTCCGCGCACGAAATCCTTCCACAAAGTGGTCAAGAATTTTATGGCCGTCATCCATTGACCCCTTGCCAATTCTTACCACATCTTGTGGGTCAATAACATATTCTCCACCAGCGGCTACAATTGGTACGGAATCTACCTCCCCACCCTCGGCTTTACCCGGAGACGGAACTCCGTAAGGAAGACCGCCGCCCGTGTAGGGGAGACCAGCACCGGCTTTGGATGACCCATAAAACGGCTGAGAGAATATGTTTTTGGCTACCCGGAACCCAGCCATCGTGTTTCCCTCCCCCATCGCAGAAATGATGTCTGCCGGGATGACGTAGGACCCAGATTTAACATGCATGTTCAGGTGGTCGGTCCTACCGGCAACTGGGCTATGGATCGGTCCAACGTGGATTTTGCCCATTTTGGGCTTCTTAATGTGCATCTTCGGCATACCGCCACGCGCGTTATTCTCGCGGGCAATGCTTAGTGCGGCCTCTAGGTCCTTTAAGGGCATGGCTTCCTCACGAATAGCTAACGGATACCGTCTGGCCCGTTCCGGGGGTCACGACAATACCGTTCACAACTGGCAGGTTTACAAAGATTATTCCCGGCGTGTCCGGGATGGTGAAGATTGGGTTATTCGTCAGCGAAGCATTGTTGGTGTCGTAAATGGTGCCAGAAGTGCTACCGCCAACGATAATGCTCACCATAGCAACTCGGCCAGAGCCTGTTCTAACGAGGGTTGCGGAAGTTATATCCGGTGAAATACGCGCCCCGTTAACAGCCAGATACGTCTGCGCCAGACCGTTAATGGCGGTCACGACGTTCTTTGCCGTTGTCAGCATGTCATCTAAAGAGGCCATTTAATCTCCTATGGACCCGTTGGGCCGGTCGGACCCGTAGCGCCGGTCGGACCCGTAGCGCCGGTCGGACCCGTGCCTGAAGGCCCGGTAGGACCGGTAGGGCCGACAGGACCACCCGAAGGACCTGTTGGCCCGACACTACCCGTAGGACCGGTTGCACCACCGGGACCCGTAGGGCCGACTGACGCCGCAAAATTAGCGTCCAAATATGGATTGCCAGTCTTGTACGGGATGACCATCAGAACTTCCCATCAGGCTGTAGGCGGTAACGGATATTCCCAAGACGCCAGAATGAGTCTATGTCGCTGCTAGAAATACCAATCGAAACAAGCCTGCCCCTGAAGCGCGGGGTGACGTACTGCGTGGACTGGGTGACCGTAAATGGCCCTGACACCAGAGGGGCCTGTCCGGCATAGTCCGTATAGTAAAACGTAATCTGGACGTTCGCGTTCTGCGCTCCGCCGTAATAGCCCCATTTCATGTCGGGCCAGACTTGATCAATGAAGGTTTTAACGTCGGCCTCGCTTAGGGCGAAATAGCCGGTCTGAAAACTGGATAGCATTGGCTGGCCGTCAGCATTTTCTGAAGTCTCGTGCTGGTATATATAACGCTCCGGGCTGGCCCCAATTGGGTTTCCAAGGACGGACTGATTAAGCCATGCCGTCCGGCCCAGAGTTCCAAAATCCCACTGGCGCAGGCCAGCATTGTACTTAACGTACTTCGCAACTTCGCCGCCGCTGCTGGTAATTGGGTAGTACCATGCCACTTCGTTAAACAGGGAATTGGCGGCAAATCTGATCTTGCTGACGTTGGTCAAGTCAATGTCTTGGAAGATTACGTCCCACACAGGGCAATAAATTGGCTCAACGCCATTACCCGCAAGCATGTAGAACTGCGACGGACCCATCCAGTAAACAATGCCGTTAAGCGTACCGGCAGCCTTTTGTGCGATTAAACCGCAACCGGTGCCAATCTCGTTAAAGCTGTAGACGTATGGCTGGCCGATATACTGCATGGACCAGCAAGCCGTATCGGTCCAAAGCAGGCCCTGTTGCGGAGCCTGTATACCGCCCACAATGCGCGATCCGCGCGGGATGCGATAAGAGCCTGCCTGATTGGTTACAGTGCCAATCCAGTCTTCGTAGTTTTCAACGTCACACCAGCGAACCAGTAAATTGTCAATTATGCCGTTGAAGGTTGACCCGTAGGCAATGATCTGGCGTTGCGGCATAGCCACAAAGGTTCCGGTGTTGTTTGTCGGGGCGTTTGTAATGACAGCCGCAACGGTAGGATTAACAAGTGGGTTCCATTCGTAAATTGCGCCCTCGAAAGGGTTTGCAATAAGAACGCTTCCCCAATTGTCCAGAGACCAATCCGTGGCCGCTACAACGGTGCCGGGGTTTGTCGTTGGCGCGACGCCGGTTCCGTATCCACCGGCACCATATGGGCCGACACCATACCCAGTGCCAAGGGGGAGTGGGCCATCTCCAATAAACAACTCATATATAGCATCGCCGCCGTTCATAGAGGCGGTGGTGGTCGCAGTTGCTGCACTCGATGTCTGAATGCTAAATTCATCAGGCGCGTTAATTTCTGTAATTAGGTAGTTACCAAAAATGGTAATCCCAGAAACTGTAGTTGATATTAGCGCGGTAAACGTGTCGCCAACACCAAGGCCGTTGTCAGCAAGGGTAACTACAACAACAGAAGAGCCGTCGGTTGTGTCGTAAACGGGTACAGCGCCTCCGGTAGTAATGGTAGACGTAGCATAAGCTGGTTGGCCCAGTACGTCAGTTGCGTAAATGTTGAACGAGTTAGCGCCAATTGCAAAGCACTTGTACATCCCGAACAGGACGAGACCGCCGACGCTTATCTGCGTTTTGATAAAAACGCTGTCGTAAGATGTGGCGTTGCTACCAGTAATGTTGATAGTTACTTGGTCGCTTCCAGATACCGTATCAACATCAACGGCAACATCGTAAACCTCAGTCCGTGGGGATATGTTTCTGAGAACATTTTCTGACAGCGTTTCAAGTAAATCAATTGCGCCAATAGCCAGATATTTCTCGTTGTTAGAGTCTGTCCATGCCCAGAGGCACCGGATAACGCTGCTAATGGTATTGGCAAAATACTTAGTCCAGCCACCCAACTTCTGAGGCAGGCCAAGGCCCTGAGAATCAGGCACAAAGCGGATAAGCTGCGACTCAGAAATCGCAGTCTCGTTCAAGGCCGGTGTCCGGTTCTGATTTACACCCGGAATGAGTTTGAGTGAGGCATGTGGCATTTATTAGCCTCTGGAAGCGGTAGCCACGGGGGATGGGGACTGGGACGACCAGCCAGACGCCTCGAACTTCTTACGAGCCTCTTCAACAGCAGCACTCTTCAGAAGGGCCTGATACTGGCCTTCATAGCTTTGGGCCATAGCCGGATCATCACTCTGGCGACCAAAATTGCGCTGGTACGCGCTGACGTAAATCATGGACGCCATGATCATAACGTCAGGAAGATACAGGCTGATAAAGGTAGTCGGGTTGCTGACCGAAAGGCTGGCAGGGCGGAAGGTGCCAACAATTTCAACAGAGTAGTTAGCGTCTGGGTACGGTCCAACCAAAAACAGGTTGTCATTGAAGGGGACAAAATACTGCGGAACGCCGGTATAGGATGAAGCACCGTATACAGCGTCTAGGAACTCTTTGGTGGTCGGAAGGCACGGGACGCGCGTACCAGCATCAGGGTCGGCTGTTCCGGCGGGGGTAATGATGTTGATTTGCTCAGAGACAACAATTGTACCCTGCGGTATAGTGATAGACCGGCTTCCGACCGTGCAGGCGTAGCCTGTAATTGCCGTCGATGTGAACAGAAAGTCCAGATCACGGCACATGCGGTTTTCGGCGTAGGTAATCATCTGCGGCAAGATTTCGACAAACGCAGGATCATTTTCCGCGACTACCGCCATAGTGGCGATCTGGGTCACATACTGGGAATAGGTTAAACCTGTAGTCATACGTCACCCAACCGGCAGAAGTGCCGCCTCTGCTTCGCGCCTAGCCACAAGTCCGGGCAGGATTTTACCCCCGCCACGAACCCATTTTCTAAGCTGCTCCTGCGCCCCTTCCCAGTCACCAGCATTGAGTCTCTTCCTCAAGGTACTGGTTTGCAGCCTGCCGACACCAAGGTTATAGCAGAAATCTACAATGGCGTTTAGTGCTTTCGGGTGTTGGACCAAATTTGGGCAGTACCGGATAACCTTCGGCAAATACCGGTGCCGAAGTTCTGCCTCCATCAGGGCATGGGCGTCCTCTTTAGACATGGGCAAATCAGCCAAAGTGACGGCTCGACCGTCAGCGTAATGGGTCGATCCATAGCCAATCGTCGGTACTCCGGCAGGGCAAAGATACGGTTTGTTCCTAAATCCCTCGAACCGCTTCACCAACTCTATGGCTATGTCGAGGTTCATTAGATGCCGCGCTTTGCCAGCGTCCTATCCAAAATCCAGTAATTCACCACGCCAGAAAGCAGGGCCATATCATCGCCGCTCCACATTTTAGGCATGACATCGACCAAGGGAGCGCCAAGGCGCATCGAATCCCAGATCAGGCAGATTTTGACAATCCCGTAAAAAACCAGCAGGTAGTAGGTCATGACGGGACGCACAGAAGCGGACAGGGACGCCGCCCAGCCTCCAGCCGCCTTGACCATATCGGTCTGCTGCTGGATGGCACTCTGGAACGCCGCCATAGCCCCTGTATCCAAGACTGAATCCCGCTCTGCCCCGATCTCCTGTAGCTTCTGAGCGCCACGGGTCTTTTCGAGGTCGCACTGCTTATCGAACATGGACAGTTCGTGGGTACGCTCGTTCTTCTTATCGAAGGATTTAAGGACTTCAGGGATAAGCCGGAAAACGCCGCCAAGCAGGCTTCCGAAGATACCACCACCTAACAATTCAAACATGACGTTCTCCTTTTGTTCTTATCCGAATACGATCTTTGCCAGTATTCCGGCCATTCCGCACATCAGAGTGATGCCGCCACCAATCAAGAGGCGATTGGTCCCTTCTATGCTGCGCTCCATTTTTTCAGCAGAACTTAGAAGGTTCCCATATCGTTCCACACAAACAGCCTCATGGGTGGACTGCTTGATCTCCACGCTGCGAAGGCGATCAAATATTTCTGAAGATGCCTCGCTCATACCTCTGCCTTTATACCCATGACAAAATCCAAGTTAGCTTTAAGCCTCAGATTATCAGGAGCAGCCTCAACCGCAAGTTTTGCTTGCTCGATGGAGACCTCTTTCAGGCCAAGGTGCCAAGCCGAAATACTGGCTAGGTCATGGGCCTTAAAACCCCAGACTTCCGGGTCGCAGGTATAAACAAGCTGCTTGTCTTTGATCGACAAGGCCCGCATGGCCGCACCGTAGCATTCGGCCCATTGGCTCTGGCGGTACTTTAACAGGGAAATAGCGCACCAAGGTTCGCGGGTGTTGGGGGCTTCAGCGCAAGCCTTGTGATAGGCCCCCTCGGCCTCCCACTGCATGCCCTTTTCCTCATAACACTGGCCGAGAACCCTGTAGGCGTAGCACCGCTCATTGCCCCAAGTAGCCTCTGGCATGGTGAGGTATTTATTCAGGGCGACGATTGCCTCGTCCCATTTCCGGTAGAAAGACAGTTCTCTGGCGTAATAAAAGGCGTTGCGCGGGCAGCGAGGGTCTTCCTTTACCGATACCGCCAGAAGATCGAGGTACTGGCCCCGGCTCTTCGTGGGGTCTGGGTGATGGCTGACCATTAGCATGTCAGTATCGGCCCAAACCTCTACAGTCCGGGGGTCCGGGATGGGGTACTCATGACAGGGGTGGTGCCACATATACCCTTTGCGAGCGTGGATTTTCTCGTATTTGAACTTGATCCCGCAGCCCCAGTCGAAGAAATAGCGCAGACGGGTGACCTTATCGGTCCACACCCGTTCCATTTCCTCGCGCCAACCGGGTTCTAGGATTTCGTCCAAATCAAGCGATATGCAGATGTCAGCATCAGCAGGAACCAACGCCAAAGCTGCATTGCGAGCAAGATCAAACCGCCAAGGAGATATGCAAATGTTATGAACAATACAGCCAGCGGCGTTAGCAGCGGCGACAGTACCATCCGTACTGCCCGTGTCAGCGATAACCACATAGTCAGCCTCCTTTGCGGAATTGCAAAACCTCTCAACAAACGATTCTTCATTTTTACTGATAGCGTAGACTGCGATTTTCAATTTACGTCCCCTTTTATGTAAATTGTCGTACAAATTATTGGTCGTTCCCCAGTCGTGCCGGGAAAAAACAGGCCCAGTTCCAGTGTAGGTAAACCCATCAAAGTGGTCCGGGATGAAGTAATGGGAGGGCCAAACTGTATAGCTACCCTCCGGCTCTGCCTTTAAAACCCCGGTCAGGCGGCGAGGCCCGGTCCCGTACCAAGCGGGCTTATTTTCTATGTCATCGTCGGCCTTGATCTCTTCGATCACCTTCCAAAGTCGCGGATCACCCGGTTTTGCCGCAATATACCCGCAGGCTATCAGCCCCTCGCGGACGGTTTCGTTCTCCCAAGAAACGCAAAGGTCGTTGTCAAACAGCCAGTCTTCCAAAGGTTTGACGCATTTGCTGTCGGCATCGGCATAGAACCCGCCCTCATTAAAGAGGATTTCGTAGCGCATGATGTCTGCAACACCGCATAGTTGGCGCTGCCACATAGTCTCCATTCTGGCCTTATTTACCCAATTTTCTTCAGAATATTCCCTGTTACCCCATACTTTTACGGTCCAATCAGGGTTCATATCCCGCCAAGTCTGGATGTAATTGTCAGGCCTTTTGGCCTCGTCGCCCACCCAGATCATATGGATGATTTTGGGGATCATGATTTGGTGCTTGGACCAGACATAGACCCCGATCTCACCGTCTACGGCTGACCAAGAGGGCTTCCCAAAGGCTTCTTTGACCCTAGCGTCGGTCCAGTCATCGACTATATGGCGTTCGTGGGGGTTCCCGCCCCAGTCACCCTGTGGGAAATGCCCTATAGGGATGCTCGCAATAACCGTGTCTGCTACCTGCCGAAGCCTATCAAGAAGGCCCTTGGCCTCCTCTTGGGTCATATGCTCCAAGACATCCCCGGCAAACGCTATGTCGAACCTGTCTTCAGGCTCAAAAACATGAGTTCGCGCGTCGGCTATAATCAGCTTTGAGTACAGAGATTTAAGGTCATAAGCCTCAACATAAGGCTCCCAGACTTCAATCCCAGTCCAGTCGGCATCAGGGAATAGCTTGGCATAAGTGCCTTCGCCGCACCCAATGTCCAACATTCTGTCGTGCTTTAAAGCACCGACAATCCTTTTAATATGGGCTTTTCCGTCCTGAGAACTTGTTGGCATGGTACATAATGTACCAATATTGAACGCTTTGTCTATTAAACGACACTCAGAGACTTTTTCATGGTGTCTCCGGGGCCGGGTTGATCTGCGGCTGGGCCTGCTTGCGGATTTCGTTGATGATACCTTCGACCTGCACAAACGGGGCATTGCCCAGCGCAGACATAATGACGTTGATCTGCTCAAGGGTAAGGTCGAGTTGCATTAGGCGCTCCAAGGTAGGGGTGGGGTTACGACAGGGGGATTGACCTGATCTTCTAGGTTTTTAGCTAGAGCCGCCTCTGTAGCAGCCTGATCGACGCCGCTAGTCCAAACCCAGCCCAAGACCTGATCCTGTGTCAGATCGGCATACGGGGTGTAGGGTTCCCCGGCGACGTAGGTTACGCCTACTGTGCCGTACTGGGTGGCCTTGTAGGTGGTTTCTTTGTCCGTAATAACTACGTCCTGCGCGTTACAGCGCCAGCCAACAATGAAAACCACATCAGTTTCACCGTCAGCCTGCGGGTAGCAGGACATATATTCGACGAGCCATGTGTATGTGGTGGTCATGTTTTTTCCTACGTTGACGGAATGAATATGTAAGACCAATTGTAGGTACCAGTTCCAAGCGATGTGGTGACTTGGACATTTGCCCCGCTTACGCTGATATAATTATTAGGCGTTCCTTCGGCCAGCCTCAAAACTCCGCTTGAATACGGTACCGACACACACGCCGCAGAACAGCCGTAACCTGTAGAACCGCCAGCACTTTCAGCATAAACAAAATACAGCCCTCCTGCTGGCATTGAAAAAATTGTCGTAGGCCCACCTCCAACAATTGAAGTTGAACCCGTGACGGTTTTAAAACCGCCTGTAGCCCTAACAACCCCCGCGCCAGAGTTTGTTGTGGTGCCGACAAGGAGGCTACCGTCAGAGCCGATACGGGCTTTTTCGACGTCGGCCTCAAGAAACACATGGCTATTGGCGTTATATTGCGCTTGTCCGTTTCTGGAACAAACCTGTACGGAATTGGAATATCCATTGTCATAAATGCGGATACCGCATGGGCTGGTCGATGTCGTGCCGGTAGAAGTAGCGAAGACGTTTAGGACTTGGTTTGCTGGCGTACCGCCGATGCCGAGATTGCCGCTGGTGTCTAGGCGCATTTTTTCAACGTTGTTGATGCCGAAGTAGATGGGCTGGGCTGCGCCTGTAGCGAGCGTCAGACCACCGGGGCCATCAGCCGTCAGCAACGCGCCGCCCTGCCGATAAATGCCTGACGTTGTCCAAGCCGTTCCAAACATAGTTTGCTGGAGAGCGTTGGTGCCGTTGCCAAGTACTGCAAGGGTGGTCGCAGCAGTACCGGCGCTGCCGTTTACAAACCTATACCCGTAGGTGTTCCCGTTTGCGTCCAACCGCCCGTCAACCAGAACAGCGGCATTATTAGCAACGCCAATACTGATTGTGCCAGTCGCTACATTGTTTGTGCCGCCAATGGTGACGTTGCCACTAATAGCCGTCGTCCCAGTCACCGCCAGAGCGTTAGACCCCAGCGTGGCACCGCCCAGCGACAGGTTATTGGCAGAGCCAGCGCCTTGAGCAAGGATGGATAGGTTGCGGTTAATAGCCATGGTTTACAATCCGCGTTCTGCGTCTCTTGCGGCCTTCGCGGCAGCTTGGGCGTCTTCGTATGCCTTGATAACTTCTGGGGTATGTTCAGCGGCCACAGTGGCGCGGACACCAGACCAGTCCTGCACGGGGCCATAGCCCTGATTTGTGAGATCGGCGTCAACTGCGGAGATCATGTCCTCGACATTCTGCCCCGGCTCCAAGGCGCAGCGATGCCACAACGAGGAGATAACCTCTCCGCCGTCAACAACCTGCTTGGCAATGCGGACCTGAATAATGCCAGTCTCTGTAATTTCGCGTTGGTTAACAGTTGCAATGCGCGGCATGGTTTTTTCCTTATATGTTGTACGTTGCGCCGCCGACTACGAGGCCGTTTGCGCCCCAATTAGCAATCGACTGATTATCATAACCCAAACCTGAACCCGTATTTTCAAGCCCCATCTTGCTGTCGCCGGAATAAAGAGAAATTCCCAGCTGCGTCCTTGCGCCGGTAAAAGTAAGATTTTGGGCAAAACCAACATAACCTGATTGGTATTGCGCCGTTCCGCCAACCGCGAACGGAAGGCCACTAATAAAGGCAATGCCTGTCGGACCACTAAGTGATGCGCCGCTAGACCGGCAATAAAACGAAGCGTTAACTGACCTGCCTATTTTTGTGTAGTTGCCAGTTTGTGCTAGGTACGACGTTTGTGCGCTTCCGCCGCTCCCGGTAATTGTAGGCGTCCAAGTACCTTCCTCGTAGTCATCCAGCGTGTTGGCGTTTGCGGATGCGTTCTGCGTGGCGGGGAATTGGATTTGACCAGCCGTTGACGCGCTGATGTCCAGCAGGCGGTTGACCAGCACACTGCCTGTACCAGTCGCGTTCAGCGTGACCGTCCCGCTGCCCTTGGCGTCAATCGTCAGGTTTTCGTTGGTGCCAGACGAAGTAACGGAGAGCGCCATGCCACCAGCAGCAGCCGCGCTTTTTACATTCAAGCCCGTGGCCGCAGAAGCCGTGGAGGCGTCGATATTCAGAGTCGGGTTGGTTGCACCAGCAGGGCCAGCGGCGAGGATATTTGCGCTTGCGCTTGACAGAATAAGCGATGTGCCTGTGCCGTTTCCGATAGCCGTGTTCGACACGCCAAGGATCGCCCACGCGATGATCTCAACGACGTCGTTGAGCGCGGCAGCGGTTCCCAGCACAACGCTCGTGCCGTTGGTGGCTGTGTACTCGCTCGTCGTCAGCTTCACGCCGTTGAGGAACACATCAACGTAATTGACCTGATACGTCGCGGAGAATGTCGTCTGCCCAGCCGTCGCGGTGTAGGTGTACTTGGTGTACGCCGCGCCCGTATTCGGGCCGGTTGGGCCCGTCGC
>Ga0209296_1003596_pt1 | contig 10514 bp, 9 predicted proteins | sample S_130206_EF_Meta_FD_187319 | JGI IMG/M metagenome (GOLD analysis project Ga0209296, IMG submission 187319) | Freshwater microbial communities from Lake Simoncouche, Canada to study carbon cycling - S_130206_EF_MetaG (SPAdes) (version 2) | ecosystem: Environmental > Aquatic > Freshwater > Lake ...
AGTATATAATAATCAAATAGTTACTAAAAATCTACTTGATAACTCCGATCAGCTCATGGAAAAAATTCGACTCTCTAAATTAATGTCGGCACAGGGTTTGTGCTCGCGCCGCGAGGCAGATACGTACATCGAACGCGGTTGGGTATTGGTCGATGGCATCGCCATTACCGAGCTGGGCACCCGCATCCTCCCGCACCAAACTATTACCCTGACTCGTGCCGCTCATCAGCAACAAGACGCACGCCTGACCATCCTGCTGAATAAGCCTATTGGCTATGTCTCGGCGCAACCCGAGAAAGATTACAAGCCGGCAATTGATTTAATCAACGCTGAAAATCACTACAGCGAGGACCGCTCGCAGCTGCGCTTTGACCCGCGCCAACTGCGCGGCTTAGCGCCAGCAGGGCGCTTGGACATTGATTCCACCGGCCTATTAGTGCTGACTCAAGATGGTCGCATCGCCAAGCACTTGATCGGTGAACACTCCACGGTAGAAAAAGAATACCTAGTTCGTGTCACCGGCAAACTCAGCAAGCAGGGCTTGGCTTTACTCAATCATGGTTTAAGTCTTGACGATGAGCCGCTACGGCCGGCTGAAGTATCGTGGCTAAACCGTGACCAACTGCGGTTTGTACTGCGCCAAGGCAAAAAGCGCCAAATCCGTCGTATGTGCGAATTAGTCGGCTTGTTGGCAGTAGGACTCAAACGCGTGCGTATTGGCAAAGTCATGCTGAGCGATTTACCCATAGGCCAATGGCGCTATCTACACCCCGACGAGCAGTTCTAGCGGCGCGGTCGGGCCTGCGTTGGAACCGCAGTGGGCGGTGCGGCTAGCGGCAATACCTCCGCATAGCGCTCTGTCAATCGCAACAAATCTTCGCGCAACGCGGGTGAGGCTTGAAGTTGCGCTAATTGCGCATCGCGGGCAGTGCTAGGCAAGCGATCAAAGCCACTTAAATACAGCAATAAATCCTCGGTGGTGTAGTAAGACTCACCAGCAACACGCGGGAACTGTGGCGGAAACAGTGGGTAATTCAAGCGCTGACCCGGAAACAATAACTGCGACACCAAGGCCATACAGCTCATACAGACCCCTGGCCGCTCGCCATTGAGCGGGCAATAGGGGATGCGCCGACCGACAATTACCGCAACCCGACGCAGCAAACTTTGGCGAAACACTTGTAAGGCTTGCGGACTCAACAAAGGGGCAAGGCCATAACGATAACGCAATTGAAAGCGCTGCCCCTCTAAGGCGAGTACGCCGTTGGCCATAAACGGTGTCACACGCACGCCCAAACCCGGTAATGACCACACAATCCGTTGATCTTGCAACGCCATACCGACTTGGGTTTCAAGCTCGCCGTTAGCGAGGGTCATTTCCCAAAAGTGCACATAGCCCGCTTGATTGGCGTGCATCGCACTGACCATGGGCTGCGGCGCTGCACATAGGTCCGGGCCTAAGGCCGCCAAGCACACGAGCGCCAAACATTTAAACGCTAATTTAAACGCCAATTCAAACACAATCAGGCCCCGACGCAAGCGATGTCGCATCAACATCCAACACAGTCACTTACATTAAAATTAACTCTACCGCTAACACGAGCTCTAAGATCCACACTTATATTCCGATCGGAATATCCGCCGATTGAATTGTGCGCCGCCATTTCTCAACCTCGTGGCGGAGATAATCTGCAAATTGTTGCGGCGTGCCGCCGGCTGGTGTGGCCCCATCGCTTGCCAATCGCTCACGCATCTCTGAGGTGCGCAAAATCTGATTTAAATCACGATTAATTTTCTCTACAACTGGAGCTGGCAGTCCCGCAGGGCCAGCTACGCCATACCACGACTCGACTAAATAACCAGGCACTCCAGCCTCTTGCATGGTGGGAGTCTGCGGGATGGCTGACGAACGGCTAGCGCTGGTCACCGCCAATAGACGCAACTTACCGGCATCAATAAAGGTTTTAGATTGATTCAAACTGGTGAACATCAAATCAACCCGACCGGCGATCACATCCATCATTGCCAAAGCGCCGCCTTTATAGGGAATATGCTGCATTTTTAAATTTGCCAACGATACCAATAATTCACCCGATAAATGTACCAGACCACCGACACCCGAAGAACCAAAGGTGATTGCACCAGGCTTTGCTTGAATGAGTCCGATCAACTCTTTCACACTACGGGCTTCTAAATCGGGGCGCACCACTAACACATAGGGTTGTACCGCCACATGAATAATCGGCGTGAAGTCTTTCAATAAATCATAGGGCTGCTTAATACCCTGCAAAGTCACATTCACCGTATGACTGGTGGTGAATAAACACAAGTGATGACCATCCGCTGGGGACTTCGCAATCATCGTGGCGCCAATCGTACCATTAGCACCAGCCGGGTTTTCAACCCTGACCCCTTGGCCCCATTGCTCACTGAGTTTTTGCGCCAGCAAACGACCGACAATATCCGTACCACCACCCGGTGCAAACGGAATCACCAAGCGCACGGGTCGCACCGGAAAGGCTGGGCTTTGGGCATAGCTCAGTGCGGTGCAAGCGAACACCGTCGCAGCTAGTGCTAGGCCACTGAACACGCGACGCGCACCTTGCGTGGCGTTGCGATGAGTGAGACTGCGACCCAGTCGACGTTTAACACCAACAGTACCGTCAACCTCTACCATTGAATTATGCATTTCTGAACTGTGCATCTGCATGGTCTGCTCCTTCGTATTGAGTCGTGGCTGGATCTTCGGATCTTGGTCTTATTGGCTTAGTCTTATTGTTGACGCAAACTGTGCATGATCGTATCCATTTGATCTTGTAACTGTAATTGCTGCAAAGCACTGACCGCGCGATCGGTTTGTGCAGCGCTCAATCCGGCATGTGCTGCACAATCACGGAACTTATGTGCCAACTCATCCCAGCTTAATTCACGAGATGGATGACCTGGCGCCTTGGCTACACGCACGGTCTCGGTCTGACCATTGTGTAACACAAAATCAACTTCAACAAAACCACGACTGCCCGAACTACGCGTCTCAAACAGAGGATCATCACCGCGACAAGACGGATCTTCATAGGCTTTCACACGTTGCAATAGATCACGAATCGCGGGTCGATTCACAGCCTCATCACTAAATGACCACAAAGAATACGCGCCGTCTAACAATCCAGCAGCGAGTGCATATTGCAAACTGAATTTGCCCTCCAAACCAGTGGTCGGCGTGGGATAAGTCAATACTTGCATACCACCCTCAGGCATCCGGCACTCCAGTCGCGCTACCGCATCGGCAGTCACACCCATACGCTCACGCAACACCAAGACTGCATCCATACCACGATGCGACGCATAACAACACGGGAATTTTTTCAGCGCAATTCCTGGATCCGTCATCACCCACGGTTGACCCAAGCCTTGCAAAGCCACCGCTGGGTCAGATTGCGCTACACCGTAAGTGCTAAAGAACCCTGACTTTGCCTCAAAAATATCAGGCGCTGCTGTAAAGCCACTCATGGCTAAGCGCACTGCGGTGAGCGCACTGCGCGCAGCCCAACCTGTATGTAGCGGTTTAGTCATGGTGCCAAAGTTACGCCGTATACCACTGGCCATAGAGCCCGCAATACCAAACGCCATCTCACTGATCGCGGGCGCTAGTCGATAGGCTCTGGCCAAGGCTGCAACCCCGCAAAAAATACCCAAGGTGCCGGTGCCATGAAAGCCGCGATGATAATGCTCGGTGGTCATCCCTAAACCAATTTTTGCACCGACTTCCACACCCATAATATGCGCATCAATAAACGCACGGCCCGATAACGGATAGTGTTGTAAGTCCGCACACAACACCGCCACAATCACCGCACTCGGATGCGCTGGCATCATCGACAATACATCGTCAAAATCAAGCGCATGGCCATAAGTGCCGTTCACCAATGCTGCCATCTCCGCACTGGTCTGCCGCGCAGTGCCCATAATTGGGCTAGTACCACTCTCGCCAGACAATGCCATGTATTGATCCAGCGGATGCGCTACTTCGCTACCCGCGCCCGACAAAATTGCGGCAAACGTATCCATAATGACTTTGGTAGACTTTTCAATCGCCAACGCCGGATACGCATCGGGCGCAGTCTCTACCAACATCTTTGCAATCGCAGCGGTGAGTGCAACTTGACTCATTGATATTCTCCACAATCTATAAATTGATTATTGATTAACGGTCATCAACCATCGATCATCGATCATCGACTATTCATCATTAATAGCCTGCCTGCACAGCAAGCCACCCTCAAACCGCCATCATATAAGATCACTGTGACTTCAGCGCTCAATCGCCCACAATATGTTAGGCGTATTTGGCAATCTATCCTAGCATCTGTCATTACAGAACAGATGAGCGTACACTCTACACAATTCTTGAGTTTTCATATTAATCATCTCTAACCATATCCTCACCCAACACCATGCCTTCCACTGTATTCAACACTTTCATACGCTGTGCCACGTTTCTCAGCGCTTGCGGGCTCACGCCTGCCATCAGTCTCGCCGCAGATAGCAAGCCGCCACATTATCCAACGCGTCCGATTCGCTTTATTGTGCCGCTAGCCCCGGGTGGCAGCGTGGATATCGCTGCGCGTAATATTGCACCCGACTTATCCGCTATCCTCGGTCAGCAAGTGGTGATTGATAATCGCGCCGGGGCAGGTGGCAATATCGGTGCTGATCTAGCAGCGCATGCACCAGCCGATGGCTACACTTGGGTGATGGGAAGCTCTAGCACTTTTGGCGTGAACCCTACGCTTTATCGCAACCTCAACTATAATGCGGTGCGTGATTTCGCGCCCATTAGTTTGGTCTCGCTCGCGCCTAACGTGATGGTGGTGCATCCTGCGTTACCCACGGCTAATGTTAAAGAGTTTGTTGCGTACGCCAAAGCTCGCCCGGGTAAGGTTAACTTTGCCTCCTCTGGCACTGGTGGCTCGCCGCATTTAGCAGGTGAGTTGTTTAAATTAGTCACCGGTGTAGACATTGTGCATATCCCCTACAAAAGCACTGGTCAGTCGCTTACCGACTTAATTGGCGGCCAAGTGCAAGTCTCCTTTGGCACGGTGTTGGCATTGCTGCCCCAAATTCAAGCTGGCAGACTACGCGCGCTGGCGGTCACCACCAGCCATCGGGTTGATGCCTTGCCACAAGTGCCCACCATGGGCGAGGTGGGTTATCCCGCCATTATCATCACCGCCTGGAATGGTGTGCTGGTGCCCGCCAAAACGCCACGCCCGATTATTCAATATTTACATGCAAGCTTGGTGCAGGTGCTACAAAAACCCGAGGTTGTTCGCCAATTTAATTCAACCGGCGCTGAAGTCGCGCCCAACAGTCCCGAAGCCTTTGGCGCCTATATCAAACATGAAATCGATCGTTGGGGTAAAGTGGTACGTAATGCTAATCTGCAAGCTCAGTAAACAGATGCCCATTCAAACACTAACTATTACTAAACTATTACTAACTATTTGATTATTTTACATATTATTCATATTATGAACATTATAAAATCGTTCGGCAGCAGCCACAAGCTTCTAGGCCTGAGTGTATTAGCGCTACTGTGCACCAACGTCAGCGCAGCAGCCCCTACTTATCCCACGCGCCCCGTGCGCATTGTGGTGGGGTTTCCACCAGGCGGCGGTGTAGATACCGTAGCGCGCTTGGTGAGCCCCAAGCTGATCGAGATGTGGGGACAGCAGGTGGTCATCGACAACCGGCCGGGTGCAGGCACGATTATTGGCACTGACTTAGTGGCGAAATCAGTACCCGATGGTTATACCTTGTTGATGTCCTCCAGTAGCTACGGTGTTAACCCCGGACTCCATGCCAAGCTGCCCTATGATCCGCTCAAAGACTTGGTGCAAATCAGCCAGATGGCGATTCAGCCCTATGTGTTTGCCGTGCATCCAGGGCTACCCGCAACCAATGTGCGCGAATTTATCGCTTATGCCCGCACTCGCCCTGGTAAGTTAAATTTTTGTTCCCCGGGTAATGGTAGTGGGGGTCATTTGGCCTCCGAGCTATTTTCATTGATGACTAAAATCGAAATGGTGCATGTGCCTTATCGCGGTGCCGCTCCGGCAATTGTTGATTTAGTCGCAGGCCAAGTGCAACTGATGTTTAGCACTATTCTGCCTTCACTGCCCCATGTGAAGTCGGGTCGGTTGCGCGCCATTGCGGTCAGCACGGCAAAGCGCTCTATCGCACTGCCCGAAGTCCCCACCATTGCTGAGTCTGGAGTCGCAGGCTACGATGCGTCGTCTTGGACCGGTGTCATGGCGCCAACCGGGGTTGCACCCGCCTTATTGGCAAAACTGCATCAAGACTTAGCCACGGCAGTGACTTCTCCCGATGTGCGCGCCAAAATTCTCGTCGATGGGGCAGAGCCCGTGGGCAGTAGCCCGCAAGAGTTCGCCCGTATGGTGCGCGCAGAAATCCCGAAGTGGACTAAAGTGATTAAAGCGGCAAAGGTGACAGCGAACTAGGGCAAGAGGCAATGCGCATTTCGTAGAGATCGGTAGCGATCTAATTTAAAACCACATTAGGATACATTATAAATATTGCATAAACCCACTCGATTAGCGATCGCAAGGGATGGAGTGACTACAGCAGTCACTGTGCTGAGCAGTTTTATGACTGCTACAAAAATAAAATACGCTGTGTTGGGTAGAGCGGATTCGACATCCATGCGCTGATTTTGCCTGCACTGATCAATTAACTGGCTCGAATATTCAAGCGCTTGAGTAGCTCGCCCCATTTTTTACGTTCATTGGTTAAGAACACTTTAAATTGCTCTGGAGTGCTGCCTAGCAAGTAAATGCCTTGGTCTTGTAACTGTTTTTTGAGCACGGCATCTTGCAACACTTTCAAAGTATCGCGATTAATCTGATTCACAATCGCTACTGGCGTATTCACTGGCACCAGCAAACCATAGGCGAGGGTGGCTTCGAATCCTGGCAATCCGCTCTCGTTGAGCGTGGGTAAATCGGGCAAAGTCGGTAGGCGCTGTAGACTCGAGATCGCTAAACCACGCACCCGCCCACCACTCATTTGCGCCATAGCTGAAAACGTGCCGTCAAAATGCAATTGAATTTCATTGGCCAGTAGCGCGGTGGCTGCAGGGCCTGTGCCGCGATAGGGGATATGGGTGAGTTGAATACCTGCTGCTGCTTTAAAACTCTCTGCCGTTAAGTGCTGGGTTGTGCCTAGGCCACCTGAGCCAAAATTTAGACTGCCCGGTTTGTCTTTAGCCGCGCGAATCAGATCGCTCACTTGGCGATAGGGCGAGCTGGCATTGACCAACAATACGTTGTGGCTATCACTTAATTTAATGACTGGTAGAAAATCTTTTTCAGGGTCGTAACTTAATTTTTCATAGATAAACGGATTGACCGCCAGCACCGGATGCGTCACAAAAAAAATGGTATAGCCATCGGCTTTCGCGCGCGCCACAGTGCTGGCCGCTACACCACTACCGGCACCTGAAATATTCTCTACAACCACCGGTTGCCCCCAAATTTTACTCAGTTTGTCGGCAAATAAACGGCCTTGTAGATCGGAACTGCCGCCTGGCGGGAAGCCAATAATCCAGCGCACGGGACGCGCTGGAAACTCTTCAGCCGATACGCGGTTTAATAAGGTGCACAACGTCAGCACGGTCAGCAGCGTTAAAAAGTAGCTGCCGCCAAACAGCAGACGTAAACCTAGTGTCAATATTATGTTCATAGCTGCATTCTTTTAAGTCATTTTCAATCAACTTCAGTGAAGAAAGGATTTATAGACTAGCCTTATACATAGCAACCCACTTCATTCAATGGGTAATCATCGGCCTCACGCGGATACACCATCACCAATGCTTCTAAGCCTTTGGGGCCTGCTACCAGTGACAGCGCCGCCTCATTGCGCTCAACCACAATCATCGACCATAAACCAAACTCTGCACCATCGTGAACCATGCTGCCATTGGCCACAAACACGTAATAGCCGCCTGCGGCACTGGGGTCGGGGCATAGCGTCGTCTGACCCGCGCCCATGCGTACCATGTGCGCGTCCATACCATCAGCCACCGGATTTTGTACAAATATCGGTTCCCAAGTGACCGTGTTTCGATGTTGTAAGACTGGCTCAATAGATAACCCCAATGGTGCAGAAATTAGGTTACGGCGCGGGCTGGGTTGTAATTGATCACGGTAACCGGGTCGATCTAAATACACGGGTGCGGAATTTCCGGTTTTGATGCGCAAGGCAAAAAAAGTTAAACCCTGCGCTCCCGCCACCACTGGGCCGTAGGCGGTATGATGGTCTTTATATTGCAGTGTCAAGGGTTGCAAGGGCGCGGCATTTTTACCAATCGTGCCTGAACCTGCGGCAAATATTTGAAATTGAGTAATGCCATGAAAATGCGGCACTATGGTTTCATTGGCCGCCATTTCCGTCATGGTGGTCTGCGGGCCGGGGGCCACACTGGTCGATGAGCGTGGCCCAAAATACACCGTGCCCCAATGCGGCAGACCGGTTCCTGGTGACTCAATCACCGTACGCCGACCTAGGGCAGCACTACCTTGCATGGTATAAATCATGGCGCGATCTTTCTTGAAAAATTTTAAATGTATGATTTGGGTCAGTCGTCATGCGCAACTCTAGCACTGGCGAGGGCACTCACCGATAACGCGTCCTCTCAATCACTGCACAAAGCGGCGACACTTAACAATTATTTAAAACTACTAACTATATGATTTATTTGTATTTTTTATATTTTCTTTGGCCTACAGCTTACGATAAAAAGCAGCGCTGATCAAGAAACGGATCCATGACCTGAAACAAGCTGCTGTACACACGCAGCCTTAACCAAGGACTGATTAAAGAGATCATTCAGCTCATGAGACCAGATCATTCGCAATGCGGGGATAAGCCCCGAATAAATAGGGCCTAGCGCGTGTCCACAATCTCGCCGCAAGCCTAACTTTTTACACCGACGGGATTAGAATGCAACGGTTGGACAGTGTCCGCGCCCTAGAATGGCCACAGACAATTGTGTTAACCGTTTTTTATAACGCACGACCAGGAATAAATGACCATGAATAACACCGCAACCGCAAGCCCCAACCGCGCCGGCCCCTTAGCTGGAATTCGCATTCTTGAACTCGGTCATACCGTGATGGGGCCATCTTGTAGCATGGTCTTAGCTGACTTAGGTGCAGATGTGATCAAAGTCGAACCGCTAGAAGGCGATCGCACCCGCGCTAATGTGGGGTTTGGTTCAGCATTATTCCCCGTATTTAATCGCAACAAACGCAGCGTCTCGATTGATCTTAAAAATCCAACCGGTAAAGCGGTTGTGCTTAAAATGATTGCTGGTGCTGATGCTTTAATTGAGAACTTTGCGTATGGGGCGATGGATCGCTTGGGTTTAGGCTATAGCCAACTGGCGAGTCAATTTCCGCGTCTCGTCTATTGCAGCTTAAAAGGCTTTTTGAGTGGCCCCTATGAAAAACGTGCGGCCCTGGATGAAATTGTGCAATACATGGGCGGCTTAGCCTATATGACTGGGCCGCCCGGTATGCCGCTACGGGCGGGCGCTTCTGTCGTCGATATCATGGGCGGTATGTTTGGCGCACTCGGCATCATGGCGGCCTTGCGCGAACGTGACCTCACAGGTCGCGGACAGTTGGTGCAAAGCGCGCTGTTTGAATCAACCGCATTTTTGGTGGCCCAACACATGGGGCAACACGCACTCACCGGCAAAGCTCCCCCACCCATGCCAGCGAAAGCCAGTTCGTGGGCAGTCTATGATCCATTCCAAACTGCAGATGGCCAAACCGTATTTGTCGGCATTACCAGCGACAACCATTGGCGCAGTTTTTGTCAGGAGTTCGGTGTTGCTGAACTGCTCGATAACCCTGCACTCAAAACGAACCCTCAGCGCGCCCAACAACGGGCCATCATCATGCCGATAGTCACTGCCAAATTTGCTGCGGAAACGCTGGCGAGTTTAGTTGAAAAACTCGAACGCTTAAGCATTCCGTTCGGACCACTGGCAAAACCGGGTGACTTATTCGATGATGTACATCTCAATGCTGCAGGTGGTTTGCTTGACGTACATTTACCTACAGGCACGCACGCCAAAATCCCGGGTATACCGCTCGAGATGAATGGCCATAAACCAGGGCTTGCGCGCCAACCCCCACACATGGGCGAGCATACTCGAGAAGTATTAATGGAGGCCGGTTTTAGTACCAGCGATATTGATGCCTTAATCACCGACCACGTGATTATTCATACCCCACGCAGCACGCCATAAGTATTTAACTTCGTCCCCTGGCCAGTATGCGCGGAGCGTAGTCGTTTTTTAGTTTTTATATTTTTTATATTTTTTCATTATTCGTTTTTCATGTGTAGTATTCATCGATAGAAAGACCAACGCAATGCCCGTATTACAACGTCCAGGACAACCTGATTTACATTATGTGATTGATGAC
>Ga0209296_1003597_pt1 | contig 10514 bp, 16 predicted proteins | sample S_130206_EF_Meta_FD_187319 | JGI IMG/M metagenome (GOLD analysis project Ga0209296, IMG submission 187319) | Freshwater microbial communities from Lake Simoncouche, Canada to study carbon cycling - S_130206_EF_MetaG (SPAdes) (version 2) | ecosystem: Environmental > Aquatic > Freshwater > Lake ...
CGACAGCGACTATTTAACGGATTTATTTGCCAGCGAATACGGATGGTCACGACAAGAAATCAATGAGCTACCAATGGACGAAGAAGCGCGATTGTTTCACGCGATCTTGTTTAGAAAAGGGGTTAAGTGCTACAAGAAACAAATCGAGATGGGCGACCACGACAAGACACTCAAGGAACGATTGGAGGAAATCACAGCGCAAATTGACATAGCCAACACAGAAGAAGAACTATTATGGGATTTACCGTAGATATTAAAGGCAATGCCAGCCACTTGGATAAGACGCTAAAAGGCGTTGAGAAGTCATTGAGCAATTTAGGAAGCGTTGCAACAACGGGGCTAAAATCACTTGCTGGAATCGGCGTAGCTGGTGGCGCCGCTCTTACTGCGTTTGTCGTCTCAAGTAGCAATGCGGCAAGCAATATCGAATCTTTGACAATTCAATTTGAAACGCTTCTAGGCGGGGCAGATGCGGCGGGTAAGCGCATGGAGGAAATTGTCAAATTCGCGGCATCAACGCCATTTGAGATTCCAGAGCTTGCAGCGACAAGTAAGCTATTGCAAACAATGGGCGGCACGATGCTTGCAACGGGTGACGGGTTGCGCATGGTTGGTGATGCGGCCGCTATTGTTGGCAAGCCACTTGAGGAAATAGGTTTGCATATTGGTAGAGTTTTTGGCGCGATGACAAGCGGAACAAGCGCAGGTGAAAGCGTTAGCAGATTACAAGAGCTTGGACTTATTACTGGCGACGTAAAGCGCGAGCTAGAAGCACTTGCGGCGGCGCAAAAAAAAGGCACGGCAGAAGTGATGACTAGCGAAAAAGCACTTGCAAAATTAAAAGGTATATTGTCAGCCAATGAAGGCGCAATGGCAAGATTAGCGTCAACTACTCAAGGGAAATTGTCGAACATGAAAGACAATCTTTCGAAGCTACAAGTAGCTTTCGGAAAAGGATTTAACAACGGTCTAAAAGACGCTCTTGACGCTACAAACACCTACTTGCCACAACTGGAACAAAGATTTACCGATGCTGGAAACATGATAGGCATAGCCATGACGGAATCAATTCAAGGCAATCATGAAAAATTTATTTTGATTGGCGAAACGGTCGGCACTATTATTTCAGCGGGAATACATGCGGGAATAATTACGGGATTGGACAATCTCGGCGAATCACTAGGTAAGCTACTTGCTTACGGCGCGGAAAATCTAAGCGTGCAATCAATCATCAACCCATCAGCGGCAAAAAAAACAGGATCAGCGATACGCGAAGCAACTAGCGGACAAACTAATTTTTCAGAGCAAATCGGAAACGCGATGGATGCATATGGTGCAAACGCACTATTGCAAAAAGTCAATACGGAATTGGAAATTGCTAAAGCTGTAAAAAAGGGAACGCTTGATACGAATATGAGCACAGCAGTCAGGGAGGGTGTTTTACAAGCGTTTTCAAAACAACCACAAGGAGCAAAATTCTCTAACTAATATGGCAGCAACAATTCTAGGACTAGATTCAACAAGCGTTAGACCGCAACCAGCTTTCCGTTGCCAGCAATCGGAAAACGGCGGGTGGACGGCATCGCATACAATCATCGTTACCCGTGCTGGATTTGATACGGCGGGGATACAAGCATTGTTTGCCAAGGGTTCATTACTAACGGGAGTCGATGCGAATATACCGTCATTTTTCACTTTCCTAAAAATCACCGATGTTAGCGTATCAGCGGAAGAGGGCGATCTTATTACGCTAGAGGTTAATGCAGCGGGTAGCACAGCTAGTCAATATGAACTTGGAGACGGTAGCGGGTTAGACATCGAGGCGTTGCCAACTTACGACTTGCGCGGTCAACTATCAGACGCGCCATTTTCCATCCATCCAAAATGGGTGGCCTTGTCGAATGCGGATAAAACATTGCTAGGGAACTTACTAGCGGGAGATTTGCGCTATAAACTCACGGATGCACTATTGTATCAGGTGACAGAATCGGGGGCAGATGTTGTCAACGCAGAACAACTAACGGCGGCAGACGCTAAGTCTTTTGCTGTATTAATCCAGCAAGGTCAAACGACCTACGAACGCTCACAATATACGTGGACGGAAACAACGGAAGGCGCAGGGCAACTAACCGATCCACAGCTAAACAAACTCGGCTTAATCGCAACGCCACGGGGCGCGCCACCAGAAGCGGGAGGAACGCGCAACTGGAAACTTGTTAGCGCGTCACAATCGCAGCAAGGAGAACTATTCAGAACTAACCTAGAGTGGCAGTTGAGCGATAACGGAGGTCACAACGTATTTTTGTATGCAAGTTAATAACGGCAATAATCAAATTACCTTACCAGACTTGGTTCGGGCTGGAGATAGCATCACTGCAAAGTGGGCAAATTCTATGCGCGATTCTATCCAGAAATTACGCGACAGAAAGCCAACTGCAATATCTCAAACGCGCACGACTAAAACAACACATCCGTTTAAGATAGTAGCGGTAACAGAAGAAAGCGAGTTGCGCATTTACGTGTGTTTTGGAGTTGTTACCTACATGATTTGGAATACTTCCGAAGAGCCAATTTACAAAGATGGGCAAGTTTATTTTGCACAGTCTCCAGGATTGACATACTTAAAAAACGATCCTTTTTACACAACGCCAGTCGGCTACTTTGTCGGAGCAGTAAGCACCTCATACGGTGTATGGTTAAAGGTGGCAAGGAACGCAGTGGGAGGTCTTAACTCACCAGCAGGTAGTGCAGAGCCATATACAACGGTTGACTATAGTTCATTCATAACGGGAAGTGAAATACTTGTTACAAGCTCATTTACCGATCCTACTGCAACGCCAACTTACGACAGTGATTTTGCTCACATATACCTTGGCAAAGTTACCTACGACAGCGCAGGTGCGCCAACAGTTATTCAGTTCAGAAGAAGCGATGTTATCACAAGCCTTGCATCATGGCCGACGAACTTCACAATCGTGAGCGCAGATGCAGGGAATCAGATTTCAACAGGCGCAGACGGTGGCGCATACGCCGTGATAATCTCAACCGACGCTGGAAACGATATTTCAGCGGGGGCAGACTATGGCGCATATTACAACGCCCCTTAACAACATTTGACACAACCATCATAATATATGGCGATTTCCACAGCACTAACTAACACGGGAACGAGCTTTGTAGCCGTGCCAACATCGTCCATGACATCGGGGCGATTTACCGTAGGGTTGATACCAACGGCGCAATCATTTCCAACGGCTGACATTGGCTATGCGGTAAGCGCAAGACTAACCACAGCATCGACTACGGCAACGCTAGATGTTCAAAGCGGAGTTTGCACGGGCAGCGCGGCATTTGTCGCTGGCACGGCTCAAGTCGAGACTGCCACGGTCACAGCGGCATCGGGGGCAACGTCTAACGGTAACTGTATTGTCACGGTCACAGGCGCAACGCTGACAGGCTCACCGCTTGCAGTAACGGTAGCACTAACCACGGCAAGCAGCACGGCGACCTTAGTCGCGGCGGCATTGGCGGCAGGGCTACAAGCGAACGCAGCAATAGCGGCGAAATACACGGTGACAAGCTCAGGCGCGAACATCATTTTAACCGTCAATGCGGATTCTGCCAGCAACTATATTGCCAACGATGGGACATTGAATATTGCCATTCCTAGCGGATTGGGAATCACGGCAGCACCGACAAGCGCAAATACAACGACTGGAGTCGCAACAAGCGGCGTTCAAGTTTTAGACGGTGGCGGCACGGATTTTGAAGGCGTAACACTCGTTTCAATGGCGCGGATTTATGCGCTAGAAATCAACGTTACAAGCGGCACGGCATCAGCGGCAAATGGAACGCAGGTGCTAACACTACCCTGCAAGCTATGGAATACGAGCGGCATTACGGGAAGCATGCTCACAGCGGATTTAGTTATCACGGCTTTGACGGCTGGGACTAACGTAACAATCACGGCACTTGGTAAATCCTCATGAGCAACTACGTAGATTATAACTTCGGAACGTATCGCGTCGGGACTACTTTTGATGCTTTACCATTTACAGCATCACGGACACCAACGGCGTTTGCAAATCTTGCAAGTGTAACTGTTACCTTTACGTCATCTTGCTCATGCCAGCATACCTTTACTTGGACAGGGACAATCACCGATGCGGCAACGTGGGCATTTACCTTGCCGGCGATTACAACCATCGCATACGAGACAGGCTATTACACTGGAACTTTTCTTTTTACCGACGTGAACGGACGTAAAACACCTTACTTGCGCGGTGCAATTAATATCATCGACCTATGAGCGAAACAGTAACACTTGACGTAACAACCGTAGAAGAAACCGTTAGCGTCACAACCACGGACGGCGGAGTAGTGCAGATTGCTGTTATGGCAGAACGCGGGGAAGCAGGCACTAACGGCGGGTCAACCTCGGCGTGGCAATATAAAGCCAAGACAAACGCAACGAGTGGTTACCCTGGTAACGGCTACCTACTTTGGAACAACGCAACGCAGACAAGCGCAACAAGCATCATCGTCTCACACCTAACCGATGGCGACACCGACATCGAGTTGCTCCTTTCATTTTTCGTCATCAATCAAAAAATCTTTATTCAGGATCGGGATGACTCATCGAAGAACCAAGTATGGCGCATCACAGGAACGCCAACGGTGACAGGCGCGAATACATCGACCGCATACTACACTTTCCCCGTCACGTTAGTATCATCGGCGGGGGGTGCATTTACCAACAACCATTCGATTTTATTTGGGCAAATCTCAGTTGCAACAAACGCAGTTACAAGTGCGACTACCAGCGATGGCACGGCAACACTCAGCACGTCCACACTGACCACAGGGACGCTCACGGTGTCAACAAGCGCAGTATTTAACGCTACGTCCTACACGTTCGGAGCAGGGTCGGCAGAAGCATTAAAAACCGCCTTATTGATTAGCAGTGGAGATATTACTTTTGACACTTCCGTTGTAATATCAGGAGCTAGTTCAGGAGTCACAACCTTCGGAGAATTTGGCGGAATAAACACCGCAGGGGATAGCGCAAATATAACAACGAGCGGATCAGATGCGCGGATTTATACAAGCGGGGCAAATGCTGACATCCTAACAATAGATGCAAGCGCATCAATCAGATCTACAAACTTTGCAGCCTACGCCACAACTGGAGCAACGCTGAAAACATCGGCAGGAATTGAAATCGCTACCTTTGGCGTTAGCGGTCAAAATTTTTCTATCCTTAGCGGAACGGCGTTGACTTTTAACAACACATCATTTACCTACGGCACAGGCGCGGCATCAGCGCATCGCACGGCGTTAGGGCTGACAAGCCTAGCCACGACCACAGCGGGGACTGGGGTTATTACTGCGCTTGGAATCGCGGCAAACGGCAGCGGGGGATTTGTCACCGATACAGGAACGGTCACACTCACCAACAAAACGCTAACATCGCCAGCAATCAACTCGGCGACCATCGGCACGGCAGCGACATTCAACGCCACATCCTACACCTACGGGACAGGCGCGGCGACCGAACACATGGCAAGCATTGTTAGCGGCAGCGGCATAGGCAATGTTTTTTGCTATGATGAATTTGTGGGAACTAGCGCAACAGGTGGCGGCATCGGAGAACTTGGGTGGACTGGCGGGACAACCGTGGCTATACGAGGCAACGAAACAGGTCACCCGGGAATACTCAGAGTTTCCGCAACCGCAACTGGATCTCTTTACCTCAATTACCTCGCGGGTGCTGGCAATCCAGACTCGTTCAATGGGCTTACAATCGAGGGAGTTTTCCGCATCGGCGCGATTACAAACTGCCGACACATTTTTGGAGTCGGGTATGTCGCGGCTTACCTAACAAATGGATTTAGAGGAATTACTTTTGACCCTGCGAACTCAGCCAACTGGAGATTGCACCATCGAACCTCGGCTGGTGCTGATACATTTACCGACACTGGCAAAGCTGCAGTTGCAAACGATTGGGTGAGAGTAAAACTTACCTTTGCCAGTGGTTTAACCACATGCACAATTGCCACGACCACAAGCACCACGGAAGCGACAGTGACTAACACTGGCGCATACACGGTAGGGTCCGCAGCGCATACGCCTCAGTGGGTTTTTCAATCGACCAGCGGCACTCAAACATTGGACGTTGACGCATTTATGATGCACGGTAAAACAACTAGACTATAATTTATGGATACCTCACTTACGACATCGGAATTTGAAAAGGGCTTGACTCGAAAAGGAATCATCGCAACCAAGCATCTCGCAGATACTCTAAATGAGTGCTACGCTGAGTTTTGGAATCGCGAAAAGCAAGTTATACTCGACAGTATAAACGGCAATCTTGCCGCCACTCTCGAACGATTTGCAGCAAACTCAGAACTTGGCGCGGCGGTTAATTCGCAACTTGAAAAGACCGACGTTGTCAGTCGCGTGATTGTGTCCATGCCGATTGGCTATGGATTCGCAGATGGTAAATTTGTTTTTGTCGCGGCAGAACCAGTAAAAGAAATTGCAGAAAATGAAGTTTGATTTACTAACAGAATTCTCAATTGGAATCTCGAAAACAATCACGTTGTTTTGCAGCAGCGGAGCGAGTTTTCTTTTATCCACCGAAATTCCCGATGATCTTGGCGTGGCTAAATACGCAAGCGCATTGACAGGCTGGGGGCTTGCGATTGCTTGTATCTTTGTGCTGACTAGGACAGTTAAGCATTTGTTTGAGAAGCTGGAGAAGAAGGATGACTACATCAAAGAATTGCACGAAACAGCATTGAAAAAAGCAGAGGAAAGGGAATGAAGCTATTTGAACAAATCGAACGCAAAATGCAGCACCTCATCGCGAATGTGAAACCTTGGCGGCAAGTCAGGAAATCGTGCAAAAAAATAAAGCAAAAAAAGCATCGAGTTGAAAGACGGCGAGCAACGATCGAGCCTGATTGCCAAGCAATGTATCGCAAATATTCAGGCTGGGAATACTAAAATATGAATTACCGCATTTTACATCCGACAAAAGAAGGCAAGCGGAAATATCGCTTTGCAGCAGTGGGGGTAAATTGCACGGCGTTGAAGGGAAGGCTGTCACAGCATCCAAACGTAGAATTTTATAGTGCCGATGGGGTGCTTAGGGCATGGATTAAAAACGGATGGATTTTCGCATCTAAAGAATATTTCTGGAACGGATGCAGCCCGAAGAAATACGTCGGTTTTTATCCGTTTGGATTTTGGGCGGGAACGCCAGACTTTGCCGGCACCATCGAAGCATCATTTTGGCACGATGTCTTATATCAATTTTCAGCAGTCGGAATGTATGACGCGCACGATGCAAACTATCAATTTTTATACCTCATGGAGCGCAACGGCTTTTTACTTGCCAGTCATTATTTTGACGCGGTGGAAGCATACGGGGATAAGTATTTTGGAAAAGATACAGACGGCGTTTATGTAAAAATCTTATGAAAACAATACTAGCAATCATCATTTTATCGCTGGCATCGTGCGTTGAGAAAATCACCGTGCAAGGTCAATACGGCGAATACTCGTTTAAACCCCGCAAAGTAATCGTAGTTGAGGAGGCTAAATGAAACCGATCATCATCATAGACCCTGGGCATGGCATGGGAAACCATAAATCAGGACGATATGACCCAGGCGCAGAATCAAACGGAATCACCGAAGCTGAAATTGTCATGACGTGGGCAAACGAACTGCGCGACATTTTACGCGCAAGGAAAATCGCAGTTGTCAGAACTCGCACCGACGCTAAAGACCCATGCAGCATTTCCGAACGTGCGCGGATTGCAAAAAGATACAACGGCACGATTATGATTAGCTTGCATTGCAATGCCGCAAATGGAGTGGCGAGAGGCACGGAGACATTTTATCGAGGCGCGGAAAATAAATCCAAGGCAGTAGATTTGAATCTTGCCGTATGTGCTGGTCTATTAACGATCAGCCGAGGCGTGAAAACTGAAAATGAATCTCAGCATTCCACCTTGGCCGTGATGAACTTTCAGCCATGCTTTTTGATCGAGCTTGGATTTATCGACCACGCTGGAGACCGCGCGAAAATGTTAGACGCTGACAAACGCAAGGCAACTTGCTTGGCTATTGCGGATTTGCTACTTGAATAAATCATCACATCGCTCGAGCCATCGAGCATTTATTTTTTCCCGCTTTCCACAAGGTCACATTCAGCCTAAAATAACATGAGCAAATACAAGAAATTTTTAGTAGCGGCAGACAATCACGGCAGCCTAGTTTGCCAAGAAGCGAAGAAAGTTTTACTGTCATTTGCGGAAACGTGGAAGCCTGATTATCGGGTGCATTTGGGGGATTTGTGGGATTTCTCGCCATTGCGTCGAGGTGCAAGCCAAGAGGAGAAAGCCGATGGGATTTCAGATGATTTTATTCAGGGACTCGAGTTTTTAGACGATTTCAAACCTGACTTTTTAACGCTAGGAAACCACGATGACCGCATATACCAACACGCCACGCATTGCAGCGATGGAATCCTACGCGAGCGATGCGAGGAGCTAGTCAAAGCGGCAGAGCAGCAATTCAAACGCCGGCGCATTACCTTTTGCCAATACAAGGTAACGGAGTTTTTACAAATGCCCGGGTGCAACGTCAAACTAATTCACGGATTCAGATCCACGATCTACCCCGCCAAGGCGCATTACGATAACTGGGGCGAGTGTCTGCACGGTCACTGCCACACCAAGGATGAACATACGGCAAGGCATATCGACGGTGGGAAGTCGTTTTCCGTGGCTTGCATGGCAGACCTAGCCAAGCTGAGTTACTCAGACAGACAACCAGCAAAGCTCGGTCACAGAAACGGATTTTTATATGGAATTATTAACCAAAAAAACGGAAGGTGGGAAGCATGGCAAGTAACCAAAGAACACGGGGACTGGATAAGTCCACAAGGAATACTCTGAGCGCACTTGATTTTGCGCTAGAACAATCGGAGGTAGCTGCATCGCGCAAAGGTGATGAATTTACGTCGCAAGAATACTACGCCGCGCTACTAGCTAAGGGGGCGAGTATAAGCCACTCAGGGGCGTTGTATCGGCTAAACGGATTGGTTATTAGTGGCAAGCTCAAAAAGCGAAAGATGACCATTGCCGGCGCACCTACCAACCTTTACAGCAAGCCATGACAGACTTACCAACATGCGAGCATTGCAAAAAGAAGCCTTGCAGAATCGTGACTATGATTGGCGATAATAAAAAAGCGCAACGAATGATAGGGCGGGTGTGCGATGACTGCGAACATTTGATTTGCGGATTCGACATGCCTTTTGTCGAAAAGATGCACCTCATGATGTTGCGTCCGATTGCACAATAAAGTGGCAAGGTTTATCGTGCTTTTTGATAAATAGCCTCACAATGCGCCACAAGCTCGCTTTGCATCAATCGCCCGTTGCCATCGCCAACAGCGCGGCGAATGTCAGCAATGAGGAATAGCGCGGCAACAAGTGACCCGCTAGTATCGGCAAGTCTTTTCTCAAGATCGGCGTTTTCTATTTTCAGTTTTTCAATGTCGGTCATAGTTGATTTGCTTTCATTTCTGCAAACATTTGATCAATGCTGGATTTCAATTCTATCCATTCCGCAGGGTCGATATTTATTGCGTTTACGACACTACCGCTTGATTGTGAGATTGACAAATACTCACCAGCCCCATCATCAACAATGCTGATTAAAGTTGCCGTCTCTGAAATCAGAGCTTCGCCATCTTGTAAGACAGTCATTGAGGTTATTCGTTTTTTGTATTTCATTCTTTTATTTCTCTCTATTTATTTTTAGACACAATACTCTCAATAACCTCCATAGGGCACAAGCTAACAAAAACAATATCTGCAACCTGCTTCGAATAAAAATCAGCCCGTTAGGAGTCAACCTCCTGCCACCTCTGCTTAGGCTCATGGCGACAACAACTAGCTCGCTTTCCTGCTTTATTGTATAGTGATGAGTGTGGAAGATTCGCGTCTTCTCGCGTGTCCTTTGTTTTGGTCTGTTATCGGAGAGCGAACAGTGGCAATACAAATGGTTAGAAATGAAAAGCCCGTTCAGGCTACGACCTCTGAACGGGCTCTCATGCTATGAAACACAGATGAAAAACTTTATTCGAACGGTCGTAGCGCGAACAAGAGAAAAATGCCACAATGTCAGAAAAAAGCAAGATTTATTTTGCAATCATCGCAAATACTATCTTTGTAGTAGTTGGATTGTGTCACAAATAATGCCGTTAAATCGTGACAAAATATCCGTTTTTTGCCGTAAATATCCGCAAATTGCCGATATTTTCCCTAACAAAACGCACTTTCTTTGCCTTGTAAAATATAGGAAAATGAAAATAAATGAAAAAAGATGCAGAATTATCTTTACGCGGAAGCATTTCCGCTTATGATGAGGGCGCACAAGCAAACAACGATAACCGAAACACAATATGAAACTGAATAAAGCAAAATTAACACTA